>Ga0070734_10003280_pt1 | contig 17291 bp, 16 predicted proteins | sample Coa_R1_8_FD_66444 | JGI IMG/M metagenome (GOLD analysis project Ga0070734, IMG submission 66444) | Surface soil microbial communities from Centralia Pennsylvania, which are recovering from an underground coalmine fire - Coalmine... | ecosystem: Environmental > Terrestrial > Soil > Unclassified ... | reverse complement strand
TATAATTGGGGCGCGTTGCCGCTGAAACCTGAACGAGGCGCGACGCCCGTATTCTCTGATTGGAGACTTGCATGGCAACCCAGACCACGGCGCCTGCACCCGCCGAACCGATTGCTCCGGCCCGGATAGAACGTACCGATTCCTGGCAACTCGCCCCGCTTGGCTTCCTGCTGCTCTTCAGCGCGTTCGGCATCTGGGCGACCTATCGCGCGTTCCAGAACGGCTACTTCGACACCGAAATGCTCAACGTGATGGCTTTTCCGAACAGCATGCCGCACTACCTGTCGCCCTTCTACTCCCCCACCGTTGACCTCACCATGCTGCTCGGCTGGCATCTCGGCCCCTTCGCCATTTCGCCCGCGCTGCTGATCCTGCCCTTCCCGCTCAGTTTCCGGCTCAGTTGCTACTACTACCGGAAGATGATCTATCGCTCCTACCTGGCCGACCCGCTCGCCTGCGCCGTCGCGGAACCCAAGCCGCTGGATGCCATGCGCCGCAAGAAGTACACCGGGGAGCGCGCCTTTCCGTTTATCGCACAGAACTTCCACCGCTACGCCTTCTATGCCGCTGTGGTCTTTATCGTCCTGCTCTGGATAGACACCGTCAAGGCATTCTTCTTCACCAATGGCGATGGCACCACGCACTTCGGCATCGCGGTGGGCTCTCTGGTCTTCCTCGCCAACATCTGCCTGCTGACGCTCTATACGTTCTCCTGCCACTCCTGGCGGCACCTCATCGGCGGCGGCGTAGACTGCTACTCCTGTACGGTGATGAACAAGACCCGGCACGGCATGTGGCAGAAGATCAGCTTCCTGAACGAGCGCCACGGCCTCTGGGCGATGATGAGCCTCTGTTCGGTCGCCCTCACCGATGTCTATGTCTATCTGGTCACCACCCATCCCAGTCTCGACCATCACTTCCTCGGTTAGGCGAGATGCGTGAGGAGCTGGGCGGCGAAGCGGGGCACGGCGACCTCGGCAGGCTCCTGCTCCTCGTATTCGATGGCCAGGTAGCCGCGATAGCCCACGCTGTCCATAATCTGTCGCACACGGGCGTAGTCGACCGGCTCCAGGACGGACGCGCCGGGATTGTGGATCACAGCCTTGGCATGGGTGGCGACGGCATAGGGCGCGCAGGCGGCGAACTGGGTATAGACGTCGGTCCGGAAATTGCCGAAGTCGAGGTTGAGCCCCAATCCCGGATGGTTGACCGCTTTGAGAATTTGCAACGTTCCCTCTGCAGTCTCCGTCAGGCCACCGTGGTTTTCGAGGGCCAGGGTGACCCCCGCGTTCCATGCGATCTCGGCGCACTCCTGCAGGGCCGATACCACGTTCTGAAAGGCCTCCGCTTCGGTCTGCCCCTCTCGAATGCCCCCGGCAAATACGCGCATGGTCGGCGCGCCCAATACCACGCTATGTTCGATCCAGGCGCGGGTCATGGCGAGGAACTCCGCGCGCTTCGCGGCATCCGGATGGGCGAAATCCGATCCGACCGCCGTTCCGGAGATGGCGACTCCCTCACGATGCGCCGCCCGTTTCAGGTCGTTGAGAGTTCCCCGTTCCGTGTCAGGGAAGTAGTAGGCGGTGAGTTCCACCCCGGCGCAGCCGATCTCACGGCAGGTACGCAGAAAGTCGAAGAGCGTCATCGCTCCGTCCCGTAATGCATTCCGGTAGGAGTAGGCGCAGCAACTGAGTTTCATAGGAAGTTTCCTTATTTGCCCCCACCCCCCGGCCCCCTCTCCCATTCTGGGAGAGGGGGAGACAGAACATAGAGGTCGAGAAAGGGGTTAGCGCTCTAAGTTGGCGTAGTGGGCGGAGTGGGCATGGCAGACGGCGATGGCCAGCGCGTCGGCGGCATCGTCGGGTTTCGGAGGTTTTTCGAGCTTGAGCAGTTGCGCCACCATGTACTGAACCTGCTTCTTTTCCGCTCCGCCATAGCCCACCACGGCCATCTTGACCTCGACCGGGCGATACTCCCGCCAGGGCAGGCCGCGCTGAGCGGCGGCAAGCAGCACCACACCGACAGTACGCCCTACCTGCAGCGCCGTGGTGACGTTGTTGCTGAAAAAGAGCTGTTCGGTGACGATGCAATCCGGCTCATGCACATCACACAGGCGATTGAGCTGCGCATAGATGGTAGCCAGACGCTCCGGCATGGGCGCCGCCTTGTCGGTGAGAATGGCCCCGCACGTGACATATTTGACGTTGTTGCCCTGCTTCTCCACGATGCCGTAGCCGGTCGTCGCCGTACCGGGATCTATTCCGAGAATAACCATGCAGACACCCCCTGCAGGTCTATTCTCTTAACGGCGGCCCAATACCTGCATCTGGAGCGTTTCACAGGCGGCAATCTGCTTTTCGGCCTCGTGGATGGCGGAGACTTCGGCGTCGAGCGCGCGGCAGATGGCGTCCTCGGCGGGCACTTCGGTCGCGCCGACCTTCACGCTGCGGAGCGTCAGGCAGGTAGTGTCCAGGACGGCCTCCACTTTCGCCAGGCGCATGGCGCACCCGGCTTCGGCGCGGGACATGTCCTCTAACAACACCTGGGCCTTGTGCTTCTCCACCAGCGTCTTCTCGCACTCCTGCTTTGCGGTCCCCTCCGGCAGCGTTACCAACTGGCGCTGCAGCATCTTGATCTCCTCCTCCAGTTGCGGGCGCTGGAGCAGGTTCTGGGCGTTGCGCAGCTCCTGGACCTGCCGGGCCAGCGTCAACGCGCCGGCTTTGACCGCATTCAGGCGCTCCTGCACGGCGACGAGGCGGCGATCCTGCGGACGCACGGCGGCGCGAGCGGCCCGAAACTTCTGCTCGATCCGCCCCACCGTATGCTGCAGGTCCTGGGCCAGGCCGCCGAGCGTCATCCGCCGCCGGACCACCCATCCCACCCCGCCCAGCAACAGCGCTGCAGGAATAGAAGTCCCCACGATGGCGGGCCAGGGCGATGGCGGGGCCAGGGAGACCTGAAGCACGCGCATCTGCATCTCCCCGGAAAGCGCCGCCCGAACCTCGCCCGGCGTGATCACGAACTCGTTGACGAACTGATCCACATTGACCCGCACCCCCACCGACTGCGTCTGCATATGCCACTCCGCCGGGATGCGAAAGACGGCCCGATGCGACGCCGGATCGTACTCTTCCAGAGGCGGCGTTTGCGGGGTCCAGGCGAGATAGTCATGTGCCTGCGTAAAATTGCCGCTCGCGTCGGCCTTGCGCACGGCATCGAATGCCATGTCGTTGTGGCTGAACCGAAACAGGCCCTCCAGCACGACCCGGTATCCATTCTCCTCCACATTGCCGAGCGCCGGCGTCAGCAGGGTCTCCCCCGTCGGCTTTAAGGTCTGCGCCGCGATCTCCGTCTCATTGGGCATGGTATTTCCTATAGCCCCTCTCCCAAAATTTGAGAGAGGGGTTGGGGTGAGGGCATTTTACTACCGCGTCATGTTGTAGCCATTGTAGGTGAGCGACCGGGCCAGATACTGCCCGTACTCGCCGCGCTCCATTCCCGGATGGGCGTTCAGGTCGGCCAGGACCTGCTTGTAACGGCTGAGCAGTTGGCCGTCGCGGTCCAGATCGCGGTCCTGCCACTCCTTGGCTGCTACGCCCAGCACCACCATCCGCTCATCGATCCGCTTGGCGGCCTCGGCGACCTTGCCCTGCGAAATCAGATCGGCGGCGGCGGTGAGGGCCTCGCCGGTCTGGAAGCCCAGCATATTCTTCTTCACGTTGCGGTTGATGGAGGCGATGGAATCGGCGCGAGCGGGTGTGTAGTCGATGGTAGTCGTCACCTGCGTCTCCCGGTTGGCCTTGCTCACCAGGTCTTTGTACTTCAGCGAGACATCGGCGATCTTGCGATGCCCCTGCCCCGGCGGCACGGTGATCTCCAGCATCACGATATGGCTGTCGCCCCGATAGAAGTCAGGGATGATCATCTTGATGCCCGGCTCGTCCTTTTCGTGCTGCCGGTTGGTGGAGATGCCCAGCTCCTCATAGACCTTGCGGTCCACCTTCTTCTCGTCGGCCTTCACCTGCGCCGTCTGCGCGGCATCCAGCTTCTGCGCGCCCAGCGCCTGCACAAAGCCGATGCCATCCGCCAGCCGAATGCGCAACTTGATGTCCTTGGCGACGATGTGGGTCAGTTGGTCCAGCTCCTTGGCGAAGACGGTCTGGGTGTCCGCGCCGTCCTTGATGAAATGGTAGTTGCCTTTGCCGTCACGGGCAATCGCCATCATCAGGTCCTCGTTGAACTCCACACCCAACCCGATGGAGGTGGTCTGGATATCGTTGTCCACGTTGGAAGCGCAGAGGGTATGGAACTGCGCCGGATCGGAGACGCCTGCGGTCACTTCGCCATCGGAGAGCAGGATCACGCGATTGACGGCATTGGGCGCGACGAATTTGTGCGCCTGCTCATAGCCCTTGGTCAGGCCGCCATAGATATCGGTCCCGCCGCCTGGAGTAAGCCCGGCGATCTGTCGCTTAACCGATGCCTTGTTGGTGACATGCTGGGCGGGAACGAGGAGGTCGACGTGGTCATCGAAGACTACGAGGGAGAAAGTGTCATCGGCATTCAGCTTGTCCACCAATTGGGTCGCTGCGGCTTTGGCAAACTCCAGCTTGTTCTCATCGCCCATCGAGCCGCTGCGGTCGATGACGAGGGCGATATTGAGCGGCGGGCGGCGCGGGGCCTCGCCCTTGATCGCCTGGAGGCCGATCTGCAGGTAGGTGTGGTCACCCTGGGTGATGATTTTGGTCCGCTCGGTATCGGCGACGAGGTTCAGAGCGGTCTGGGTCGGGATCGGGAACGCCTGGGCATAGTCGCGCGGGAAGGATTCCAGCTTCACTCGCTTGCCATCCACGAGCACTCCCTCATTGATGAGCTTCTCCAGCCGGTCTTTATCCCCATTGCCGGGGACGTAGTTGCTGCCCAGGTACATATTGGGGTTGTAGGTCGCCTGCGGTTTCGGCGCTTGCATCCCCATGCTCATTCTCGCCGACGGAGTCGCTCCTGCCGAAACACCCAGCCCTCCATTGGCTCCCGGCGGCAGCGTGCCGCGCATGGTATGATAAGCGGGCTGATGGCTCGCGGAACCTCCACTGAACGAACCGGATCCTCCGACAGGCATACCTCCAGGCATGCTGCCGACCCCAGACGCTCCGGCAGCCATGGGCGTTTTCGCTTGGACTTCCTCCTGCTGCTCCTGTTTGAGGGTATCCACACTCTTTTCCGTAACGGAGGTAGGCATCGCGCTCTGAGCCGTGGCCGATTTTGCGCCACCTGCACTGCTCGCGCTGCCCCCGCTATCATCCGAGTTGCATCCGACAAATCCCAGGGCGGCCGCGACGCCCAATATCCCAAGACCGAGTAAACTTCTGGTTTGCATCCGAAACCTCCTGTACCATCTGAAAGCAACACCTGCCTGGAACTCTACACAGCCTTAGTTCCGGACCGGGTTCAAAAGGTTCATGCCATACACAGAATACGAAAAGATTCAAACTGGAAATTGGTAAAGGGTCTTAAAAAAAGAAGGAGGAAAATCGGAGGGGGAGCGCGAAATCCTGTCTCGCGCCTACGAGAGAGCTTTTCCTGGCGCGAACCCCCGGCATTCCGACGCCGGATTGCTACGAAATCTATCCGCAAGACCCATTCCATTCATAGGGAGTAACTTTCAATGAGGACACCCATCCCTCTGCTCGGAGGACTGACCCTCCTCAGCCTCACGACCCTGCTTGTGGGCTGCGACCCCGGCAAGTCCGGTGATAACGGCGCGCCCAGCAGCGGAGCGCCCAGCACGACCAGCGCGGGGTCCGCCGGAAGCGGCGGAGCGCCCAACAGCACCGGAGCTTCGGAAGCTCCCAAGGCGGCGACCTCCAAGCCCTCCGAAGTCGCGGGAGCGCCCCACTACAAAGTCATTACCAACGGCATCTCGCCCTTCTGGGATTCCATGGCGCAGGGACTGTATCAGGCGGATAAGGATCTGCAGGTCAATGGCGACTGGCAAGGCCCCAATCCCGGCACCCACAATGAGCAGGTGAAATTGGTCAAGGACGCCGTCGCCGCCAAGATGGACGGGATCGCCGTCTCCGCCATCGAGGCGGATGCCCTCTCGCCGACCATTGACGACGCCACGACCGCCGGCGTCCCGGTGATCTGTTTCGACTCCGATGCTCCCAAGAGCAAGCGGCTCGCCTATATCGGCACCGACAACTACCAGGCCGGCAAAATCGCCGGGACAGAAACGGTCAAACTCTTCCCGAATGGCGGCAAACTGGCTGCCTTTGTGGGCAATATGAGCGCACAGAACGCCCGTGACCGCTATCAGGGCTTCGTGGATGCCGTCAAAGGCCATAATATCACCTTCGTCCAGGATGAACCCTTCCAGGATCAGAAAGACAAGGGCAAAGCCCGTAAGAATGTCGAGGATGTCATCACCAAGTACAAAGACATCAACGGCCTGGTCGGGCTCTACTCCTACAATGGCCCCGCCATCGTCGCCGCCGTCCAGGCGGCCAACGTCCGGGACAAAGTGAAGATCATCTGCTTCGACGGTGAGCCGGACACACTGAGCAACCTGAGCAAGGGGTTGGTAGACGTGACCGTGGTGCAGAAGCCCTATGAGTTCGGACGCCTCTCTATCATGCTGTTGAATCTCATCAAGAAGGATAAGACCTATGATGCCGCCATCAAGGAGCTGAAGCCGGAGTTGGATAAGCAGGGCATGAAGGTGAAAGGCGACAACATTGACACGGGCGTGGATGTGATTACTCCTGCGAACGCCGCGGATTTCATCAAGAAACTCAAGGAGAAGGGGCTTGAGTCCACCTAAAGCATCTCCCTCCCCAGAGCCAGATGCCAACGCCCCCACGCCTTCCTCTGGAGGTACGGGGGTAGCCGATCTGTTCGGGCGTATCTTCCGTTCCCGAGAGAGCAGCGTCCTGATTGTGCTCGTGCTCCTGTTGGTGATCCTCTTCTTCTCCCCCGCGCGCGACGCTTTCTACGGCAAGGAGAACTGGCTGAACCTGTCCCGGCAGATCGCGCTGCTCTCCATCTTCGCCATTGGCGAGACGGTGGTCATCATCACCGGCGGCATCGATCTCTCCCAAGGCTCCCTGATCGCCTTCACGGGCATGCTGTTGGCCGCGATGGTCACCCGCTTCGACACACGGATGTTCACCGGCGCGGCCATCGGCATGGCCATCCTGCTGACGCTCATCGCCGCCCTCACCATCGGGGGATTGCACGCCACCCTGATCCATCGGATCAAGTTGCCGCCGTTCGTCGTCACACTCGCCTCGCTGACCATCTTACGCAGCCAGGCGCTGCTGATGAACCGGCAGTTGCCCATCACGCTCTCGGACTATCCGTTCCTGAAAGACCTGGCGAACGGGAGCCTCTTCACCGGCACGAAATTCCCTATCCCGATCCCGCTCGTTATCCTCATCGTGGTCGCCATTGTTGTGCATCTGCTGTTAAGCCAGGCGAGTATCGGGCGTTATATCTACAGTGTGGGCAGCAACGAACAGGCGACCCGGCTCTCCGGGGTCAACGTGGGCCGCGTGAAACTCTTCGCCTATGGCACCAGCGCCCTGCTCGGCGGTATCGCGGGCATCCTCTACGCGGGCTATGGCAGCCAGGGCGACCCTTTGAGCGCTCAGGGCTATGAACTCAACGCCGTCGCCGCCGCCGTTATCGGCGGCGCAAACCTGATGGGCGGACAGGGAACAGTCAGCGGAACCATCCTCGGCGCATGCCTGCTCAATGTGATTCTGACCGGCATGAACATGATCGGCGTCCCCAACGAATCGCTCTGGGAGGGCACCGTGGTAGGCGGGGTCCTGCTGCTGGCCGTGCTGACCACCGCGCTCCGACAACGGCGTAAGGAGTAGCCGGGAGGATGGCGATCTTCGAGAAGCACTTTACCCTGGAAGAGGCGCGGCGCGAGTTGCCCTGGCTCCGCCGCCAATTCTCCCGCATTCGGGAGTTGCTGGGTCAGTTGCAGCAGGCGCAGATGGAGATGGCCCGCATCCAGAAGCTGATCCGCAGCAACGGCCACGGATCGGGACATCCTCAATTCGGAGCGCAGATTGGGGAGATACAGAAGATCGTTTCTGCCATTACCGACAAGGGCATCGAGATCAAGGACCTGCAGCGGGGGCTGATCGACTTTCCCCACTGGCGCGGGGAGGAGGAGGTGTTCCTCTGCTGGCTCGCGGAGGAAGCCGATATCACCTTCTGGCATACGCTGGAGGGCGGCTTCGCCGGGCGTGTCCCCCTCACCGCGGAGGAAGAGGCAACGTAAGGGGCCGGGGATCTGCTATCCCCAGCCCCTCATCATGGGTAAAACAACCGTTGATACGGCTTGAAACTACTACTTCTCCGGCTCATTGAGCAGCTTGACGACCTTGTCTTCCAGCGTCGAATTGGGATCGTAGCCGTTGATTTTCTCACGAATGACACCCTTACGATCGATCACATACAGCATCGGGAGGGATACGAACACAAACTTGGAACGGACATCCGGAATATCATCGGTAAAGGCCGTCGCGTAGGTCATGCCCAACTCCTTCTTCATCCTCGGCACCTCCTTACGCGAACTATCGTTATCCGTAGAGAGGCCGATGACAACCAGTCCCTTATCCCTGTACTTCTCATGCAGATGCTGCAGTTCGGGAATGCTCATCCGGCACGGCCCACACCAGGTCGCCCAGAAATCGAGCAGCACGACATGGTCTTTCAGGTCGGACAGTTGCACATTCGCGCCGTTTTTGCCGATGGGCATGGTCAGATCCGGCGCATAATTATCCTGCGGCGGCTTTGGCGCCGTCATGGATATGAAGGCGACGACGCTGACCAAGACAATGACCAGCGCAATCACCATAAAACGTCCCTGCGACATGTTTGCTCCGCTCTTCTTTCCGCAAGCCCCCGCTTGCGCCCCTCCACCGGTTTGATCGTCACTACTTATACGCAAAAACGGCGGCTCTTGTCACGCGCCCCTTCTATTGTACCCACAAGACCGGTACGTGTCGGGTACACTATAGCGGTTCTCGAACCGACAATAGACCTAAATCGGGCCACACGATTCCCGAATTGGGGTCACGGGCACAACCCGCATCAATAAAGGAGGATGCAATGGCGCATCTGGAAGTACCGCTGCACCAGGAGGTGCTGCAACATTTGGGGCTGTACGGCGTCGGCAATATTCACCATAACCTGGAAGTTTCCACGCTGATCGAACATGCCATCCGACAGGGCGAGGGAGCACTGGCGCACAACGGCGCGCTGGTGGTCCGCACCGGCAAGTTTACCGGTCGCTCCCCCAAGGATAAGTATATTGTTCAAGATCCCTCCTCACAGGACCATATCTGGTGGGGATCGGTCAACCAACCGCTCTCCGAGGAGGCATTCGAGCGCCTGCAGCGGCGCATGACCGACTACCTGCGCGGCAGAGAGGTGTATGTACAGGACCTTTATGGCGGCGCGGATAGCCGTTATCGGCTGCCGGTCCAGGTCATCACCGAATTCGCCTGGCACAGCCTGTTTGCCAAGCAACTGCTGGTGCGTCCCGATCTCTTCCCGGACGGCTCTCTCCTCGCGCTCACCGCCTCCCTGCTGCCTCAGGGCGCGGGCTTTACCATCCTCGCCGCGCCGGGCTGCCAGGCGGTCCCGGATGATGACGGAACGAACAGCAGCACCTTCATCGCGATCCATTTCGGCAGACGGCTGGTGCTGATTGGCGGCACCGAGTACGCGGGAGAGATCAAGAAGAGCGTCTTCACCGTGCTCAACTACCTGCTGCCGCAGTTCGGGATGCTTCCCATGCACTGCTCCGCCAACATCGGACGGCAGCACGGCGATACCGCGCTCTTTTTCGGCCTGAGCGGCACCGGGAAGACCACGCTCTCTGCGGACCCGCACCGCGACCTGATCGGCGACGACGAACACGGCTGGAGCCACGACGGCGTGTTCAACTTCGAGGGCGGCTGCTACGCCAAGTGCATCCGCCTCTGCGAGGAGGCCGAGCCGGAAATCTGGAGCGCGATCCGCTTCGGAACCGTGCTGGAGAACGTGGTGATGGACCCGGAGACGCGCAAGCTGGACTTCGACAGCGATACCTTGACGGAGAACACCCGTGCCGCGTATCCCATCCCCTACATTCCCGGCGCGCGCATTCCCGGCATGGGCGGTCACCCACGCAATGTGGTCTTCCTGACTGCAGACGCCTTCGGCGTACTGCCGCCCATCAGCCGCCTGACGCCCGCGCAGGCCCGCTTCCACTTCCTGAGCGGCTACACGGCGAAGATCGCCGGTACGGAGCGCAACCTGGGCAAGGAGCCGCAGGCCACCTTCAGCGCCTGTTTCGGGCAGCCCTTCCTGCCGATGCATCCCACGGTCTACGCCCACCTACTGGGTGAGAAGCTGACCGAACACAATGCGACGGTCTGGCTGGTGAACACCGGCTGGAGCGGAGGGCCGTATGGCGTGGGGCAGCGGATGAACATCGTGTACACCCGCGCCATGCTCCAGGCTGCGCTCGACGGCGACCTGGACCACGTGGAGTATCACACCGACCCCGTGTTCGGCCTGCAGATGCCCACAGCCGTTCCGGGCGTGCCCTCGGAAGTGCTGAACCCACGCCAAACCTGGGCGGACAGAGCGGCCTACGACGCGCAGGCGCAGCATCTCGCTCGCCTGTTTGTGGAGAACTTCGAGAAGTATAAGTCGGAAGCCGCTCCGGAGGTTCTCGCCGCCGCCCCCCAAGGGTAGGCGAAATCGAGAGGAACCCGCCGCTCCCTCTTTTCGGGAGCGGCGCTATTGTAATAAGGAGAGAACATATGCTATCGAGGCCATGGCATAAGGTGGGACACCGGGGGGCGCCCCGCGAGTTTCCCGCCAACACCCTCCGCAGTTTTCAGCGCGCGGTAGAACGTGGCTGCACCATGGTGGAGTGCGATATACAGCAGGCGGCGGATGGCGTTCTGGTCCTGGCGCACGATCTCCATGTCACCGATGCTCAAGGGCAACACTACGCTATCGCTGCAGAGACCTCCGACGCCCTGGCCCGGCTGGACCTGGGAGCCGGGGAGGGCGTCCCAACCCTGCAGGCGCTGGTGGATTGGGCCGCAGGCAAGTGCGCCGTCATGGCGGACATGAAGTGCGAGGGCGGCGATATCGAAGCGAAGGTTGTCCAGGCGCTGTCCGAACTTCCCCTGGATGCCAAGCTCGTCCCCGGCGCCGGCCCGGAGAGCCGCGCCCGCTTCCGCGCCCTGGACCCCACCCTGCCGCTCTCGCTCTCGCTGGGCAGTCGTGAAGGGCTTATTCTGCTCCACGAACGCCCTTTCGAGAGCGTTCTGGCCGCGCTGGACACCCAAGCCGTCACCTGGGAGCATCCCCTGCTCACCGCAGAGCGCATCGCCGCGTTTCACGCCCATCACATCCGCGTCTTCGCCTGGACCGTGGACGCCCCGGACACCATGCACCGCCTGCTGGCCGACGGCGTGGACGGCCTCATCAGCAACCGCGTCGATCTCCTAGAAAACCTATGAATCCTATTCTTCTTCGGCGCGGGGATGGGCTTTGTCGTAGACCTCTTTCATCCGCTCGGTGGTGACGTGCGTATAGACCTGCGTGGTGATGAGATGGGCATGCCCCAGAAGCTCCTGCACGGAGCGAATATCGGCCCCATTGTTGAGCAGGTGGGTGGCGAAGGAGTGCCGGAGGGTGTGCGGGGTGGTCTTGAGGCGCTCGGAGGCGACTTTGAAATACTTGTCGAAGGTGCGGCGGATGCCCCGGTCGGAGAGGCGTCTGCCGAATTTGTTGAGGAAGACGGCGGGGTCGGGTTTGCCGGGATTGTGGGCGGCGAGTTCCGGGCGACCGTGCTGGAGATAGTCGCGCAGGGCCTCGATGGCGGCCTGCCCGAGCAGGGCGATCCGCTCTTTGTCGCCCTTGCCGTGCCGGACATGCACCTCCTCCTCCATGAGGGCGAGGTCCTGAACATCCAGATCGTGCGCCTCGCCGGCCCGGATGCCGGAGGCGTAGAGCAGTTCCATCAGGGCCTTGTCGCGCAGGCCGTCGGGTGAGGCGGTATCGGGCGCTTCCAGCAGCGTTTCCACCTCGCGGATGCGGAGAAACTCCGGCAGGCGCTCCTCCTGCTTGATGGTGAGGACGCCGATGGTGGGATCGTTTTCGAGATAGGCCTGCCGCTTGGCCCATCGGGAGAAGGCGCGCAGGGAGGCGAGTTTGCGGGCGAGGGAGGTGCGCTTGTAATCGCCCTGCTGCAGGCCGGACAGGAAGGCGCGCACATGGGCGCGCTCCACTTTGTGCAGTGCGGCGGGTCCCAGGCCCGGATGCGCCTCGACGTAGGCCAGGAACTGTGCGATGTCCGCACGATAGGCGCGTACGGTGTGGGAGGCGGCGTTCTTAGCCAGTTTGAGGTACTGGAGAAAGCCGTCCAGTACGTCGTTCAGCGCGGCGGAGAGGCCCGGCTCGGTGAGTGGACGATCCTGGCCCTGCGCGTCGGCGGGCGTTGCGCCGGGATGCGCGATAGGCGTGTTGTTCCGTTCGATCATAAGCGTCCCCTACTCAGCCCTGTTGGCGGCGTCTCTGCAGATACGCCGCCTCTTCGGCCTCGATCTCGGCGGAGGTGCGGCGGCGCGGCAACTCGGTCTCGGCGGATGCCTTTGTGGTCGGCGTAGTCAGGTCCTTCAGCGCGACCAGGATGGTATAGTGGAGGCGGAAGTCCTTCTCCTGCTCGGTCAGGCGGTTGCGCGCCTCTTCCGAAAGGCCATCCAGCCACCGGGACTTCATCTGCTCCTGCACGTCGTGGTGCCGGTGTACGACCGCCTCCGGCAGGCTGGTCAATTCGACCTCGACCGCGACCTCCTCTGTGGGATAGATCTTCTGGATCGTTCCGACCAGGCCCCGGTAGTGATTGAAGAACAGGCTGGACTTCACGTCCTCGGCATTGGCCTCGCGATCTACGACTTGAACGCGATCCCCCTCTTGAAATTTTGTCGCCATGCGTTTGCTTCCTCTCCTACGGACGTTGCTTTCACCCGTTATTATACCCGCTTCAGGCCACCAGGGTCATCGCCAACACTTCCGTGACCAGGGCGATGTTGGCGTTGGCGTCCAGGCGGCGACGGGCCTGCAGCAGGGCGTCCAGGCAGGCGGTCCAGCGCTGCGGGTTGCCGTGCTGCGCCAGGCGGGCCAGTTGCGTCGCCCGCTCCTGATTGACCAGGCTGCCCGCTCCCCCGCTGCGAACGCTCAGGGTGAGCAGGTCGCGATAGAAGGCGACCAGGAGGTCGAAGACGGCGGCGAGCTGGCGGCGATTGGTCTTCTCCTTGGCCGTGCCTGTCTCTCCCTCCTCGCCCTCTGTCGGTGCGGTCGGCTCCTCGCCCACAAGCGCCTTGGTCTGCGCCGCCAGTTTGCGCATCTGCTCGGCGAGTTTGAGGGCGCGGACGCGCGGGGCGTTGGGGAGGGTCTCGGCGAAGTCCAGCACCCGATGGATCTCTTCGCCGACGGCGGGGTTCTGCCCAAACTGCATCGCCTGCCCGATCCGTCCCTCCGCGTAGGCTGCCAGCATCGCCGCACGCCCCGGCTCGATTCCCTTTGTATCGCGCAGGTAGGCAGCGAGGACATCGGCCGGCAGGGCGCGCAGCCGGAGGATCTGGCTGCGGGAGACGATGGTCGGGAGGACGCGGGCCGCCTGCGGGGCCAGCAGCACAAATAGGACGTAGGGGGGCGGCTCTTCCAGGACTTTGAGCAGGCTGTTGGCGGCGGATTCGGTGAGGGTGTCGGCCCGCTCGATGATATAGACGCGCCGCCTGCCGATAGTGGGGGCGTAGTTCAGGCTATGCGAGAGCGCCCCGGAGCCGGGCTTGTTGTCCCGCTCCCAGAACTGCCAGATCTGGGTCTGCTCCCCCGCCGGGAGGATGGTCACGATCTCGGGCTGCGTCCCCGCCTCGGCCCGGTGGCACGAATCGCACACGCCGCAGGCATCGAAGGGGTCACGACGCGGGTCCAGGCAGGTCGCGGCCTGCGCAAACGCCCGCGCCAGCGCGCCCTTGCCCACACCGGGCGCACCCAGGAAGAGGTAGGTTCCGGGCAGGCAGTCCGCAGCCAGCGCCTTGCGCAGCGCTCCGACCGCCGGTTCCTGCCCAAATAACGAAGCGAGTGTCGCCATGCCCTTATTATACCGGTTGTACGATCCTTCGCGATGAGCGTTAACTTTTAGACGCTTTCCGCTGTCAGAACAGGTACGGTTGCGAAAAGTCGGGGTCAACGCTTGACAGGCTTCGCCGCAACGTGAGACAATGAGCGCACGGAGGAGAAACCCCATGCTGGATATACGTTTGTTTCGAGAACAGCCGGATGTGGTCAAGGCCGGATTGGAGAAGGTCGGGACGGACCCGGCGGTCGTGGACCGGGTGCGCGCGCTGGACGAGAGCGTCCGCGCCCTCAAGACGGAGGCGGAGACCAAGAAGGCCGAACTGAACGTCGCCAATAAGGCGATGGGCAAGGTCAGCCCGGAGGAGCGTGAGACCAAACGGGCCGAGTTGCGCGCCCTGGGCGACGTTATCAAAGAAGTAGACGAGCGGCGCGAGACGGCGGAGACGGCGCTAAATCGGCTGATGCTAGAGATCCCCAACCTGCCGCATGAGAAGGTCCCGGTCGGCAAGGACGAGAGTGAGAACGTGGTCGCGCGCACCCTCGGGGAGCCGCGCACCTTCGATTTCAAACCGAAACCGCACTGGGAACTCGGCGAAGCGCTGGGCATCCTGGACATCGAGCGGGGCGTCAAGATCAGCGGATCGCGGTTCTATGTGCTGCGCGGGATGGGCGCAGCCCTACAGCGCGCCCTCATCACCTGGATGCTGGATGTGCATATCGAAAAGCATGGTTACACGGAGGTCTATCCGCCGTTTGTGGTCAAAGAGGAGTGTCTCTACGGCACGGGCAACCTGCCCAAGTTCGCCGACAACCTCTACCACGACCATGAGGAGGACTTCTGGCTGGTTCCCACCGCCGAGGTACCGGTCACCAACCTCCATCGCGATGAGATCCTCGGCCCCAACGACCTCCCCAAGCACTACGTCGCCTACACCCCCTGTTTCCGCCGCGAGAAGATGTCGGCAGGCCGCGATGTGCGGGGCATCAAGCGCGGACACCAGTTCGACAAGGTCGAGATGGTAAAGCTCTGTTCCCCGCAGACTTCGGACGCCGAACTCGACACCCTCCTGGATAACGCCGAAGACATCTGCCGGGGCCTGGAGATCGCCTATCGGGTCGTGCAGGTCTGTACCGGCGACAAGACGTTCAGTTCGGCCATCACCTACGACCTGGAGCTGTACGCGCCCGCCAGCAAGGGGGAAGAGGGCGGCGAGTGGCTGGAGGTGTCGTCCTGCTCGAATTTCCGCGACTTCCAGGCCCGCCGCGCCAACCTGCGTTTCCGGCCCGAACCCGGCGCCAAACCGGAGTTCGTCCACACGCTCAACGGTTCCGGCCTGGCCCTGCCCCGTGTCATGATCGCCATCCTGGAGAATTACCAGAACGCCGACGGCAGCGTGACCATCCCGCCGGTCCTGCGCCCTTATCTTCACGGCCGCGAAACCATTACCAAAGCCAATTAAACTTTCGGGGTGTCGGTTTCGACGCTCCAGGTTCCGTCGGGCAGGTGGATCGTGCGATAATCGCCGAAGATGATGGGTTCGGTGGCGACCAGGCAGAGATAGGCGCGGAAGGCGAGGGCGCGGATTTCCACCTCGGCATGGGGGTTGGCCCGCATCTCGATGATATGCCGCCAGGCACGGGCGTTGGCGGTGACCACGATGGGCGCTTCGGTCTCGTTGGGCAGGACGGAGCGCGCCGCCTGCTGGACTTTCTTGCGAAGGTCGGTTCGGGCCTCTGCCGAGAGGATCTCCGAGCCGGCCTTCTGCTGATCGATCAGGCGCTCGGCGAGGGCGTTGTAGTCGGTGGCAGCGGCTTCGATGCGCCGCTCGAACAGGGCATGCATCTCCGGGTCGTCCTGATACTCCGGGCGCTCCACAAAGCGCAGAACTCTTCCCGAAACATAGCGCTGGCTGATTTGTGAAAACCCGACTCCCGCTCGGTGCCGAACCATCTCATGTGTAAGGCTTCTTGAAATACCATAGAACAAAAAAGTGTAGTTCGCGTGTTCGAGAACAGAACCATGTCCCGACTCGTTGATATTGGCGAAGTAGCGGACGGCGTCCTTATTGTAGGTGCGTTTCTGGCCGAAGCTGGCGTAACAGAGCTGCCCTGCTGTCTTGCAGACGTGCGCGCCGGGAGGGAGCGGGGTGGGATCGTCCAGGTATTGTGCGAAATGGAGTTCTGGCGAGAAGCCGCCCAGGAAGTCCGCCAGATTGCTCACCTGCACCTGTGGGCGGGAGATCAATGCAACGCCGGGAGCGCGCAAATAGGGCGTCCCGCCCGGCGTCGTAAAAGCTGGGGATGGAATAAACGGAAATCCCGTCTCTGCGCCCTGCACCAATCCATGTATCTCTTCTGAGTTCGTCGTATGCTCTTCTTTTTTCGTCTCCGTCATGCCGTTTCCAATTCTGATGGTAAGATTGCGTCAGGGAGAACCCATGCGGCTGCCTGGACACTTCAGAAAGTGAATTCGCCATTCCGCTTGCTGTCTCCTGCACAGAGACAAATTTCCAGCAAAACATGTTGAGGAGGGATGCTTTCCTTCTTTGTCTCTACCATTGACAGGGCTCACCCGCCTGGCTATAATATCGCGAGTGGGAGAGGTGGTCGCCGAGGCTTTCCATAGATCGGTAAAGATTCTGACCTTTTTGATTTTCGAAGAATTGCCTTCTGTTACTCTCTTGCTCCCATTGCCGAAATTAAGCGTATGACATCATGGGCTCTCTCATCACAACCCCTCATTTCACGTACAGAACAAAGCCGCCTCTATTTCAAGAACAGAGTTTGAGAGCATACTCCGAGAGTATGATAATCTGCCGGTCGACGATGATAAAACTGCTGTTCTCATCGTTGCCTGATATCTCCGTGTGCTTCCTGATGCGGAGCTTGCCCAACGCACCAGCATATTATTTGATAATACTCCTGGAAGCGCTTGAGGCCCCCACCCCCGCCCCTGCCCCCATAAATGGGAGAGGGGGGACTGTAAAATGAATGTAGGTGCTGTGCTCAAGAAAGAGAACAGAAGGAAGCAACCATTTCATTCTCAAGGCTTACGCATCGTGAAGCCTAACAAAGGTGAGTCCCCCCTCTCCCATTTATGGGGGCAGGGGCGGGGGTGGGGGCCT
>Ga0070734_10003279_pt1 | contig 17295 bp, 10 predicted proteins | sample Coa_R1_8_FD_66444 | JGI IMG/M metagenome (GOLD analysis project Ga0070734, IMG submission 66444) | Surface soil microbial communities from Centralia Pennsylvania, which are recovering from an underground coalmine fire - Coalmine... | ecosystem: Environmental > Terrestrial > Soil > Unclassified ... | reverse complement strand
TGTGTCCCGATGCGATTTGTGATGAACCTGAATTCTAACGCTCCGAGCTTCCCCCATTTGCGCCGTTGGCAGCGCGTTCGGATTGCGGCAGCGCTACTTTGCCGACGCGGAATTCGTCGCCCGTTTCGTGAGCGGCTCGCAGCAATGCGGGCCAATCTTCGAGATCGGTAGCGAAGATTTTTTCGACCATGCGGCGCGTAAGCTCGGGCACGAGCTGGTTTAAAACAACGGGCGAGAGACCCTTCTCGTCAGCAAGGCGCGCCCAGTACAAATTATTGGAGTCCCACGACTCGGCGAGGAAGCGACTGGAATAGCCCATGAACGCGGGGAACGGCTGCACATTGAGAAGAGCGCGGCCGTAGGTTTGCTCGAGTGCGGGATGCGGGACGCCGAAGTCGGCCGACAGGTGATCGAGGCTTGTGTCCTCGGGATGCGCTTTTGCGAGCGCGTCGAGCTCAGAATAGTTCGCCCCGACGGAAATTTTCGCGTCTGGGAAGCGGCGGCGATACTCGGCGGCGAGATAGAACGTGTCGGCGGGCATCAGTTGCGTGGCGAGATGCTCGGCCCGCTTGTCGCGAAGCGACGCGGAGACGTAGGTTAGGCGCTGAGGGGACATGCGGTCGGCGAGAATCGAAAGGACGGTTTGGCGAGTGCTATCGTCGTCTTGTGCGAACACAAGGAGTTCTTCGCCGGCGCGCTGGTAGAGCGCGACTGCGTGCAGCTCACCGGGGCTCACGCCCCACCAACGCGGGACGACGGCGCTCGTGAGGAGACCGGGGACGACCTGGCGCCAGATGAGCGCTTGCACATTTTCGGGGGCGATGAAGTCTTGTTCCGCATCGGCGAGGACATAGGGGAGATCCGCGAGTGAGCCGACGAGACGCGCGCCACCGCCGGCGGGAGAACCGGCTCCGAAGAGCTGAGACGCCTGCCAAGCTTGCTTTTCAACGCCGGTGACAGTGTCTCCGGAAAAATCGTGCGAGCGGACGAAAAGCGGATTGTTGTGGAGGATTTGCGCGCCGGGTGGCTCGTAGTAGGCGTAGTTGAGACCGACCAACGTGTCTCGCAGGAGCGATACGAGTTGGCCGCGCGCTTCAGCGAGCTGCTCGGGAGAAGCGGGCGCCTTCACGACTTTCGTGAGGTCGGTCTTCATCTGGGTTTCGGTGTGGTGGTTGTTGTAGATGCCGGCGGCCCATTGATCGCGTTCGCTATTTTTAAAGATGGGCTGCGGCATTTCGAATTCGCGGAGTTCTTGCGCGAGCGCCAAAAGCGACGATTGCTGCGCTTTGACGTGGGCGGGATCGTGGAGACCGTCGCCAAGGTTGACAATCGTGTCGAGCGAGATGAGGCGCTGGGCATCGAGCACGCCGCGCATGCGATTGGCGATGACCTGATGCATGCGCTGGCCTTCGGCGCTGACCTGCATGGGGCCAGCGAGAAGCTCGATGATCTGATCCTGCGAGACTTCGGGCTTTTCCGTCGCCGCCATGGCAATTTCTTTGAGCGACGCGCGGCCTGCATCGAACGCCTGCACGGGCGAGTTAACCTTGCTCCAAGGCTTGAGAACTTTTTGGAAGGAGGCGTTGAGGTCCTCGCGGCGGATTTCGTTTTGGCGAGCTAGAATCTGCCAAATGCTGACGGTTGCCTGGAACGTGCCCATCGCGTTGCCGCGCAGAGCCTGATTGTGGATGGAGTCGAGCGACGTCATCGCGTTGGCGAAGGCAGTGATCGAGCTGTCGTCCAGATCGGGAAATTCGGCGAAAAGCAGGTATTGATCGCTGAACTCCGAGAATTTTGAGGCGATGAGTAGGACGGTGTCGGGTGAGAGCTTTTTGTCAGCGGGGCGGCGGCCGTCGAGGTCACACATCAGCAAGTAGGCCTGCAATGGGCCCGACTCCGACTGCACGCGAGAGAGAGCGAACATACCTTCGAGCATTTGCTCTGGAGTTTCCCAGTGGCGCGAACGGCGGCCCCACTCGCGCACGACGGGAGACTCACTTTTTTGTGCGAGGATGCGTCGCCACGCGTCGATGTTGCCGGGAACGTGCGGCTCTCCGTTCGAATCCCACTGCATGCGAGTCAGCAAGAGCAGGAGACGCGGATCGGAGCGAAACACGCCGCGCGCAGCATCGGTGGTGTTTTCTTTGCCGCGAAGGGCTTCGTAGTCGCGACGCAAACGCTTTGATTCGGTGAACCTAGCCTGCTGTACGCCATTGATGCGCGAGAGCGAATCGAAATAAGCGGCCAGCCAACCGTTGTCTTTCGACAGCAAGCGGAATACGAATTCGCCTGGATTGTCAGCGCTGACACCGACGAGGTCCTTCCATCCAGCCTCGGCATCCGGGCCGCCGGGAACAACAACGCGGCCCGCGCGAACCTGAATGTGACTGCCGTAAAAATCGAGGACGGCAGCGAGCGGATAAAGCTTTTTCAATCCCGGGGACTGGCGCAGCGATTCCTGCGTTTCACGATCGACGCGACTCATCCCCCAATACAAGCGCGCAAGCATCGGGTCGTGCATCAGCGTGTCGATGAGATCTTTGCTTTCGCCGGCTTTGTTACGGCGCGAATTTGCGATCCAGTCGGCTTCAGTGAAAAGCATAGGCACGCGCGACGTGGGCACTGAGTAGGCAAACGGCTTCCCTTCCTGCAAAACTTTCTCGAGGTCGGGCAGCGGGAAGCCGGAATCGATGGTCAGAAATGCGCGTTGAGGATCAACAGTCTCAACGAAAGTCGATTTCTGGCCGCAATCCGGGCGTTCGCGGTAGCCAAGAACTTGCAGGAGAGGTTTTGCGTCGTCACAGTTCGAGACGTGGATGATTCCCGTTGGTCCCGCGAGGTTGACCAGTTCCCTGGCCTGCTGGACGTAGCGGTTCAGCAGCACCAAATATTCGGTTTCGCGCGCTTGCGACGTAGGACCTTCGTAGCCGAGCAGGAAGATGTTGCGCGCCATCAGCGGTGCGATTTCGTCGGGCGAGACTTTCTGACTGATTGCGGCCATGCGCAAGAACGAACGCATGGGCCCGGGAATCGACAGCACGCTCGGCGTACCAGCCGGAGTCGGAGTCGGCGCCGGAGCCGGTTGTGACACGGGCGCGGTGGCGGGCGCCGCCGTCGCGTCTTGCGCATGCGTGTTACTTGATGCCGGACCGAGTAGACCACTCAGGATGACAAGTGCAACGAACGGAAGGCGAACAGACCGGTTCATAGGAACGCTCTCCAAACGATCGAGAGACAAATGCGAAATGCCAGTTCCGAAAGACAATCCACCACCAAAAAACCTGCGCCGCCGTTTCAGGAGCGCCGATCGTGCAGCGCGCTACGTCCCGGGGCGCTTACGGACGAGGCTCAAAGCCGCTCGAGCAATCTTGCGAATCTCACTCTGATTTGGCGGAACTTCGAATCGCACCGGTTCGATTGGCTGGTTCTCCCGCTGCCGGCCTGGAATGGCGACAGAAGATAAAGCATCGATGTAGTGAAACCAAGACATTTTATGTCTCTACGCGGTCACAGAAATGTCTCTTAGGACGGCGGGGAGCCTGGAGACCTTGCAGGACGTTTAACACGTTCGAGGTGACCGTCTCTCACAGCCTGTGTCGAACGGTATAGACCATTCTTTGTTCGCTGTAAAGTGGGAACCCGCAGGATATCAGAGAATTAACCCAAGTGGTCCGCCCGGGGCGGTCGAACGACGGCTGAGGATTTAGTCCGAGTGCGCGGGAACCGGAGCAGGGGCAGCCGCGCGCAAACGGCGCCGCTGGATTCGGGTTTGGAGGCGGTCGAGGTAAAGGTAGACGACGGGGGTCGTAAACAAAGTGAGCGCCTGACTAAAAATCAAGCCGCCGACGATGGTGATGCCCAACGGGCGGCGCATTTCGGCTCCGGTGCCGGTGCCCAGTGCCAAGGGGAGGGCGCCGAGCAGCGCAGCTGCCGTGGTCATCATGATCGGACGAAAGCGAAGCAGACACGCCTCGTAGATCGCCTCGATACTTGACTTGCCGCGCTCACGCTCGGCCTGGACGGCGAAGTCGATCATCAAGATGGCGTTTTTCTTAACCAAGCCGATCAACAGGATGATGCCGATCAAGGCGATGATGCTAAGGTCCGCATTGATGAGGCGAATCGCCAGCAACGCACCGATGCCCGCCGACGGTAACGTCGAAAGAATCGTTATGGGGTGAATGTAGCTTTCGTACAGGATGCCCAGCACGATATAAACCGCTGCCAGAGCGGAGACAATCAGCAATCCTTCCGTCGAGAGCGAATCCTGAAACGCCTGCGCCGTTCCCTGGAACATGCCGTGAACCGTTGGCGGCATGCGCATTTCGGCTTTGACTCGTTCGATCTGTTCGACCGCAGGTCCCAGCGAGGCGCCCGGCGCGAGATTGAAGGAAAGCGTGATCGCCGGAAAAATTCCTTGGTGGTTCACAGTGAGCGCACTCTTCGCCGGTTCGAAATGCGAAAACGAACTCAATGGAATAAGCTTGCCGGTATTCGACGCCGCATAGATATTCTTGAGCGTTTCAGGATCGCGCAGGTATTGCGACTCGACTTCCAGCACGACGTGGTATTGGTTGATGCCTTTATAGATGTTCGAGACCTGACGCTGCCCGAACGCGTCGTTCAGCGTGTTGTCGATTTCCGATACGGGAATGCCTAGCCGCCCGGCCGTGTCGCGATCGATCACGAGTTGTGCCTGCAAACCATTGAGCTGCTGGTCCGTATTCACATCGCGCAGTGTCGGAATCTGCTTCATGCGTTCCATCAATTTCGGCGCCCATCCAACGAGGTCGTTCAGATTGTCGGCCTGCAGTGTGTATTGATACTGCGCGCCGGAAAAACGTCCGCCGACGTTGATGTCCTGCACGGCCTGCAGAAACATCGACGCGCCAGGAATCTGTTCCAGCTTCGGCCGAATGCGTTCAATGATTTCGTCGGCGCTGAGCTTGCGCTGGCCAAGCGGCTTGAGCTGGGCGAAAAAGCGTCCACTGTTGTTGCCACTGCCGCCCCCGGTGAAGGCCGTAACCGTGTCTACGTCAGGGTCATTCCGAACGATGTCAGAAAGTACTTTCACTTTTTCACGCATCGACGCGAACGATACGTCCTGGTCGGCTTGAATGAATCCGTTGATGCGGCCGACATCCTGCTGCGGGAAAAACCCTTTCGGGGTGTCAATGTAGAGGCCGACGCTGACGAACATCGTGAGAATCGTGACGCAGAGCATCAGGAACTGGTGGCGCAGCACCCAACGCAGGCCGATGTCATAGACGCCGACCATGCGATTGAATGATCGCTCGGCAAAATTGTATATCGGCCCGTGCTTGCCGGTGTCGCGTCGCAAGAACAGCGCGCACATCATTGGCGTCGTCGAGAGGGAGACGAGCAGCGAGATGCCGACCGCGACGCTGAGCGTGATCGCAAACTCTCGAAACAAACGGCCGACTATTCCACCCATCAGCAAAATCGGAATGAACACCGCAACCAGCGAGGTGCTCATCGAAATGACGGTAAAGCCAATTTCGCGCGCTCCCATCATCGCCGCTTGGAAAGGCGGAATTCCCTCTTCCAGATGGCGCATGATATTTTCGATGACAACAATGGCGTCATCGACGACGAATCCTGTCGAAACGGTGAGCGCCATCAGAGAAAGATTGTCGAGACTGTAGCCGCAGAGGTACATCACGCCAAACGTCCCGACAAGCGACAACGGCACAGCCACACTGGGAATGAGCGTCGCCCAGTAGTTCCGCAGGAAAATGAAGACGACCAGAATGACGAGAATGACGGAGATGATCAGCGTTAGTTCGACGTCATGGATCGCGGCGCGAATCGTAGTAGTGCGGTCGATGATCACGTTGAGATGAATCGAGGGATTGATCGAAGCCTGCAGCTCCGGCATCATCGCCCGCACGCGATCGACGGTCTCGATCATGTTGGCGCCGGGTTGGCGGAACACCACGAGGATGATGCCCGTCCCGCCGTTGATGAAACCTGCGTTGCGCACGTCCTCCACCGAGTCCGTGACCGAACCGATGTCCGCCAGCCGAACGGGCGCGCCATTGCGCCAGGTCACGATCAGCGGCTGATATTCCCGCGCCTTAAAAAGCTGGTCACTGTCAGTGATTCCCCACGCATAACGAAGGTTTGCAAGCTCGCCCTTCGGCCGGTTGGCGTTCGCGGACTGGAGCGCTGCGCGAACGTTTTCGAGGCTGATACCGTAGTTGTTGAGCTGGCCGGGATTCACCTGAACGCGCACGGCCGGCTTCGCGCCGCCGCCGATGAACACTTCACCGATGCCCGAAATCTGGCGCAGTTTCTGAGCGATAACCGAGTCGGCCTCGTCGTAAATCTCCGGGAGTAACACGTTTTCCGACGTCATCGAGAGCAGCATGATCGGCGAGTCTGCAGGATTCACTTTCCAATAGCCGGGCTGTCCCGGAAGGTCGGCGGGAAGTTGCCCACGAGCCGCATTGATCGCCGCTTGCACGTCGCGGGCGGCCGCGTCGATGTTGCGATTCAGATCGAATTGCAGCGTGATGTTCGTGTTGCCCAGCTGGCTGGTCGAAACCATCTGGCTGACGCTGGCGATGCGGCTGAATTGCCGCTCGAGCGGAGTCGCCACGGCGCTTGCCATCGTCTCGGGACTCGCGCCCGGCAAATTCGCGTACACGCTGATCGTCGGGAAATCGACCTGAGGCAGCGGCGCAACCGGCAGGAATCCAAACGCGATTGCACCAGCGAGCAGAATGGCGAGCGAAATCAGCGACGTCGCTACTGGGCGGCGAATGAAGGGCGCCGAGAAATTGGAGGTGAATTGCACGTCTCGCTCGCCTAGTCCGCTTCCGCCGGCATGTCGACGGTGTTCGTGATGTGGAAACGCCGCCGCGCCTGCCGCGCTAACTGGTCAAAGAAGAGGTAAACGACGGGCGTCGTGTAGAGCGTGAGGAGCTGGCTCAGCAACAACCCGCCGACGATCGTAATGCCCAGCGGACGGCGCAACTCGGAACCCACGCCCGTGCCGAGGGCCAGCGGCAAACCGCCGAGCAACGCAGCCATTGTCGTCATCATGATCGGCCGAAAGCGGAGCAGACACGCCTCGTAAATCGCTTCCAGGGGCGTCTTGCCGTCCTTGCGCTCCGCCTCGAGCGCGAAGTCGATCATCATGATCGCGTTTTTCTTCACGATACCTATCAACAGGATGATGCCGATGAGCGCGATGACGCTGAACTCTTCGCGGCAGATCAACAACGCGAGAATCGCGCCGACACCCGCGGAGGGCAACGTCGAAATAATCGTGATCGGGTGAATGTAGCTCTCATACAGAACGCCGAGAACGATGTAGACGGTGATGATGGCGGCGAGAATCAAAATCGGTTCATTGGCGAGCGAGTGCAAAAACGCTGCGGCCGTGCCTTGGTAGGTCGCCTGCACGCTCGGCGGTAAACCCAGATCTTCCTTTGCTTGATTGATCGCGTTCACGGCGTCCCCGAGTGAAACGCCCGGAGCGAGGTTGAACGAAAGGGTCACAACCGGAAACTGTCCCTGGTGATTGATCGCGAGCGAACCCGCGCCCGGCTCGAAATGCGTGAACGCACTCAGCGGCACTTGCTGGCCGGTCGATGACTTCACGTAGATGTTTTTGAGTTGGTCGGGATCCTGCTGGAACTGCGGATTCACCTCGAGCACGACGTGATACTGGTTGAGCTGCGTGAACATCGTCGAGACTTGCCGTTGGCCGTAGGCGTCGTAGAGCGTGTTGTCGATGGTCGCGGGCAAGATGCCGAGGCGCGAAGCGGTGTCGCGATCGATCGTGAGGTCAGCAAGTAGGCCGGAATTGAGCTGATCGCTGGCGACGTCGCGCAGTTCGGGCAAGGTTTTTAGTTTGTCGATGAACTTCGGCACCCAGTACGCCAGTTCTTTTTGATCGACATCTTCGAGGCTGTACTGAAATTCCGTGCGGCTCACGCGATCTTCGACGGTAAGGTCCTGCACAGGCTGCATGAAAAGCGTAATGCCATCGACCTTCGCAACCTGCGGTTGCAAACGGCGAATCACGTCGGTTGCGGAAATATTACGGCCCCGCAGTTTCAGGGGCTTCAGGTTGATCTGCATGCGGCCGCTGTTGATGGTGGCATTCGTACCGTCGATGCCGATGAACGAAGTGAGGCTCTCGACCGCCGGGTCTTTCAGAATCGCGCTCGCCAGCGCCTGTTGCCGTTGCGCCATCGCGGTGAACGAAATATTTTGCGGCGCTTCGGAGATGCCGAGAATCAAGCCGGTATCCTGCACCGGGAAGAAGCCCTTTGGCACGTACATGAACAGGAGAATCGTCGCGACCAGCGTTCCGACGGTGACCAGCAGCGTCGTCCTGCGATAGCGCAGCACGAATTGCAGTGTCTTGCCGTAAAACGCGATCACGGAGTTAAAGCCGCGCTCCGACACGCGATAGAACCAGCCCTGCTGGTCTTCGCGCTGATGGCGCAGCAACTTCGCCGACATCATCGGCGTTAACGTGAGCGAGACAAACGCGGAAACAATGATCGTCACCGCCAGCGTGATCGCAAACTCGCGGAAGAGCCTCCCGACGATGTCGCCCATGAAGAGCAGCGGAATCAGAACTGCGATTAGCGAAACCGTCAGCGACAAAATCGTGAAGCCGATCTGCTCCGAACCTTTTAGCGCGGCCTGCAAGGGCGATTCGCCCTCCTCGATGAAGCGGCTGATGTTTTCGATCATTACGATCGCGTCATCGACCACGAAACCCGTCGAAATCGTGAGCGCCATCAGCGACAAGTTGTTGAGGCTGTAGCCAAGCAGATACATGACGCCAAATGTGCCGACGATCGACAGCGGTACGGCAAGCGCTGGAATGATCGTGGCGCGAGCGCTGCGCAGGAAAAGAAATATGACCATCACAACGAGGCCGATGGTCAGGACCAATGAAAATTGCACGTCGTCGACCGACGCGCGGATGGTCGTGGTGCGGTCGGTTAGAATCTGCACCTGAATCGCGCCGGGCAGCGATGCTTGCAACTGTGGCAACAATTTCTTGATGCGATCGACAACCGCGATGATGTTCGCACCGGGCTGCCGCTGAATATTCAAAATGACGGCAGGATGCTCGTTCGCCCATGCAGCCTGCTTGGCGTTCTCTGCGCCGTCAAAAACTGTCGCGACGTCGCTCAGCCGCACCGGCGCACCGTTGCGATATGCAATGATGAGCGGGCGGTAACCGTCGCTCGTCAAAAGCTGATCGTTCGCACCAATCGTAAACGCCTGATGTGGCCCGTCGAAATTCCCTTTGGCCTGATCAACGTTCGCCTGACTCAGCGCGACGCGCAAGTCTTCAAGGCTCAGCCCGTACGACGCAAGCTGCGTTGGATTCGCCTGAATTCGCACCGCCGGCCGCTGCCCGCCGCTGATGCTGACCATGCCGACACCAGGCAACTGCGAAATTTTCTGCGACAGCGTCGTCTCGGCAAGATCTTCGATCTTGTTCAGCGGCAAGCTGGCCGACGTAAGCGCCACCGTCATGATCGGCGAATCGGCCGGATTGATCTTGCTGTAGATCGGCGGATTCGGCAGGTCTTGCGGCAACAGATTCGACGCGGCATTGATCGCCGCCTGCACTTCCTGCTCGGCCACATCGATGTTGAGATCGAGCACGAACTGCAGCGTCACGATCGAGCTTCCAAAGGAGCTCGTTGACGTCATCTGATTCAATCCAGGAATTTGCCCGAACTGCCGCTCGAGCGGCGCTGTAACCGAGGACGTCATCACGTCCGGGCTGGCACCCGGATAAAAGGTCAGCACCTGAATTGTGGGGTAGTCAACTTGCGGCAGCGCCGAAATCGGCAGCTCGCGGTACGCCACGAAGCCAACCAACAGAATGCCGATCATCAACAGCGTGGTTGCGACCGGCCGCAAAATAAACGGCCGTGATGGACTCATCGCTCGGCGTCCTTATGTGCCGCCTGGCTCTTGGAGGGTTGTTCACCGGAACCCGAAGCGCCGGCGTCGGTCGAACCCGACCCGGCATCTGAAGCGCCGCCCGCCTGCGCATCCAGATTCACCGACGCGCCATTCGGCGTCCGCGCATCGATGCGGCTGCCGTCCTGCAATTTATCCTGCCCGTCGATTACCACGGTGTCGCCCGCGCGCAATCCCTTGCCGATCGCAACGGAATTGCCAGAGTTCAGCGTCACCGTCACCGGCTGAATCTTCACCCGGCTATCCTTTTGCGTCAGGTAGACATATGTCCCCTGAGGCCCGCGCGCAATCGCGGTCGCGGGAACAATCGTGACATTTCGTTTCGTATCCACGAGCAAATGTACGTTCACAAACTGATTCGGAAACAGGTTGTCCTTCTCGTTGCTGAAAACCGCTTTCAGCTTGTAAGTGCCGGTCGTTGTGTCGATCTGGTTGTCGATCGTCAACAGCTTCCCGGTCGCGATCTTAGTCGTGTCGTCACGGTCGTATGCTTCCACCGGCAGCGGCCCCGCTCCGTGTAGCTTCGCGATAACGCCCGAGAGCTGATCCTGCGGCAAGCTAAAAATCACTGCGATCGGCTGCAACTGCGTGATCACAAGTAATCCGCCCGTGTCCGTCGCGTGCACGATGTTGCCGACATCCACGAGCCGCAAGCCAACACGTCCCGAAATCGGCGCAGTGATGTGCGAATACGTGATCTGCAGTTTCGCGTTATCGATCGCCGCCTGGTCCGCCTTGATCGACCCTGTGAATTGCCCGACCTGCGCCGTTTGCGTGTCCACCTGCTGCTTCGGAATGACGCCCGCTTTGAAGAGCTGCTGATACCGATCGAAATCTACCTGCGCGTCGCGCAACTGCGCCTGATCCTTGGCGAGCTGTCCTTCGGCCTGCTCGAGTTGTACCTGATAGGGCCGAGGGTCGATCTCGACGAGCGACTCGCCCTCATGCACCATCTGCCCTTCGGTGAAATTGATTCTTACGATTTGCCCGTCAACGCGGCTGCGGACGGTTACGGTGTTGTAAGCGGTGACGGTCCCGAGCCCATTGAAGAAAACCGGCAAATCTCCGCGTGTTGCCGTGGAAACCACCACCGGCACGACCTGATCGGGATTGAAATCGCCGCCCTGCCCCGGACGCGCGTGGCCCCCTGCAGCTCCGCCTAACGCCTCAACCGCTCCTCGGCCGCCCGCGCTGTGGAAATACCAGTAGGTCGACGCCAACACCAGAACAACACCCAAAATCCAGATCCACGCTCGGCCACCCGATCGCGGGGGCTCACGGTCAAAGCCCGCCGGATGGACAAAGGACTCCGGCAGCTCCGTGGATTTCAAATGACCCATTCCATCTCTCCTGTGTCACTAACGGCTAGCGAGGGGTCGAACCTGCCTCGACAAACGCAGCTTCGCGGGTTTTAGGTCGCACACCGGAAGGCGTACCAACCTTGGGTGACTTCGGTCTACAAGCGTAGCGGAATCCGCGACCTGTTCCTAGCCTGATGTTCGTCATTGGATTGGACGAAACCAAAGCGGCATTGGTTACGAATCGCTTGCTTACGAATCTTTTGGTTACGAACCGGCCCGGTTCAATCTCAGAGGATTTCGCACTCTCTGAGCCGCACCTCGGAACCTTCGGCGCCTTCAACCGGAAGTGATATTTGTCGCATGCGTCGCGCTTAGAAAACTCGTACACTATCGGCTGTTTTTCGGACATCTCAAAACGGTAGCGAGAGCGCCGCTGAGAACACCACGGCACTCTCGCCACGTGTGTCCTTAGCGGTCTTTGACGTATACAGGAGCGAAACGACTCATGCTGAAAGCGCTAATCGTGGGGCTGATCTTGGGAGCGGTCTTAACTCTGGGCTGCATCTGGTTGTACTTCTCCACCGGCATGGCTCCCGTAGCGACGAGCGATCCCCCGATTCCCTTCGAACGTCAGCTGGCCCACAAATCGCTCGACGCCCATCTCGACCGCCAGCCGAAGTCCGAGCCTGCCGTCCCTGCCGACGAGAAAAATTTCCTGGCCGGCGCCGAAATCTACAAGGAACATTGCGCCGTCTGCCACGGGCTGCCGAACGTCGCCCCCACCGCGATCGCGCAAGGTATGTTCCCCAAGCCGCCCAAACTGTTTGAAGGCACCGGCGTCACCGACGACCCGGCCTGGGAGACCTATTGGAAGGCCGCGAACGGCATCCGCCTGACTGGGATGCCCGGATTCAAAGGTCGCCTCACCGACTTCCAACTCTGGCAGGTAAGCCAATTACTCGCCAACGCCGACAAAGTTTCCCCCGCGGTGAAAGCGGCACTCGCCGCCCCTCTAGCCGCCGCGTCCGCAGCCCCAGCAACGACTCCCGTCGTCCCGACAAGGTAGATGCCCCCAGCAGCTGTCTTTAGGGGGCGGGGCCTCAGCCCCGACATAGCTTGCGACCTGCAAAGCGGCTTCAGCCGCTGAGGAAAGTAGTTTCTTAGTCTTGAACCGTCGTCAACTTGTCGGCATTCCGCAGCTGCGGGAACATCCACGCCCATCCTAGCGTCACAAGTATCGTCCCAATCCCGCCGAGCACCACCGCGGGCACCGTCCCGAACCAGTGCGCCGTCAACCCTGATTCGAACTGCCCCAGCTCGTTCGACGCCCCAATGAAAACCATATCCACGGCATTCACCCGCCCGCGCATCTCATCCGGCGTGGCAATCTGAATCAGCGTCCCACGCACGATCACGCTCACCATGTCGGTCGCTCCCACCAGCACGAGCGCGAGAATAGACAACGTCAGGCTGCGGGAAATCCCAAACAGAATCGTGCAAACTCCAAACCCGCTGACGCACACCAGCATCTTCAGCCCAACACGCCCTCGCAGCGGCTTGTACGCCAGATAAATGGCCATCGCCGCTGCGCCGATACCCGGAGCGCTGCGCAATATGCCCAGCCCCCAGGGTCCGGTCCGCAAAATCTCACTCGCGTAAACCGGCAGCAACGCGACCGCACCACCAAGCAACACCGCAAACAGGTCGAGCGAGATCGATCCCAGAATCAATTTTTGTCGCCAGATGTAATGAAATCCAGCCAATATTGTCGAGGTGCTCATCGGTTCGCGCCACCGCGTCTGCCGCGACTCGACCTTGATTCTGTATGCACACATGGTCGCCACGACTGACGACGTCATCGCCAGCGCATACACCGCCGCAGGCCCGCGAAACGCTGCGTACACCAGTCCCCCAATCGATGGGCCCAAAATCGTCGCAGTCTGAAACACGCCCGACGCCCACGCCACTGCATTCGGAAAATGCTCTTCCGGCACGAGCTGTGGCAACAGCGCGCGGCTCACCGGTCCGTTAAACGCGCGAACCACTCCAATCAAAATAAGCACTGCGTAAATCGGATACACCGAATGTGTGTGGCACACGGCATCCGCAAATAGCAGCGCCGAGCATCCGGCAAACGCCGCGTAGCAAAAAACAACCAGCCTGCGCCGATTGTAGCGATCAGCGACATGCCCCGAGACGAGGAACAACAGAATGCCAGGGAGAAATTGCGCCAGCCCAACTAATCCGAGATCGAGCGGCCGCTTCGTAATTTCGTAAACCTGCCAACCGACGGCTACCGATTGCATCTCCGTCGCCAGCACGATGCAAAACCGCGCGATCTGATACAAGCCAAAACTGGGGTAGTCGAACGCCACTCGCGCCGCGGCGGTGGTAGTCTGAGTAGCGGCCATTGAATTTACTTTGCCACAAAAGCGAGCGAGATTTGAGGGCGGTTCGACGAGAGTCGACTAAATGTTGAGAAAATTTTCACACGAGATCTCGAGTGAGTCTCGGTCAGCAAATAGCCGTATATTTTCGGACGCTTCATACGCGTCACTGGTTTCGCTCGACCTGTCATGAGCTCTAGAAAAGCTCCGCCAAAAGTATTTCCGATGTTTCTCAAGCTTGAGGGCCGTCGCTGCCTCGTTGTCGGCGCGGGCTCGATCGCCGAAGGAAAAATCGGCGGCTTGATCGCTGTCGAGGCCTCCATTCGTGTTGTGGCACCCGAAGCAACAGTGCAAGTGCAAGCCTGGGCTGGCGAAGGAAAAATTGACTGGGAGCGCCGCAAATTTCAACCGTCCGACCTTCAAGGCGTATTTCTCGTCATTGCGTCAACTTCATCGACCGCACTGCATGGGGAAATTTTCGCCGAAGCAAGAAGGCTCGGCGTCCTCTGCAACATCGTGGATGTCCCGCATCTCTGTGATTTTTTCTATCCCGCGGTGGTGCGCCGCGGATCGCTGCAAATCGCGATCTCAACCGCGGGAGAAAGCCCTGCGCTTTCGCAGCGTTTGCGTAAGGAATTGGAGCAGCAGTTCGGCCCCGAATACGAAGCGTGGGTCGCAGCCATCGGTGAAGCGCGGGCCGAACTCTCTACGCGTGACTTGACCGCCGAGGATCGAAAGGAAATCCTGCACGAACTCGCCAGCCGGGAGTTTTATGAGAAATTCCGAGACGAATTTCGTAAACGGCAGAAAGACGGCACAGGAGGTTAAGCCGTCGGCCCTTTGGCCTGTGCGCGCTTGATCTCTTCACTCAAAATAATTGCCTCGGCCACTTCGCGCATCGACAGTCGCCGCTGCCGGCTCTGCTTCTGCAGCATCAGGTAAGCATCTTCCTCGCTGATACGGAGATCGCGTTGCAAAATTCCCTTGCCTCGCTCAATGATTTTGCGAGACTCCAGCTCTTCCGATAGCTGCGAGTTTTCTTCTTCCAGCCGCGCGCGCTCGACTTCCGCGCCGACCAGAAACCCAATCGTCGAAATCAGTTGAATCTCGCTCTCGCTGTGCGTGTGCGGCTGCCTATGCTGCAGGTTGATCACACCCACCAGCTTCTTGCGGCACAAAATCGGCACCGACAGAAACGCCTCGTAGTGATCCTCGGGCAATTCGTTGAATGACTGAAATCGCGGATCCTGGAACGCGTGCGATGCGACCGCCACCGGCTGCCGATGCTCGGCTACCCACCCGGTGATCCCCTGCCCGACCGGCAACTTCAGCCGGTTTACCACCTCCGGGTGCGGGTTCTTCGACGCACGCAAAACAAGCTGCTTATTTTCAAGCACATAGACGAAGCACGAGTCGCACCTTACCACCGCCGACACGAACTCAACAATTTTACCCAACACTTCATGGAATGGGTCGGCCGCCGCCATCTGGCGTCCGATCTGGTGTAAAAATCCAATCGCGGGATCTTCGACGCTCAAGAGGATGTCGCTCATCGCCAAAAGTTAGCCCCGTGTACTTTCACGGTCAAATGCAAAGAACCGTTTCGGCAAAACCATAAGAACGATGGACCCAGTCCGCATGGGCTCGGGTACCGCATCCTCGTATTCTCAGGTCGGCGCGGGAGTCGGTGAGGGCTTAGATTTCACGTGAACGGCGGCGCTCCGCCTCCCGTACCGCCTATGTTGAGGCTTCTTTGCGTCGCCGTCCCCTTCCCCGAACCCTCGGCGACGATCTCCCCTGAGTTCAGCTACTATTAGAGTCGGAACCCAGTTTCCATTTTCGAATTTCCATTTTCTATCGATGGCACCCATCCGCCCCTATCGCCGCTACCATCCGGGCACACAGCCCGAACACCTGCACCCTCCCTACATCTCTTCCCAAAAGCGCGCCCCGTCGCAACCGCTCGTATATCTCCCGCACACGATCTCCGAAGTCACTGGGCCCGTCTTCAGCAATGAACTCGTCGACGTTAAGGCCTTCGATCTCACCAAGCAGCATCAGGGCGAACCACTCGGCGAGCGCATTATCGTCTCAGGCCGCGTCATCGACGAAGACGGCCGCCCCCTCCCCCACACGCTCGTCGAAATCTGGCAAGCCAATTCCGCCGGCCGCTACGCCCACACAATCGATCAACACGACGCGCCGCTCGATCCCAACTTCACCGGCTGTGGTCACACCGTGACCGACGCCCAAGGCCGCTATCGCTTCGTCACCATTAAGCCCGGCGCCTACCCTTGGCAAAACCACTACAACGCCTGGCGCGCCGCCCACATTCACTTCTCTGTTTTCGGCCCGGCGTTTGCCACTCGTCTGATCACGCAGATGTATTTTCCCGGTGATCCGCTGATGGCCAACGACCCCATCTTCAATTGCACGGCCGATGAGAGCGCCCGCAATCACCTCATTTCGCTTTTTGACTGGCAAACGACGATGCCGCTCCACGCCCTCGGCTACCAATTCGACATCGTCATGAGCGGCCGCGATGCAACGCCCTTCGAAGTAAACCACGGAGCGCACCGATGACGTTGCGTGCGACGACGTGGCAGACCGTAGGCCCGTTCTTCAAAATCGGTCTCGCGTGGCTCTATCGCGACGATCTTGCCGCCGCAGACGTCGTTGGTGAACGCGTCGAAATCACCGGACGCGTCTTTGACGGCGACGGAAACTCTGTGCCCGACGCAGTTCTCGAACTGTGGCAAGCCAATTCCCGAGGCAAATACGCGCACCCGGAAGACGACCAGAACAAAACGCTCGACAAGAATTTCTCGGGCTTCGGCCGGATCGCCACCGACGATCAGGGCCGCTTCCACTTCACCACGGTGAAGCCAGGACAAGTCCCCGCGCCGGAATCATCGTCGAAAAGCGGCTTGACATTAGCGCCTCTGCAGGCGCCTCACATCAATGTTTCAGTTTGTACGCGCGGACTGTTGCGCCGCCTCGTCACACGAATCTATTTTCCCGATGAATCCGCGAACGCAACCGATTTCGCCCTGCTGCAAGTCGATCCGACGCGCCGTTCAACGCTGATCGCAAAACGCTCAGCGAGTTCCACCTCAAAATTTGATTGGGACATCGTTCTCCAGGGTCCCAACGAAACAGTTTTCTTCGACATCTAGCAACTTTCCAAGGCCTCTCGATTTTGTACGGGAGCAGCGCTCTGCCTCACGTTCGCGAGATCGATCCTTTCGCTACTCTCCGCTTTGTCTTTCAGTTGCTTCCGCAGCGACTTCGCCTGTACCAATGACCAGTTCCCGAACGCCGCACATCAAAAATAATTTTTTGCAGTCGAAGAAATTTCTGCGCAGAATGAATCCAACTTTCGGGTCGCCATGATTCTCAGGGGAATCCGGCGCGCCCAGTAGAGGTGCCGAAATGACTTCCCGCCTCATGGCGTCGTGTTGTTTGGTGTGTCTGCTGGGCCCGGTCGCGAGCCTCGCGCAGCCGAAAAGCATCAAAACTGCAAACGCAAACGATTCATCCGCCGCAACTGTCTCGCTCCATGATTTGCAGATTCCTGAGAAAGCGCGCAATGCCTTCCACAAAGGCGCGCAACGCCT
>Ga0070734_10003278_pt1 | contig 17301 bp, 17 predicted proteins | sample Coa_R1_8_FD_66444 | JGI IMG/M metagenome (GOLD analysis project Ga0070734, IMG submission 66444) | Surface soil microbial communities from Centralia Pennsylvania, which are recovering from an underground coalmine fire - Coalmine... | ecosystem: Environmental > Terrestrial > Soil > Unclassified ... | reverse complement strand
GAGCTGAAGGAAGGCGATCAGATCCTGGTGAAGGTGCTGGCGATCGAAGGCAACAAGATCCGCCTTTCGCGCAAAGCGTTGATCAAGGAAGCGCGCGAAAAAGCCATGAAGAGCAAGGAAGCTGCGGCTGGCGCATCCGCTCCTGGCGACGTTCAACCGACGGAAGTTCCTCCCGCCGAGTAACGACAACCAAATCAACGGAGAAGGCCCGCGACATCGTCGCGGGCCTTCTCCGTTTTCATCGAGGAAATCCGTTTAGGTGGAGTTGGCAACAGGCGCCATGCACGCCCCGCAGAGTTTCGCTCTTGGTGTGCGGAGCGGTTTCCCGCAGCGCCCGCAAGGTGGGCCATACATTGACAGCCGATGATGCCAAATCGGATTGGGTTTCTGGAGTTTTTCGCCAGTCACGATTTCGTATTCGTGGAGGACGTCTGTAAATTCACCCCAAATGTCAATCGGTTTCTCGGTGCTTCGAGGCCGACGCTTGGACATGACACGTTGGAATTCCTCGTCGTCCAGCATCGGTACTTCTCCCTTGCACCGCCAGCACCACAGATATTTCATTGCTTCCGCGTTTCCGGCGTGTAGTGCTCATGCAAATACTGCGCAATTTTCTGTGCATCGGCTTCCGGGATTGTCGCGCCGAAGGTCTTCACCATTTTTTGCACTTCCGCGTCCCACGTTGCAGCGGGAAGAGGCGGCTGCATCGTGATGTATCGCGTCGTATGGCAAACGCCGCAATAAATCTGTGTTTCTGATTTACCGGCGCCGTCGGCCAGTCCCACTTCAAACGTAGGATAGCTAGCAGCGCCGTAGCGCGAGTCGTCCGTCAGTTCTCTCGCCGCAGGCTGTGAAACTTTTCCGAGATTCGGAGCGGCATACGAGCCTAACTGGTGCTGCGCGACGGCAACGCCGCCCGCGATAGCAGTTCCCGCTACCAATCCGGCAAATAGTCTGCGAAGGTTTATCGTCATTTTCCTCACTCCGCCGTTCCGACGACAAATTCCTGCCGCTCGATTCTATTCCACAGATATCCCGCGGGATTCCACACCGGCTCGTCCGGCTGCGCGTTTCCTTTTTCGTCGGTCGCTCGGACCGCCACGGAATAGCGCCCGGGCGCTTTTGGTGCCCACGAAAATTCCCAGGTTCTGAACGAGTACGCACCGAAGTCTTCGCCGAGCTGCACGCTTTTCCAACTCTTCAAATTGTCGTCGGACACTTCCACCTTCGTCACGCGGCCGTATCCGCTGAACGCAATTCCTCGCAGGTTCACAGTCATCCCTGCCGGAATTTTTGCTCCGCCGTCCGGCGACACCAGAAACGACCGCACCGGCATGCGGCCAATCGGCACTGTCTTCACGCCGCCCGCTTTCATCGCCTCCGGAGTCGTCGTGCCGCGCGGCGTATCCGGAATCCGGTATGCCGTCTTCATCCAGAAATTCTCATCCGCTTTGTCCAGCACACGAATCCATGTCAGGCACTTCGTCCAGTACGTCGCAAAATATCCCGGCACGACGAGCCGCACTGGAAATCCATTCAGCATCGGCAGTGGCTCGCCATTCATTGCGTACGCCACCAGACATTCGTCGATCGCAGGATTATCCAAATCCAGCGATTTTTGAAACGCGCGCGATCCCATCCCTTCCGGGCCCTCGCCTTGCTCCAATCCTTGCAATTGCACTTGCAACGAGCCGTTCTTCATCGCCGCCGCGTTCAGCAAATCCCGCAGCTTCACTCCCGTCCATCGGGCATTACCCATCGCTCCGTTGCCCCACTGGCCGCCCGGTACTCGCGGTTGCAAACGGCTCCGGCTATTTCCGGAGCATTGATTTACCGCCGCCACAGTTTCCGCTTTGAATTTCCGGAGCAGATCGCCAAACGAAAACGATTGCGGCGAAGAAACATTTCCTTCGACGTGCAAACGCCATTCTTTCAAGTCAACTGCATTTGGTATGCGGTCCAGGTGCCAGCGCACATAGAACGCCTCGTTCGGTGTGAACGCGCTGGTGAAGTAATTTCGAGGAGTTTCGAGTTGCACCGGCCTGTCCGTCAGCAAGATCAGCGGCGCCTTTTGCGGCTCGCTCACAATCGGCCCGACGGAGTTCCAGTGCGGATTTGCCGCTGGTCCCGTAAAACTCGGCAGCGTCGCAGCGGACTGTTCCTGAGCTGCCTCTGGCATTCCGCGCAGCGCGGAAGCCGCCGCCAAACTTCCGGCGACCGCTCCCGCACCGCGCAACAGCGCACGCCGATTGAGAGTCCCGGTCCATCGCAGGGCGTCTCGAAACATGTTTCCTCCGCCGTGTTTCCCGCTCAACTTAGTTCGCGCAAGGCGCGCTGGAATTGTGCACCGCGCTCAGCGCGTCCCAAAGCGCATCCAGCGCTTCATTCGTCGACTTCAAAATCGAGGCTTCATTGCCCGCGGTATTCGCTTCCAGCCACTCGCGCCATGCCGCGCGATGCGCCTTGTCCGCTTCTTCGTGCACTTCGAAATACGCCAATCCCTTTGACTCTGTAATCCCGTAAAATTTCTTCAGCCCGTCAATCTTCGTCGTCGCAATCTCCGGCACCTGCGATTCGTACGCATAGAGCGCCGCCACCGCTTCCGCCACGCTGCGCTCCGCGCAAATTTCGCGGAACTTTGCCACGACATGCTGCGTGCCGGGAAGAGAAGGGCTCGCCGTAACATCTTCCTCGCTCACGCCAAGCGCGCCCGCAAAATCCCGCCACAACTTCGGGTGCGGCCGCTCCGGATGCTCTTCTTCCGCCAAATTTTCCAGGACGATTGGCTTCAACGTTTCGTCCGCCCGCGCCGCCAGCGCTTTTAAGTGCTGCGGAAAAGCTTCCACGTGCCGGTAATACTGCGCCGCATACAGCTGCAACGACTCTCGCGACAGTTTTCCCGCCTGCCAGTCTTGATAAAACGGATGCTTCAACAGATTTTTCTCCGCGATCGCGGCATCGATCTTTTCGAGCAACTGAGTATTCGGCATTCCCGCCCTCCAGGTATTTTCGGCGCGCTCACTGCGCACATAAAGGAATATCTTCGAGTCTAGCAGACTCCCCAAAAAACGCAGAACGGCGGAAAACTCACGCTCTCCGCCGTTCGCAAAAAATGCCCGCTGCTATTTTTTTAATGCGTCCCGTTCTTCTTCGCATCCGCCGCCGAGCTCGTGCAGATATCGTGCAGACTGCCCGGCAAAGCGGCACACTTACCAAACGCCGCCGCCGCATCGGCATATCGATTCGCGTTTGCTTGCGCCATGCCGAGCAAATAGAAATTCGCCTGGTCATTCGGGTTCAGCGTCGTCGCTTTTTCCAGCTCCGGAATCGCTTCGGCAAATTTATCTTGTCGCAACAACACCAAACCAACTCCGCAGCGCGCCATACCTTCCGTCTCGGCCTTCATTTGCGTGAAACTTTCGTCCGTCGCGCCCTCCGGCTTTTTCAACGTAGCGATTCCCTCAATCGCTTTCTTCCCGTAGTCGTTCGCTTTCGCCAGCGTGTCCGCTGCGTTCGGCGCGCTCGGGTTGTAAGTTCTCGCGAGCGTTTGCGATAGCACCGCCATCGTCCGGTAATCTTGCGGGTACGCCGCCAGGTCTTGCTGTCCGATCGCCACGCCTTTGTCGACTTGGCCCAACTGAATGTACCCAACGACCAAAAACGGGTACACGAACTGCGCCATCGCGCTCTTCGGATACGACTTCAAAAACGTTTCGCCGGCCTGCACTTTTTTCGCCGCGTCCGCTGCCGGTACTGCTCGAAACGCAGCAAAAGCTTTCTCCTCTTTCTTGTCCGCCGGATGCGGCAACAGTTCCAGCGAATTTTCGGCGTTCGTCGGCGAGGTGTCGCGCCCTGGCTTGCTGCTCGCACTGCTCGCTCCCGAGGCAGCGCCTCCGCCGGCGTTCTGCGCTTGAATCGCGTCGCACGCGCTCAGCGCAAGCGTCGCTCCCGCAAGAAAAAAGATAATCATTCGTCCAGTCTGCAATTTCATGAACCCGCCTTATTACGAAATCACTTCAATCTTCGTCTTCAATTTTCTTCAACTAGCGCTTCAAGAACAAGCCCTGACTCTCCGCGCCTTCACGCGCCCTGTCCATGCACGCGTGCAATCACCGCGCCCAGCGCGCGCAGTTTCTCCACGATTCTCTCGTATCCCCGGTCGATGTGATACACGCGTTCGATAATCGTCTCGCCGCTCGCTACCAGTCCCGCCAGCACCAGCCCCGCGCTCGCTCGCAAATCGGAAGCCTGCACTGTCGTTCCGGAAAGCGCCGCTGGCCCTCGCACCACCGCCCGGTGCCCATCAATCGAAATCTGCGCGCCCATACGGATCATTTCGCTCGCGTGCAAAAATCGATTCTCGAAAATTCTTTCGTCAATCGCCGACGCGCCTTCCGCCTGCGTCGCCAAAGCCATGTATTGCGCCTGCATGTCCGTTGCAAACCCCGGATACTCTTCCGTCGCCACATCCGCCGCAAACAATTTCCGCGGCGCGCGCACTCGCACTCGCTGCGGCCCGGTGGTCTCAATGACCGCCCCCGCTTTTTGCAGCAACGCAATTGTCGCGCCCAAATGCTCCGGCTCGCAGTTAATCAACGTCAAATCCCCGCCCGTGATCGCTCCTGCCACCAAAAACGTTCCCGCTTCAATCCGGTCGGGAATCACGCTGTGATCCGCGCCGTTCAGTCTCCGTACTCCCGTCACGCGCAACGTCGCCGTGCCATCTCCGGAAATCTTCGCGCCCATTTTTCGCAACAGCACGATCAAATCCCCGATCTCCGGCTCGCGCGCCGCATTTTCAATCACCGTCTCGCCGTCCGCCAGCGCCGCGGCCATCAAAATATTTTCCGTCCCGGTTACGGTGATTTTCTCAAACGAAATTCGCGCTCCCTGCAGCCGTCCTCGCGGCGCGCGCGCCTCAATGTAGCCGTGCGCCGTCGCAATTTCCACGCCCATCTTCTCCAGCGCGCTCAAGTGCAAATCCACCGGCCGCGCTCCAATCGCGCATCCGCCCGGCAGCGACACACGCGCCACGCCCAGCCGCGCCAGCGTTGGCCCCAGCGTCAAAATCGACGCGCGCATCGTCTTCACCAAATCGTACGGCGCTTCCGCGTGCGTAATCGTCGTCGCTTCAATCCCGTAGTCCGCCGCCGGAAACGAATCCACCATCACCTTCGCGCCCATGAACGCCAGCAGCTTCGCCATCGTGATGATGTCGCGCACGCGCGGAATGTTGTGCAGCGTCACGCGCTCCGTCGTCAGCAGTGCGGCCGCCATCGCCGGCAACGCCGAATTTTTCGCGCCGCTGATTGCCGCTGTCCCGTGCAGCGGCCTTCCGCCCTTGATGACAAATTTATCCAATCAGTTCATCCATTCCGCCGGCTGGCGCTACTTCGAAGCCTTTCTCCGTGACGCAATCTGCCAAAACTTCAAACTCGCCCATCTCCGCGGCGACGTCCCGCTTCGCCCAACGCCGCCCGCAAATTTCCTTCCGCTCTCATCAACAATTTCCGCGCTTCATCCGCGTTCACGCCGCGCTTCAGCATAATCAGCCCCACTCGCAAATTGTGTTCCGCCGCACGCAGCGCATGTTCCGCCGCAGACACACTTTTGCCCGAAGCTTCCTGCAAAATGCGCACCGAACGCTCTTCCAGCTTCCGGTTTGTCCGCTCCATGTCAATTAGCAAATTCTCATACGCATGCCCCATTCGCACCATCGTCGCCGTACTCAGCATGTTCAGCACCATCTTTTGCGCCGTGCCGGCCTTCAATCGTGTTGAACCCGTCAGCACCTCCGCTCCCACCTCAGGCCCGATAAAAATGTCCGTGTGCTTCTTCAGTGGCCCAATCCGGTTCGCCGCCACTCCAATCGTCATCGCTCCGACTTTCCTGGCGTATTTCACTGCCCCCAGAACATAAGGCGTCGTCGCGCTCGCCGCGATTCCCACCACAACATCTTTCTTCGACAGCTTCTTGTGCCGCAAATCGCTCACGGCATTCTTCACGGAATCTTCCGCGCCTTCCACCGCGCTCGTGATCGCCTTGCGTCCTCCTGCGATCATTCCTTGTATCAACTCGTGCGAAACGCCAAACGTTGGTGGACATTCCGACGCGTCCAGGATCGCCAGCCGTCCGCTCGTCCCCGCTCCGACATAAATCATGCGCCCGCCGTCACGCAACCGCCGCACAATTTCTTCCACCGCTCGCGCAATCGCTGGCAGTTCGCGTTGCACCGCTCGCGCGACTTGTTGGTCCTCGCGGTTCATCAACCGGACCATTTCCAGCGAACTCATCCGGTCAAAATTCTTCGAAGCGGGATTCCTCTGTTCCGTCTGCCGAAACTCTTTCGCCCTCGCTCGCATCCATACATTATATAGGGACATATTTGGAGTGCAGCGGCTCGATGCCGCTTTTGCCGTATTTCACGACACATCCCGCTTGCAACAGGGAAGCTTCGCTACGCCAATCGTCTATCCTAAAAGACAGTCGGCGGCATACAACTGCTCCCGCTACAAAACACATGTCCATGGACGTCCTAAAACGCCTCTTCGAATCCCATTTTCATGAACCCGCCCAACGTGTCGTACCTCTCCAGGGCGAGCTCGGCGGCTCCGGTCGCCAAATCATCCGTCTCAGCGGCGCCCGCTCGACCGCCATCGGCATTCTCTATAACGTTCGCGAAGAAAATCTCGCCTTCCTCGAATTTTCCCGCCACTTTCGCCGCCACGGCCTTCCCGTTCCCGAAATCTATGGCGACGCCATCGACCAGGGCGCTTACGTCGAAGAAGATCTCGGCGATACCACCCTTTTCCATTTCCTCTCCAAAAATCGCACTGGCGCGGCGATCGCGCCCGCCGTTGCCGACGTCTATCGAAAAGTCGTCGAAGTTTTGCCGCGCTTTCAGATCGAAGCCGGCCGCGACTTGAATTATTCCGTCTGTTATCCCCGCGGCAGTTTCGACCGCCAGTCCATCGTTTGGGATCTCAACTATTTCAAATACTATTTTCTTCGCCTCGCCGGCATTCCCTTCAACGAACAATCTCTCGAAGACGATTTTGATCGTCTCACCGAATTTCTTCTCACCGCCGACCGCGACTATTTTCTCTATCGCGACTTCCAGTCCCGCAACATCATGCTTCGCGATGGAAAGCCTTATTTCCTCGACTATCAGGGCGGCCGCAAAGGCGCGCTCCAATACGATTTGGCCTCGCTCCTCTTCGATGCCAAAGCCGATCTTCCTCCCGAACTTCGCCAGCAGCTTCTCGATCACTATCTTGATTCCGTCGCCGAATTCGCCGAAATCGATCGCGACGCTTTTCTGAAGCACTACTACGCCTACGTCTACGTCCGCATCCTCCAGGCGCTCGGCGCATACGGTTTTCGCGGCTTTTATGAGCGCAAGCCGCACTTTCTGCAAAGCGTTCCTTATGCGCTGAAAAATCTTCGTTGGCTCTTGCACAACGTCACGCTTCCCATCGCGCTGCCGACCCTTATGTCCGCATTCGAAAGCATGCTCGGCTCCGAAAAATTGCTCGGCATCGCCAAGGAAGCCGACAATCTCGTCATCCGCATCAACAGTTTTTCGTTTCATCGCGAATTGCCCAAGGACGAAAGCGGCAACGGCGGCGGCTTCATTTTTGATGGCCGCAGCCTTCCCAATCCCGGCCGCGAAGAAAAATTCAAGGAACTTACCGGCAGAGACGCCCCCGTCATCGAATATCTAAATCAGCAGGAAAGCGTTCACCAGTTTCTCGCGTCGGTTTACACGCTCGTCGATGCCAGCATCCAGAATTACCAATCCCGCGGCTTCAAAAACCTCATGGTCTCTTTCGGCTGCACCGGCGGCCAGCACCGCTCCGTCTTCCTCGCCGAACAACTCGCGAAACGCCTTCGCTCCCGCCCCGGCCTCACCGTCGAACTCCACCACGTCGAACTCGAAAAGAAGGTCGCAAAGTGAATTCTCCTTCCTCGCCCACGCCTTCGGATAAGAAGCCAGGTTCTTCCCCGCCTCGCTCGCCCCTTCGTCTATTTTGGAGTGCGGCAGCCCGGCTGCCGCTTTTCTTTCATCCTCGCTCGATCCATTACCTGCCTGCTCCCGCCCGACCCACCGTCTCTCGCCCCCGGCTCGTAACTCTTCTCTGTGTCCGCTGTGCCTCTTACCTCCGTGACCTCTGTGTGAAAGCTTTTGAACTTTTCCTTCGTCCGTCGCCCTTGGCCCCGCGACTTTACAGCGCACCTGCTCGCCGTCGCGAGTTTCATCCATGAAAGCCATGATCCTCGCCGCGGGCCTCGGCACACGGCTCCGCCCTCTCACCGACACCATCCCCAAAGCCCTCGTCGAACTCAACGGCCGCACGCTTCTCGAAATCACGATCACCCGATTAAAGTCCTTCGGCGTCGCGGAATTCATCGTCAACGTCCACCATCACGCCGAAAAAATCGTCAGCTTCCTCGAATCCAAAAATAACTTCGGCGTTCGCATCGAACTCTCCCGCGAAGACGATCTCCTTCTCGACACCGGTGGCGGCCTCAAAAAAGCCGCCTGGTTTTTCCTCGAAGGGAACTCAAGCGAACCTTTCTTCCTCCACAACGTTGACGTCCTCAGCTCCATCGACCTCAACCAAATGCTTGACGCCCACAAGAATTCCGGCGCCCTTGCCACCCTCGCCGTCCAGCAGCGCAAATCCTCCCGCCAACTCCTCTTCGACGAAAACAATCTCCTCGTCGGCCGCCGCATCAACAATGTCGATACTCTCGTCTCAGGTGTGATTACAGAAGCGACCAGCAAGGTTAGTTGTCATTCCGAGCGTAGCGAGGAATCTGCTTTTTCTTCAAACTCGCCACTCGCTACTCGCCACTCGCCATTCGCCTCCAGTAGCGTAGGCACTCCTGCCTGCGACTCCTTTTCCCCGTCCCAGCTCCACCCCGCGAGCATCCTTCCCGGCGCTAAGTCCGACTCCCACCCCCTCGCCTTCTCCGGCATCCACGTCCTCTCCCCTCGCTTCCTAAACCTCATCACCGAATCCGGCGTCTTCTCCATCATCGACACCTATCTCCGCCTCGCCTCATCCAACGAAAAAATCTCCGCCTTCCGCGCCGACTCCTTCTACTGGCGCGACCTCGGCCGCCTTTCGGATCTTGAGCATGCATCCGCGGATTTGCGGCAAAGAGACCTCGGCTAACCCACGCAATTTTAACGTGCACTTGTAGGGGCAGCTTTCTGAAGCTGCCCTTCTTGGAATGGATGCGGCACCCGACGCCACTTCTCGGCGATGCATTGGGCCGGAAAATATTCGGAGGTCGATGCCGGAAGCTAACCGCGCGAGCTTAGACTGACTCCAATCTAGTTTGCTGGGGCCACGTTCGAAGCCAGTCCCAGCGCCTGCACCACCGCATCATGCAACGCGGGACGCACCTTGGCGATCTTCATATTTTCCCGCGTCGGATTCACGCGATTCGTGAGCAGCACCACAAACAACTGCCGGTCAGGATCGATATAGATCGAAGTCCCCGTAAACCCCGTATGTCCAAACGAATGTGGCCCGTAGTGATGTCCCATGAAGCTGCCTTCGCCCGGTACCACCCAGCCCAAGGTTCGCGTGCGCCCCGAAAGTTCCTGCGGCTCCGTAAATTCCGCAATCGTCGCTCGACGCACAATTCTTTGGTGAGCGTAAACGCCGCCGTTCAGCAGCATCTGGCAGAACGCCGCCAAATCCGGCGCCGTACTGAATAGCCCCGCATGTCCCGAAACGCCGCCAATCGCAAACGCATTTTCGTCGTGCACTTCACCTTGCACCAATCGGTGCCGCAACTGGTTATCTATCTCCGTCGGCGCAATCGTCGGCCAAATCTTCTTCGGCGGCAAATACATCGTGTGATTCATTCCGAGCGGCGAAAAAATATTTTCGCGGTCCAGCGCATCCAGCGTCTTGCCCGTCAACCGGTGAATAATCTCCGCCAGCAAAATAATCCCCAGGTCCGAATAAATCATCTTCGTTCCCGGTTCGTGTTCCAGCGGCTCGGCAAAAATTCTGCTCAACGTATCTTGATAGCCCTTTGATGTCCGCCAGTATTCCTTGAACGCCGGCAGTCCCGACGTGTGCGTCAGCAAATGCCGCACCGTCACGCGGTGCCGCCAGTCGAGTTGCGCTCCCGAGGAAGTCCATTCCGGCAAATAGCGCTCTACCTTTGCATCCAGATCGAGCGGCACCGGAAAATCGTGCTCCGCCAGTTTTTCTGAAATCGTCGTCGTGCCCACCACTTTCGTCAGCGACGCGATGTCATACATCGTGTCTACATTCACCGACGGCGATTTCGCGTCATACGACAATTTTCCAAACGCGTGCACCGAAACTCTTCCCTTATACCCGATTGCCAGCGTCGCGCCCGGAAATGCCTTGTCTTTTACCGCCGACTCGATCACGTCAAACGCCGGCTGCAGCTTTGCCTCTTCCCGCACATCCATCGGTTGCAACTTCATCGCGTCAGCCGCCACTTCGATTCCAAATCCCGCCTTCAATCCAATTCCCGGAATCGTCACCGGCAAATGTCCGCGAATCGGAATTTCACCAAATAGCGCGCGCGCCATCGAAATCTGCGCCACGTCGCTGATTCCAAATGCTCCCAGCCACGTTTCCGCTTGCGGAAACCGCTCGATCAAATACGGGCTGCCAAACGCCAGCGTAATCACCGGCTTTCCGGTTTTATAAATCTGTTCCGCGATCGCCGCCTGCTCCGCGGGCACATCCACATTTCCTTTGCGATCGCTCACGCGGACAAATAGCGCCAGCAGCGCCACATCGTAGGAATCGGGCGAAGGTAATTTCAAATTCGCCGCGCTCACAAAACGCGTATCCGCTCGCAGTGTCGTCACCGAATCAAACCGCTTCTTTAATTCGCGCTCCAAATCTTCGCCTGGATACGGCTCCGGGTCCGCGTAAAACGCCAGCAGCAGCGCGCGGCTCGCCTTAGTTCCATCCAGCGGCAAACGCTTTGGCGTGTCGCGCAGCAGCGTGATTCCGCGATCCGAAATATCCTGCGCGGCGCTTTGCCACTTCACGGATGCAAATTTCGTATTCAGCGCGGCCAAATCCACGAAACGATTTTTCTCAAGACCCAGCCGAGCCTTCGCTTCCAAAATTCTCCGCACCGATGCATCTAGACGCTCGCGCGAAATCCTTCCAGACTTCACTGCCACTTGCAGCGCTTCAAACGCTGCATCCGGCACCGGCGGCATCAACAACGCATCCGCACCGGCCAACACCGCGCGCACTGCCGCTTCGCCCGGCGCGAATCGCACTGTGATTCCGCCCATATCCATCGCATCCGTAATCACGAGTCCTTCAAATCCCAATTGCTCGCGCAAAACTCCCGTCAAAATATTGTGCGAAAGCGTCGCCGGTGTATTCGGGTCCGGCTCCAGCGCGGGAACATTCAGATGCCCCGTCATCACGCTGCCCGCTCCCGCCGCAATCGCCGCGCGAAAGGGAACCAGTTCCAGTGAATCCAATCTCGCGCGATCCGCTTTGATCACGGGCAAATCGATGTGCGAATCCGCCGCCGTGTCTCCATGCCCCGGAAAATGCTTCGCCGTCGCCAGCCCGCCGTTTTCGTTCACGCCGCGAACGTACTCGCTTACGAATTCCGCAACGCGCGAGGGCTCTTCTCCAAACGACCGCGTGTTAATAATCGGATTCTCCGGATTGTTGTTCACGTCCGAAACCGGCGCGTAAATCCAGTGCACGCCCACGTCGCGCGCTTCAATCGCCGTAATCTTTCCCATCGTGTACGCGTCTTTCGGGTCGCCTGCTGCGGCCAGCGCCATCTGCGTCGGGAAAGACGTTCCTTCATCGAGGCGCATCGCCGAGCCGCGCTCGAAATCCGCGCCGACCAGCAGCGGAATCTTCGCCTTCGCTTGCAACTCGTTGTTCAACGCCGCGGTTGGATATGCCTGGCTCTTCTCGATTCCCAGCGGCCCGATGTGCGTCACAATGATGAATCCACCCGCGTGCAAATCGTTCACGCAGTGCAGCATCTGCTGATACGCCGGAGAATCCGTCGCGGTAAATGTTCCGTGATAGGTCGTAAATAAGAGCTGCCCCACCTTTTCGTCGGTGGACATTTTCTTCATCGTCGCGTCCACCCACGCGCGCGCCGCGGGCGTCAGACTTTTCAGCGGTGATTTCCTAGAAGAATTCTGCGCGCTGGCTTGCGAGGGTTTTTTCGGCGAAGGTTTGCTCTGCGAACGAAGTTTTTTGGCCATAAAAAGTATGAGTGGAAGCACAAGCAGGCACAGCGCGATCCGGCGTTTGCTCAAAGGTGTCCCCCGACGCTTTGCCCCGCTCTGTCTTGTTGATAACACACGCAACTTGCGCGCACAACGCAGTCCACCGCAGGGCGTTCCAGAATATCATTGGCTGCGGAAACGAATCGCGGAAGTTTGGGAGGCCTGCTTGCACCGCAGCCATCGCTCACATTTGTTCTTTTTTCTCGCCGTCATCCTCCTCGTTCCATCCAACTTTGTTTTCGCGGCCACCGCGAAATCTTCCGCTGCAAAAAAATCCCGCCCCGGCCGCGTGCAAACCGGTCTCGATGTTCTCGAATCCCAAAAATTCGCTCCGCTCAAAAACAAGCGCGTCGGCCTCATCACCAACCACACCGGCCTCGACGCGCAGGAAAAAACGACGATTGACCGTTTGGCGCATGCCCCCGGGGTTACCCTGGTTGCCCTTTTCTCCCCCGAGCACGGCCTGGCGGGGAAGATGGACGACAAGGTGACGTCGACGAAGGATCCGACTACCGGGCTGCCGGTGTACAGCTTGTACGGCGAGACGAAGCGGCCCACCGACGAGATGCTGGCGGGGATCGACGCGCTGGTCTTCGACATACAGGACGCCGGGGTGCGGTTTTACACGTACACGACGACGATGGGCTATTGCATGGAAGCGGCGGCGAAGAAGGGCATCGCGTTCTACGTGCTCGACCGGCCGAATCCGATTGGCGGCGAGATCGTCGAAGGGCCGATGCTCGATGACGACAAGAGGGATTTCGTGGCGTACTTTCCGCTGCCGGTTCGTTATGGGCTGACGATTGGCGAGCTGGCGCAACTTTATAACGCGGAAAATAAAATTGGCGCCGAGCTGCACGTGATTCAAATGAAAAACTGGCATAGGAATTATTTTTTTGAGAGCACCGGAATCCGCTGGGTGCCGCCGTCTCCGAATTTGCGGACGACGAAAGGCGCGATTCTGTATCCCGGTCTGGAAATTCTGCAGAACGCGGGAATTTCCGTCGGACGCGGAACGGAAGCGCCGTTTGAAATTTTCGGCGCGCCGTGGATGAACGGCGAAGATGTTGCGTCGGCGCTGAACGCGAAACATTTGCCGGGACTGAAATTTGTCGCACAGTTGCTGATTCCCGTTTCCGGTTTGTACGCGGGGCAGCGCTGCGGCGGCGTCAGCATAAAGATCGGCGAAAAATCGGCGGTGCGGTCGATGCGGATGGGACTCGAGATCGCCGGCGTCCTGAAAAAACTGTATCCGGACAAAGTAGACCTCGCGAAAACGATCACGCTGCTCGGCAACGCCGCGACGGTACAAATGTTGCAGGACGGCGTACCGCCCGAAAAAATCGTCGCGGACTGGAAAGACGACCTGGCCGCATACGAGAAGACTCGCCGCAAGTACATCTTGTATAAGTAGGCGTGTAAAATATTTTCGTTTGTTGTGAAAAGTTCTTGAGCGCCCGGTTTCGTGGTGCTATTTTGATTTGCGATGTCGGAGAAATCCGAACAGTTCCAGCGCCGCGTACTTATCTCGTTCGTGATTTGCGTCGGTCTCATTGCGCTCGCGTGGACATTTCTTGCACATAAATTCCAACTTCTTTTTATTCCTGCGGGATCCATCTGGATCGCGACGTTAGTGATGTTGGAACCACGATTGCGTCCTACCGTCCCTCCGCTCCCTGGACAAAGAAAGCGATTCAGTGGAGTTGCGATTATTCTTGGGTTTCTCGTGTTTGTTCCAACTTGGTATCTCATTGTTGCACTCGATCCGTCGCTTCGGTAGACGACCCGTCGCTTGCGTGGCATGGCGCAAACCGTTGTGGTAGAGTGCCCGCATGAGAGTCGTATCCCTCCTGCCCTCGGCGACGGAAATTCTCTTCGCGCTCGGGTTTGACCGCGAGATTGTGGGAGTCAGCCACGAGTGCGACTTCCCGCCCCGCGCACGCACGAAGACCATCGTCATCCATTCGCGCATTGACAAAGATGCCGGACCGCTGGCAATCGACCGGCAGGTGCGGGAGTACGTGGAGCGAGGCGAGAGCCTCTACTGCGTGGACACGGAAGCGCTGCAATCGCTGGCGCCGGACCTGATCGTTACGCAGGATTTGTGCCACGTCTGCGCGGCTTCGCCAGACGATTTGGCGAGCGCGCTGGCCAAATTCGATGCGCGGCCGGAAGTGCTGTGCCTGAATCCGCAGGATCTGGGCGACGTCTGGCGCGACATTTTGTGGGTCGGAGAAGAGACGGGGCGCGGCTGGCAAGCGGAGAAATTGCTGCAGGAGATTGGCCAAAAGCTGGGCGCGCTGCAACAGCAGATTGAAGCGGCGCCGACAGCGCACGGAGACACGCCGCGCGTGGCGTTTCTCGAATGGCTGCAGCCGATTTATGTGGGCGGACATTGGGTGCCGGAAATGATTGAATTTACCGGCGGCCGCGACGTCTTTGGCACGGCGCGCACGCCGTCGTTCCGCGTGACGATGGACGAAGTGATTGCCGCCGCGCCGGACGTGGTGCTGGTGGCGCCGTGCGGTTATACGGCGGAGCAGGCCAGCGAAGAGTTCCGGTCCATGCGATTGCCCGAAGGCTGGCAGGATATTCCCGCCGTCCGCAATGGACAGGTGTATGCGCTGGAAGCGAACAGCTACTTTTCGCGTCCCGGGCCGCGGCTGATGACCGGGCTCGAAATCCTGGCCAAGGTCCTGCATCCGCGAGTGAAAGTCAGCCACGAAGCGGAAGCGGCGATCCGGCCGTTGCCGATGAAAGCGCACGCAGCGCAGGTTTGAAACTGCGAAGTAATGAAGCAATGAGGTAAGGAAGCAACGAAGGGCCGGAAGCGCCCGCCGCGCAAGTATGGTGTTGGTACTAGAACCCCTACCCCCCTCCCCTTTTTTTGTAAGTATTGAAAACAAAGGGACTTTAAGTCCTTTGCGCCAGAAGTGCTCATTCTGCAGGGGTTACAGACGCGTTTTTTGTAAGTGTTCATTCCAGAAGACTTACGGGATTTTAGGGGATGGCCGAGAAGGCGGGTGTTCGCCGCGAGGCACAAGGAAAACGTCGAACCGAACACGCGGCAGGATAGCACGAGGATGTTGGAAAAGTTAAGTAATTAGCAGGGAATGGGCGGAATTAGGTGGTGGACGGTTGCGGGGGCAAGTGAATGGTTTCTACTTCTAGTATTTTGGGTACAACACGTTTAAGCTAAAGCAGAAAGCGTACCGCAATGACGATCAAAGTAGACCTGAACCCTGAGACGGAAGCGAAACTAGTCGCGCAGGCACGCTCCGAAGGCGTGCCGCTGGAAGAGCTTGCCGAGCGCCTTTTGCAAGAAGCGCTGACGTCTGGTCCTCGACCGAGCGGCGCACTCACCGTTGAGGAGTTTCACCGCATGATCGAAGGCATGGCGGAAGGATCGGAGAGCCTACCCGACCTGCCGACCGAAAGCTTTTCTCGTCACGGCTCTTAGAAACTGCTCCACATTCGGAAAGCGTCCCGTCCGTCCCCGAATTTCCGTCCGTCCCCGAATTTCCCCAAATTTCGAGTGTGGGAACGATTCCTAGTCAAACGGATGGCGAAGGAGGCGGAGACACCGGTGCTTCTCGGCGCTGCCTGAAACTATCGCGAAGGAGTACAACGGTGCACAGAATGATCGCCGCGATTAGATACAGCCCGCGGAAGGAGTCCGTTTGCTCGGGAAGGACACCTCGCACGACGAGTTCCAGTGGATACTGCGCGACCGTCACACCGATGCCTAGAACAAGGGCCAGCATTTCACGAGGGGAATAGTTCTTTAAATGGAAAAGTCGCCGCCCCAGAAAAGTCAGAAGCCACACCGGCGTGCCAATTATCAGCGAGAATAAAATACCTTCGATACAGAGTCCCCTGAATGCCTCGTTCCAGTGGCCAATCTGGTCCTGATCTACATCGTGAAAAATATAAACGGAGACGGCACCAACAAGCATAAATGCACACAACATTCCCAGAACTAGTGAACGAATGGACCGGAACATAGTTTCAGGACGGCGAGTATATCGCACTATCTGCGCAGACAAAACGCGCGGTTGGCGATGTCGGCGGCGGAGTCAAAACCCTCACCTCCGCAGGATCTTCCGGGGGCAAGAGGCGCGTGTTAAATCCGCACCCGGGCTTCAATTTTTGCGAGTGACCAGGATGTTCGTGGTGTCGAACGAGCCGTTCCAGGGAAAGCCCATATAGAATTTGACCTCGCCAAACTGACGGGCGAGGGAGAGCGGCGTGATGTTGTTCAAGTCCAGGTTGCCGGAGGCGCCGCTGCCGTATAAGCGCATGTGCGCAATAGCGACCGAAGATGAGACTTCCAACGTAACGGCAACGGTAAAGAATTGGTCCCGAGGAAAATTCCCGAAGAGCAGTCGAGAGTCGTCATTGACGCGGACGGCGTTCGTGTAGACCTTGTTGTTCACCGTGAAATCCCCGAAGTCCAGATGCAGAAAGCCTTGGGAAGGCGGTCCCGATTGCGAGGAAGTATCGAATTCCACGGTGGCCAATCCGCTGCCGCTGGGGATATAAAGCACCGCGAGGAGTGTGTACGAACCATCCTGGGGCGGCTGCGAGAGGTTGCATTGCATTGTCGGCACCGGAGTTCCCGGGCCGCCGATTCGTTGAATCTGCGCCCAGTTGCCCGTGGCGCTCGGCGGGACGGAAACGATCGTGACGGTGGCGCCTGGACCGTTGCTGACATCGATCGTTCCCGTGGACTGGTTGTGAGACGGGGGCGCCCCAACCGTATTCGAATCGAAGGACGACTGGAAGAGGGTCGTGGAACCGCATCCTGTGAAAAGCGCTGCCAGGAATCCGATGGAGGCGAGCAGGAGAATGTGCTTGAGACGGCCGGCGGGTGTTTGCGGGAGATGGTGTGCAATCGTATCGAAACAGGTCCGCGCATTAAATGAAAGGGAGATCATGGGGGCTCCTTCGGAACTCATTTTGGAGCGGAGGATACCGAGCAGTCCTGCAAGAAAAGCTGGCAGGTCTCCAAATTT
>Ga0070734_10003275_pt1 | contig 17315 bp, 10 predicted proteins | sample Coa_R1_8_FD_66444 | JGI IMG/M metagenome (GOLD analysis project Ga0070734, IMG submission 66444) | Surface soil microbial communities from Centralia Pennsylvania, which are recovering from an underground coalmine fire - Coalmine... | ecosystem: Environmental > Terrestrial > Soil > Unclassified ... | reverse complement strand
GACGGCGTCACCTGGAGCCGGGACCAGATCGAGCAAATGCTGCTCGACCAGGAGAGTGCGGCCAACGGTGGCTCTGTCTACGGCTATTACGGCAAGGATGACACCATCGTTGCCGGTCTTGGCGATAAGTATCTCAACGGCCTCAGTGGCAACGATACCTACATCTACACCTCCGCCGGCGGCAACGACATCATCGACGACGCCGGCGGCACACTGGTGATGCAGGACATCGCCTCGACCGGCATCACGCTCTCGCGACTCGGCCCCAGCAACGATGTGGTGCTGACCGTCACGGCGACCGGAAAAACCTTGACTGTGAAGAACGATTTCGATCCGTCGTTCAGCGGTTTCACGATCAATTTCTCCGATGGCGTCACCTGGAGTCGTGACCAGATCGAGCAGATGCTGCTGGATCAGGAAAGCGCGGCCAACGGAGGTTCTGTTTACGGCTATTACGGCAAGGATGACACCATCGTTGCCGGCCTTGGCGATAAGTATCTCAACGGCCTCAGTGGCAACGATACCTACATCTATACCTCGGCCGGCGGCAACGACATCATCGACGATGACGGTGGAACGCTGGTGATGCAGGACATCGCGTCAACCGGCGTGACGCTGTCGCGGACCGGCCCCAGCAATGATGTCGAGCTGACCGTTACGGCGACCGGCAAGACCATGATGCTGAAGAACGAATTTGTCTCGTACTTTGCCGGCTTGACAATCAATTTTTCCGACGGAGTGAGCTGGAGCCGGAGCCAGATCGAGCAAATGTTGCTCAACCAGGAAAGTGCTGCCAACGGCGGGTCGGTCTATGGTTATTCCGGCAACGATACGCTGGTCGCAGGCCCTGGTGACAAGTATCTGAACGGTGAGGGCGGCTCCGACACCTACGTCTATTCTTCGTATGACGGAAACGATATCGTCGACGATCCCGGCAATGGCTTATCGACGCTGCAATTCAGCGACATCGCGTCGACCGATGTGAGTCTTGCGCGGCTCGCTGGCGGCAACAATCTTATCATAACTGTGAACTCGACCGGTAAAACGGTTACTGTTGACAATGAGCTCTCAAGCAGTTCGGGATCGCTAAAGGCGATCACGTTCTCCGACGGCGTCAGTTGGAATCAGACTCAGATCGAAAACATTCTGAGCGGAGGGAGCGGCGGAAGCTCGGGTGGCCAGTTCAATCTCGGCGCAGGACACGTCACGCTGAACTCCAGCGACACGGTTATCGATATGGGGACCGGCATCACGCCGGACGAGGTCCTGCTTCAGGCTGACGGCTGGGGAAACCTTACGATTGCACTTCGGGGCGACAGCAGCGACTACCTGACGCTGAACGGAGATCTGGCGAACAACAGCTGGGGCGTGTCGAGCATCCTCCGGCAACTCGTCTTTACCAATGGGGCGGTGCTCGACATCGGGCAACCGGCATCGGGTCAGGGCCAGCCGATCAGCTTTACCTGGGTCGGATCAAGCAGCGTCACCTCTTTCACCGGTAGCAATTTCGGCTCGAATATTTTTGACGTGGCCGCGGGTGGCGACAACATCCAGTTTGGCAACTCGAACAGCGGCGGCAGCGGCTTGAACACCATTGAGTTCGCGGAAGGCGACGGGCATGTCACTGTATCGAATGTGAACAATGGTACTGGTATTATTCAATTCGGTACCGGGATCACTGCCGGAAATGTCCTCTTGCAGGCCGATGGATGGGGCAATCTCACCGTGGCGCTTCGCGGCGACAGCAGCGACTACATTACTGTCAACGGTGACCTCCACAACAACGCGTGGGGTGTCTCAAGTAACCTCAAGGAACTGGAATTCAGCGACGGCACGATGCTCGCGATCGGGCAGCCGGCCGCGGGCCAGGGAATACCCATCACCTTCACCTGGGTCGGAAGCTCCAACGCGTCCCTGACAGGTAGCAATTTCGGCGCGAACGTCTTTGACGTGGCGGCCGGCGATTCGATCCAGTTCGGGAATACCAGCAGCGGCGGCAACGGCCAGAACACGATTGAGTTCAATGCCGGCGATGGCCACGTGACCGTTTCCAACGTGAACAACGGGACTGGCATTGTTCAGTTCGGCGCCGGAATTACCGCCGCCGACGTGCTGTTGCAGGCTGACGGCTGGGGCAATCTTACCGTGGCGCTGCGCGGCGACAGCAGTGACTCCATTACCGTCAACGGTGATCTCCACAACAACGCGTGGGGTGTCTCAAGCAATCTCAAGGAATTGGAATTCAGCGACGGCACCATGATCGGGATCGGGCAGCCGGCTGCGGGCCAGGGATCTCCGATTACCTTCACCTGGGTCGGGAGCTCCAACACGTCCCTGACGGGCAGCAATTTCGGCGCAAACGTCTTTGATGTGGCGGCGGGCGATTCGATCCAGTTCGGAAACGCCAGCAGCGGCGGCAACGGTCAGAACACGATTGAGTTCGCGGAGGGTGACGGTCGCGTGACCGTTTCCAACGTGAACAACGGGACCGGCGCTATTCAATTCGGTGCCGGGATTACCGCCGCTGACGTCCTGCTCGAGGCTGACGGCTGGGGGAACTTGACCGTAGCGCTTGGCGGCGACAGCAGTGACTTCATCACGGTGAACGGGGATCTGCACAATAACGCGTGGGGTGTCTCAAGCAACCTCAACGAATTGCAATTCAGCGACGGCACGACGATCGCGATCGGGCAGCCGGCCGCGGGCCAGGGAACGCCCATCACCTTCACCTGGGTCGCAAGCTCAACCAACACGTCGCTGACTGGCAGCAACTTCGGTGCCAACGTCTTTGATGTCGCGCCGGGCGGCGACTCGATTCAATTCGGAAATACGAGCAGTGGTGGGAGCGGCCAAAACACAATTCTATTTGGCAGAGGTGATGGCAACGCTACGGTCAACCTAAACAACGCCACTGGCGTTATCCAATTCGGTGCCGGGATCTCGGCAAGCGATGTTTTGCTCCAGAACCCCGGTTGGGGCAATCTGACCATATCCCTTCGCGGTGATAGCACCGACTCCATCACCGTGAACAACGACCTGACGAAGAACTCGTGGGGAGTATCGAGCGGGATCAATCAGCTCAAATTCAGCGACGGCAGTGTCGAAAATATTGGCCAACCTGCCGCGGGTCAGGGATCACCGATCACGTTCGACTGGGTTGGTACGCCGAATGCGTCAATCACGGGCAGCAATTTCGGGTCGAATACCTTTGAGCTTGGCGGCGGAACCGAATCGTTCACCGGCGGGACTACCAATAGTGGCGGTAATGGCAACAATTCCTATCTCGCTTCGAGTGCGACCGGGCAAGCGACCATTTACGCAAACGCTTCGACGGGCACGACCAACGAACTTGACTTCACCGGCGGCATCTCCGACGAAAACCTGTGGTTCATTCAGAACGGCAACAATCTGAAAATCGATCTCATGGGAACCAACACCAGTGTGACCGTCAACAACTGGTTCTCAGGTGGCTCCAATCAGCTTCAGGAGATCACCGCAGGAGGTTTGAAGATCGACAGCCAGATATCACAACTGGTGCAGGCGATGGCGACCTATTCGACGAACAACTCTGGCTTTGATCCCACAAGTTCAAGCCACACCTCTGTTCCAAACGACACTGGTCTGCAAACCGCAATTGGAGCAGCTTGGCACGCTTGATCAAAATCGTTCCTGACCCGCTGAACAAGTAGCCGGTGAACATTCGCTCCGCCACTCCGCTGTTCGTGGAGAGAATAGTTTCGCAACTAGAACAGCTCCCAGGCTACTTTTCAGTTTTTCAAGAACCCTCAGCCCGCCTAGCGACGATACTTTTGGAATCGACTTCGAGCGGGTCGAGTACGCCCTGTGCAGTCATGGGGCGGTATCTGATTCAGGCACGCCATGCAGGAAAGAAGATATCTACGTTTCGAGATTCAAAAGAACGATCGAAAAATAGGAAAAGGGGGGAATTGGCTACGGCCGAGCCTGCGGTGCTCGGCTCAGGTCAAAACGACAACCCGGCGCGCAAACTACGAGTCCCACTCTGAGGCGCGACGCCGACGCGCACCTGCCAGGTGGATTCGGGGGCGAGGGCTCTGCCCTACGCCCCCAGCAAGAACAAAATCGGCATCCCCCCGATCTTCGGTCGCTCCGCTCCCTGCAGACCGGGCGGTCCCCCCTGCCGATTTTCTTCTTGCACCCCCTTACCCGGTCTCGCCGACAGGCAGGGTTCAGGCGCGCGAACCGCGCTGACCCCCTGCCTTAAGAGGAGAGACCCATGAAGCTTATCACCCAAGAACAGGAACAGCTGTTGCTCGCGAACGGGCGGCACAATGCCGGACGTGAAACCACGGAGGATTTCAAACCGGTGATTAAGCTGTTCTGTCCATGGAACAGCGCGACCTGGCTGCTTAGCGAACTCGATCCCAACGATCCGGATATCGCCTTCGGCCTCTGCGACCTCGGCATGGGCTTCCCCGAACTCGGCAACGCCCGCCTCTCCGAACTCGCGTCGGTACGGGACCCCGGAGGCTTGCGGGTCGAGCGGGACCTCCACTTCTGCGCCACCAAAACGCTTGCGGCCTACGCCGAAGAAGCTGCCCGCGCCAACCGCATCATCTGCTAATTCAAGGAGACATCCCACGAGCAACCGTCAACGCGCCGCCGCGGCGGGTGATCGCGCCCGTCGCACGGGGAATCGAAGGAGCCGACTGCGAAGCTTATGTAAAGGAAGATACGGGACGTGGGGGATCCCGAATACGAGAACGGGTCGAGGCGCGGAAATGCCATGTCGTGCGAGCCGAACCACCGACAGGTTGATACGAGCGCACGCCAGCGCTTTTTGCCGTTTGCCGGAATGGGCGCTGTTTGGATGAAAGTAGCTCAAACTTGGCCGTGGAAGATTGGAACGAGAGATCAAGTTTTTCAATCGGTTAAAAGGCGGCGTGTGCACGCCGTGTGGTGCACCGGGAGATCAAGAAAAATCTCGTCACAGCCAATATGAGCAAGCGGTGCCGAGCGGACGTACCGGCATTTGCCGACCGCAAGAGACAGCACCTGCCTGGAAGACCTCGTCTCTCAGGATCTTCTTCGCGCGGTGGACCAGCATTCAAGAGTGCAGCAGGCCAATTTCTTGAAGAGTACGAAACCAGCCCGTCCGTAACCACATGGAGGCGCGGTCTACCAACGGTGCGAGCCAAGTTGACTCGTGCGGAATGTCAGCGAGTGAAGTAAAGTGCGACGGCGGCGTCCCGCAGAAGCCCGCGCTGCGTTTTGACCCACTTGGAACATCGGCATCTGCCCCTTGCCTTGATGCACCCGGATGAGTGGGATCAAAAACCTCTACAGTTGCCATCATTCCCTTATCTTCGTGCTCGAGGATATGGCAGTGAAACACAAATGTCCCAACCTGCACCGGATCCTTAAAGGGAATGGTCACGAAAACTCTTCCCGGCGCCACTAGATTGCCGAGGCTATCAAACTGCGCGGGTGGCACAGGAAGCGTATCATGCCAAATGTCCACCTTGTCGATGCCGTTTGTTGCGCCGAACTCCGGCACCTGGCTTTCCACGACATTCGCCGGATCAACAATGGCATCCGTATCCTGGAAACCAGTTGGGACGCCTGGATCGGTATGACGTGCGAGACGAAACTTTGTTTGGTGAATATGGAAATTGTGCAGTTCGTTGGTCGTGTTGACGAGCTCCCAAACTTCCTGATCGCCAAGTTTAATGCAGATGTGCCGATCGGATTGCGGCGGAATGGCATGCTGAAACGGTCTTGGTGCGATCGTGTGGGCACCGCCGCCACCTAGACCGTCTACGGATGTTCCGTCAGGCATCACGACTTCGCTGCCTAACTTGAACAGCGAATTATCCTGATCGAACGTGATGCGACGACGTAAACCTCTTGAGGGTAGAGTGATGCAGTTATCAGGCGCACGTACGGAAGCATTGTCGAGAGCCTCAGGTGCAAGCTGACTGGAGCTACTACGTTCGAAGGTGTTGGCCTCCATTAACTGCTTGAGGTCCGCGGCGGGACCACGCCCTTTGAGAACCACGGAGGCGAGGTCGACCTCTGGCCATGGGTCGCCTATGTAACTGTCTCTGCTCGCCGTCGGTTGGATACCCCCTGTCTCGAGTCCGTCTGTGCGCAGAACCAGAACCTTGTCATCCGCACCAAGATTGGTGTTCTCAATGAGTATTTCCGCTCGCGAGGCCGGCATCAAAAGAAGGCGCTTCACGCTAACTGATGGGTGCAGCTTCTTAGCGTCGCCTGGATCTGGGGTGCCGGCTACGATCCCATCCAGCGAAAGGAGGTGCATTTCTTGTTCGTCATTTCCGTCGAAGAGATTAAGGGTAAAGGCAACCGTCGCGCTCACGTTGGCCACTCGCCACAATTGGGTGCGGCCAGGCGCAACGGTGATAGTCGGATAAACTTGCCCATTAATCGTGAACAACCATGTTAGATCAGCGCTACTGTCTATCGTTCCATTCGTTGTCCATCCAGGGTGACTGCAAAAGCCCTCACCAGTTGTTATCGCTACGGTCGGGTTCGATGCAGCCCGACAAGCCTGGGTGTCGTAATCATCATCATGTATCCAAAGGGCTGTTTGGCCCTTTGCTGACGGCTTATCGGGCGTCTGCCCGGGAGGTACACCCAACTGGATATCGCGCAGGACAAGGAATCTTTCATCGGTTGCGACGCGAATTCTGGCTGTAGGATCGACATCAGTTGCATCAGAACCGGAAATCGGCACCGGATCGACTGCGATGATGCCAGATTGGCCCGCCTGCACGTGGCTCTTTGAATATCCGTGCAAGTGCGAATGGAACCAAAAGAGGCCCGAAGGAAAAGGTTGCCGACCCGCTCCACCAATTCCTAGAACCGTCTTCGGAATATCGATTCGGTAATGGAATTTCTCCGCGGGAACGAGTTCGTTGAAGATGTAGTCACCTGGTAAGTCGCACGGAAGGTTTGGGCGTGGGCTCACTACTAAGCCATGGGTATGTAAGTTGATAACGTTGTCCGCAGACTCGACTCCGTTTTGGGTCGTCACGACATCGAGCTTGTTTACAAGATCGATCCTTAGCGTATCACCTGGCTTCGACCTGATTAGGTAAGGTCGGTACGTGTCATGGGCGGCGTCAGTTGAATCGGTCGCATAACCCGGCAGTTTAACATTGTAGGGCCCGACGTCAGACCTCACCGTATCACGAACGAATAGTAGCGACTTCCTCAGCGGGCCCGGCGATGGGAGAGCGCATCCAGCACCCGATGGCGGTGCATCGACAACGCCGGTGTCTGACAAAGGCAACGGCGCCAGCAGCTCGGTCGCCTCGCCCGAACTGATCAAGGCGGTCAGCATCACGAAAAAAAGCGTCGAACGAAAGACGATAGCGCTAAGACTGCTCATTGGCTCACCTCGCGAACGCCCGTTAGTCGCGCACATCCCCCGAAGGGGCCTCTTCACCGGTGCTCTCTAGGAGCGTTTTGCCCTTTTCTTGACCTTCCGAGATCGTGTCTTTTCCACACCCGGCGTTTCCGGCGTCTCGAATTCCTTTGCGACATCCTTTTTGCTTACTTTCGGCTTCACTCCAGCAACAATGGAGTTCAATCGTTCAACCGCATTATCCAGATACTTTATTTTCATCAGGATTTGATCGAGCGAGGGGGACAGCGCGGCTGTCAGATCAGCCCCGACGACCGGGGGAGCAGGCTGACCAATCGACGGTTGACCCGTTGTGGCATCCAGGCTCGAAATCGATCCATCCGCCACGGTATAAATTAGTGGGTACGCATCAGAAGCGATACCGTTCGTTACGACTCGCAGTTCGAATTTGCCGGAAGGCACATTCGCCAAGGAAAAATTGCATTGCTGAGGGGTCGCTCCGGTGCCGATCCCCATTGTGCTCATACCAAACGTTCGACAATACATTACTGTAGATGAGGCAACATCCTTGAGTTGCACAAGTGGATAGTTTGTTGCCGGGTAACAATCGTCGCCATAGACATTGGCTTGTGACAAGCCATTTAGCTGCGTGCCGGTCAGCTCTCCATATGCACCAACCGCGGACGACATTAGCTTTACCGTTGTGATCTTTGGTGTCCAGGATGTGTGGGGGCCGCCATCGGGCGTATAGGCCTGAATGTTGTTAGAGCTCGCGCTGAAAAGAATTTGCCCGGTTGGCAAAAGCATAAGGCGACTCCAGTAGATTCCTGGAGCTTGCGCGTAAGGGTAGGTATTGTTGTTCGGCGGAGTGGGCGCGGAAGCAATCGTGTTTGCCACGGGATCGTATTCGAAGAAGAAGATTGGAGAACCCCAATCCTTCGCGACAAAATTTGCCGCCGCAAATAACACCTTTCCGTTAGGTAGCAATACCGCGGGGCAATCGTTGCACACCATCGTCTGTTTGTTGACGATGGGGATGTCTGGCCCCGCCTTCCAGACTCCTTGGCTGGCCGGAGTCGCAGGTGGCGTATAGATCGCCGTCTTACCCCTCCCGTTGCTGTTTGCAGCTCCAAAAAAAATGACGCTGCCGTTGTACATCAGCATACCGGGACCCATCTCACTCATCGCTGAGTCCACTAACGTGACTGGCAGCGGCCCTTCGTCCTGCCACGTCCCTGACGCAATCGTGTATCTTTGGCTCCGAAATGGCGCAAAACACTGAGGGGCCACAATCGTGTCATTTGGCAAGAGAATCCAAGTCGATTCATTCGTTCTGCCGGATTGCGAACCTGTGGGTGTCCAACTGTTCGCTGTGGGATCGTAGATTAAGCAGGCACCCGAATTGATATCGCCCACGATGATTTGCCCATTGGGCAAAACGACGCTTGCGGCATCTCCGACCTCTTTCCAGGGTGGCGTCTGAATCGGTGTCCAGTTGTCTTTCACCGGATCGGAGATTTCTCCCTTGTTCGAGTCGTCGGGCGGAACGTCTCCGCTCTGTTCGCCGCCGCAAATAAATACCCGTCCGTCCTTCAAAACGCCGGACGCGTAGTACCGGCGCCAAAAGGACATGTCAGCTAGTGTCGACCATTGGCCATTGACATACGAACCCTGTGCATCCGGGGTTAGTGCGTGCCAGTGGGGCGTCGCTTCCTCTTGCACCATGACTCTGCCATCCGTGAGCAGGATCATGGTGCTGGTGTTGAATTTCGGTTGGCTTTTCAGAGATGCCCAAGAGCCCACCATCAACGTCTCTCCTCGATTTACCGCAAATACGGCGAATGATTTCAGAGAGCTTTTTGCGGGGCTCTCGTCAATTCTTGGGAGGCCTTTCTCGGACCGCCGTCTGAAATTGCTGGGCTGGCCGATCGTGCCTTGTTATTTCAGCCACCGAGGTCAGGCGCTCCGACTAAAAAGACTCCGTGGAGAAAGAGAAGGGTTCGCGATTCCGTCGATCTTACTTGAGCCTTCATTTCGTCGTGGCCATGATGCGCTCCACTTAGGGCACCGCAAGTATCTCCCTCATCAGAAATGTAAGGTCGGGCGGCACATCTGGCATCAACACGCAAGCCGCGAGACTGAGACTCAAAACCGCTGCGTAGCCCACCTGCTAATGCAGCCACATAACGCCGCAACCCGGGACACTCGTCTTAAGCGAAATTGATATTCGATGCGATGTCAAGTAGCGTCACCTGATTAATTCCGATAAGGCCATGAAGTTAAACCACTGTAGATTGACTGTAAGCGGCAAGCGACGACCCCTGGGTCGGTTGACTTCAGTCGGGGATAAGTGCGCTCAAGGAGTGGCGGACCGTCACCCTTTGCCAACGGCTCCCGCGCCAACCAATTCAGCAAAAGCGACGCCATCGCGCGTCATCTCAGTCAACCTGTCCGACTTCATCGGCGTCGCGCTGTCTCTGAATTGCTCCTGCGTGCAGGGCGAACAAAAAGCCGCAGCACACTGAATCGGCTGTCCGTAGCAGTCGGTAGTATTCACACATGGAAAATCAGGTTTCCGGGCTTGTTTTCGAATTCCGGATGAGAAATTCGAGTTCTGCGATCTTTGATCGTACCGGGATTTGCGTGCACCCGAGCTTGATCGTGTGGAAAGGGGTAGGACGGAATGCGGGTTCCTCGATCTCCTCCAAGGGAATGAGATCGGGCGGTCTAAATATTCGGGGAGAAATTCCAGCGGCAACAGGTCCTGCAATCGATTCAGCCAAAGTCCGCTGATCCGCTGCTGGTCTTTCTCGCCGTCAATATTCTCAAGAAATCGGGTCAGCAACGAAGCCGTCTCGGAGCTCGTTGCATTGTCGTCCTGTCGCGTGCGCCACCCAGGGACGAGCCTTCATCTGGGCTGTCCTTGGTACCTCGCGTCGTAGCCGGTCTCCTATTTGAAGGATAAACGCGATTTAAGAGGTTAGGATTGCGATATCAAATAAACTAATCTGCCTGTGATTGTTTTGGTCGCTGGCAGTTGTGGTTCGCGCAAAGCTTCCGTTGGCCTTCGCAATCTACGTTGCGACCGCTAATCTAAGGTAATCCAACCGGTTGTTTGCTTATTGAACAGAAGCGGTGTGGCAAGGCGCGTTGGCGGTGTATTCTATCAAAATGCGGCTACATCTTCGGGGCTGCTACCAAACTGGGCTCCTCTCCTTAATCGAAAACCCCTACAAATGGATCGCGCTGGCTCACACCTTCCCCGAGGGAGCCGCGGGATCAATTAGCGGTCCTAAGGCCTCTCGCGCGCGACATCTGTCAGCAATGGTCGCCCCCTATGGGGCGAACACATGAACGGCCGGCCTATCCTCACAGAAAATCTCAATAGACACGTCCATAGACATGAAGATTTGTTTTCGAGTTTTAAATCCGAGATTTATCATGGATTCGGCGTGGCCGCGGGCGGCGTAACAGTCAACGGTGTCAAGAGATACCCCCTAATGTGCGGTCCTCCGCTTGGTGCCACCCCAGAGGGTTGTCCTTCGACCCGAGGCGCAGCCTTGCCCGGTTCGTTTGAAATATACATAGGATTACCCTTGCTACCAAGCGGAGGAGAAGGAGGCTTGCTCGACCCCCCACCGGCTTTTGCCGCGTTAGCAGTGGGCGCTGCGGGGCCATTGATGTACATCGTCAATGTGCTGTTTTGCTGGAGGCCACCGGAAGCCTCCACGGTCGGCAAATAGTTTGTGGAAACAAGCGAATACTTTGCCTCAAGTCCTGCTAGGACCTGAATCGTAAAAGTGTAGGTCATCTGGGACGGGTCGGCAGAATCGGCTGTCAAACCTGTGCCGAGATAGTTGGCGCTGACAACTTTCCCGTTGTCGCGCAGCCACGCCGCAAACGGCTTTACGCCGTTGACGCGTATGCGGGTGAAAGTCACAGGATATGGACTTTCGTTGTCAGCAAGCTGCTCAAGGTCAGCCAAACGAAGGGGAGGTCCGTCGTAACACCCGCGATGTAACGGATCCGATGGGCTTTGTATCGACGTGAGTTCGGCATCCTGGCGAATCAAGAAGCTATAAATCAAATCATAAGTGCTTTGGGTCGACGCAGTGGGAGCGACTTGCTCGGTTGCGGTTGAGGCAGCGTTGAGTGCCTGCTTAAAGTCAAATGCGGTTGCACCTGCTAGCGCTCCAGCAGAATCCGTCACCTTCAACTCTACCGTAAAGGTACCATATAGCGTCGGCTCAACTTCGAAATACGCAAACTTTGCAAAGGCTTCCTCGACTGAAATCTTTTGCAGGCGGGCGAAAGCAGCCTTTCGCCGTCGCTCGATGTCATAGAAGAGAACGAGTTCGCAGCGGAGGGATTTTAAAATGCCAGGTACCTCGCCTGCGCTTATGATCCCGGATTGGGGGTCGTGAACAAAGTACAAACTTGTGCACGCTCCCAACGAGCCAATTGCAGCAAATGAGGCAAGACGAGCCGACAGCCCACCACGCATATCTCCCTCCCCAGTCCCAGCAGTATCAAGGCAACGCGTCTCGGTTGTGTCAAGCTCCTTTGCGCCTCCAGCGAGGGTGGCAAAGTCTGATCGGCTCGCGCCTGCGCCGCCTCCAACATTGGAAATTCGATCCGAGCGACCCAAGATGTGTTCTGCGTTGATATTCGCCGCGGCAGAGGTCGCTTGCGCGGGAACGCTATAGCTGCAGATCGAAATCTCCGCAGATGCCCTCCGGAATGACTGCGTCGCACGACAACGCGAGCGGCTAGCCGCGCGACCCGTATTGGCGTTTCTGCGAAGCGTTCGCATTAAATCACCGGGCCACGAAGAGTTGAAGGCCCCGCCTTCTATCCGGCGACCCCCTAATTGGCTCCTTCATAGAGAGTTTCAGCGGCTTTTTGGGATCGCCAATGCGATCTAGCCCGCTGACTTGCCTCATCGCGGGGGGCAACCATGCCGTCCTAACATTGAGGACCGAGTTGCCGCATTAGGAACAAAGAATTACGCCCTTAGCTCCCGCTGCACTCTCGGCCGCAATGGTGGGCCGATTGAACGATTGCGGTTACCTTGCGGAAGGCAAGCCGGCTATAACGCTTGTGATCGGCGGTTTTCATTCGATGCTCCTTCTCACGCGCCATCGCGCAGTACGCCTCGCAGCTTGCATATCAGTTCTTCTGAGTGCCGGTTGCGCGGTTATCACCCCGCGCAACGCACTGCCCGAGGCGACGGCGATGCGTATCGAACCGGCGGGCTTTCACGACATTCGATACTGGGGTGACGAGGCGGCACCGGATGCAAATTCATCTGGCCCCGGTCTCGAGCGCGTCGCGAGCCAACAGTGGAAGCGAGCCGCGACCGGACGAGAACTAAATCTCTTGGCGATTTCGGGTGGTGCCGAAGACGGGGCATTTGGAGCCGGCCTTTTGGCGGGTTGGGGTGACAGCGGCAAACGACCAACATTCGACTTGGTAACTGGGGTAAGTTCGGGGGCGTTGATAGCGCCATTCGTCTTTCTCGGCCGGGAACACGATAATCAGCTGCGCGAGATCTTCACCCGGTATGGAAGAAAGGACATTTTTCAGTACAACGTGCCGAGCCTGCTTGAGGGGTCGGCGTTGGTCGACGACTCTCCCTTGTCCCATTTGATCGAAAAGTATGTCGACTCTGAATTCATTCGCGAGGTAGCACGGGAGCGGGCGAAAGGGCGAGTGCTGCTGATCGGCACCACCAATCTTGACGCTCAAAGACCCGTTCTATGGGACATGGGTCGTATCGCCGCCAGCGAGAATGCCGAAGCCCTCGATCTCTTTCGCAAGGTGCTGCTTGCTTCTGCGACGCTGCCAGGTGTCTTTGCGCCAGTGCGGATCAAAGTTCGTGTCGGAGGCAACGACTACGATGAGCTTCACGTCGATGGCGGCGTGACGAGGCAGGTCTTTATTGCTCCATCGACATTGCGGCTTCTTACAGGCAACGCGGTTGGCAGGATGGCCGGCAGATCTCGACTTTTCATCGTAAGAAACGGTCGTGTCGACCCACGATGGGAAACAGTGAGTGACAATGTGTTATCTGTTACTCAGCGCTCACTCTCAACGCTGATCAAAAATCAGGGCATCGGCGATCTCTATCGAATCTATTCGATTACAAAGCAGGAAGGCATTGAGTTCAACTTGGCTAGTATACCTGCTGACTTCGACGCGAAGATGGATGAACCATTTGACCAGAAATATATGACCGCGCTGTTTGACCGCGGCTACGAGATGAGCAGTCGTGGCTATCCCTGGGTGAAAAATCTTCCCGGATTGCAAGCAGCTTATCAACCGCCGAGGCTATAAGAGAGTGGCAGCCAATCTTGATCTCGGTCATGCTCGCGACTGGGCTGCCTTGTCGGTAGCTGAACCATAAAAATGCGCTGCCTTGATCGATATGGATGAACCTTGATGTTCTCCTCCCGCTACAGCTTCCACGCGATGGGATCAGACTGCGCGATTTACTTGGTAGTAAACAGCGCATCGGAATTCGAAACAACCGCAAAGGCGGCCGAAGCGGAAGTTATTCGGATCGAGCAGCGCTATTCACGTTACCGGATTGATAGCGAGCTAACAAGAATCAACACGGCTGCGGAACGTGGAGATAGTGTCGACGTCGACGACGAGACGGCCGCCATCGTCGGATACGCCATAGCTTGCTTTGCAAAAAGCGGTGGTGCGTTCGATATCACTTCAGGTCTATTGCGCGCCGCATGGGATTTCTCCCGTCCGCAGCTTCCCAGTCAGGCGTCGATCGATGCCCTGTTGCCACGTGTCGGTCTCGACAAGCTCAGCGTTTCCGGCGGACGGCTGCATTTCGCGCAACCGGGCATGGAGCTGGATCTTGGCGGCTTGGGCAAGGAATATGCCGCGGACCGAGCCGCGGAGGTCTGCGCCGAGATGGGCGCAAAGCACGGCTTCGTCGACTTGGCGGGCGACATCAGAGTTATCGGCCCGCAGCCCGACGAGAAGCCCTGGCTGATCGGCATTCGCCATCCCCGAAGGCCGGATATCATCATCTCGGAGGTCGGCATGTCCTCCGGTGCGCTTGCCACCAGTGGAGACTATGAGCGCTACGTGGAGATCAACGGCCAACGCTATTGTCACATCCTCGATCCCCGTACCGGCTGGCCGGTCCGAGGGCTTGCTTCGGTCACCGTGATATCCGATCGTTGCCTTGTGGCCGGAAGTCTCTCGACGATCGCGATGTTAAAGGGACGACAAGGCGCTGAATGGCTGCGTCACCTCGGAGTCCGCTACATCGCGGTCGCAGAGGATGGAGAGTGTGGGGGTACCGAGCCGATCGATTTCAGACGCTTAAGTTGAGAAATGTACCCGGGGCATTGCTGGATGAAGCGGTCGTCGGGCCTGCCTGATTGAGCGATTGAAGGCTCGCGGTGACGGAAGCCGACGACCCCGACCCAGACTGACTGGATCCATCGGCACGCAACGATACCATGAGCTTCGACATGGTAGCGACGAAATCCTGCTTCGAAACACTACCTGTCCCGGAGGGATCCAGCGTAGAAAATATGGCATCGGCTCCCTGCTGCTGGAATACGGCCGGCGGGTTCTTCGTCTGAAAGGCCTGAGTGAACTGACTTTGCGTGATGGTGCCCGAACCGCTGGTGTCAATAGAATCGAAGAGGTTCGACATCTTTTGTTGCGGCGGAGCCGCGTAGCTTGCTCCCGAAACGGCGTGCAGTCCGGAAGCAGAGGCTGTGGCTGAGACATTCATGATCCAGTCCGTCTTGGCTGCGAATCAAAAGCATTTTCGATCAGTATTCTGAACAACTAGCTAAGGGGGCAGTCGCGTACCTGCACAGGCGAGACGACTGGCCAAGGCCCGCCGTCGGGGACAGCTCTTTGTTTGATCTTCGGAAATTGAAGCGCATTTCTTGAAAAAGTCCGTGAGTTGTAAGGAGGTTGTAAGCAGCAATTCGTATCCAGCCCATAAGCTACCGTCAGACCGCCGCCGCGGCGGGTGGTCCCGCCCGATGCAGTGCGAGTTTTGGTTCGAAGGAACCGACTGCGAAGCTCGTGCAAAGGAAGATACCGGACGTGAAGAATGCCCGATACGGGAACGTGTTGAGGTGTGGAACCACGACTGAAAGGGATGTCTGCTGAAATTAACACGTCAATACAGGCGCGCACGCCAGCGCTTTTTGCAGTTTGCTGGAATGGGCGGTATTTGGCTGAAAGTAGCTCAAATTGGGCCATGATGGATTGGACCGAGAGCTCAAGTTCTTCAATCGGTTAGAGGCCGACGTGTGCGCGACGTGTGCACCGGGAGATCAAGAAAAATCTTGCGACAGCCAACGTCAGCTGCCGCTCTGGGGGTTGCTGGAGATAGCTGAGGTGAGGCGAGGCGCGCGAACGGACGTGAGAACTCTTCACGCGTTCGTCACGAGCATCGTTCAGGGTTTGGTATGCTGCGAAGAGTTCGGTGGACTACAGCGACAGCAAAAAAATGGTATGGGAGGTTCGAGTCCCGCTGCTCGAGCAAAATTAGACGTTGCCCCTGGGACGCATTGGGGCCCTTGGGTATCGCTGCTAGGGCCCCTGGGTATCGCCGCCCAAATCGGTCGGTCCGTCTGCAGTGCCATTCAAGCCGCCGGACCGGTACCAGGCGTACGAATCATAGGCCCGCGGTACCCTTGGTAGGTCCTGACGCCCGACCCGTACCGAGGATGAGTTGTATGCGCGCCATGAGATGCGGGTCGTGTGACGTCGACGTGGAGCCGCTCGGGCTCTGAGGCACCGGAACCAAGTCCTCCGCGCTTGTGTGCTGGTTGTAATCGAAGACGACGTTTCGCAACGCTGGCCTTGCGATCTTCGGGCAGGCTATCCAGTGGAGCCTGAACAAGGTAGCGCGCCATAAATGCCTACCACTCGCTTGTATTGACGTAGCTAAGTCTCGTTCGGGACATGGCGACAAGCTCGCCGTCCGGATCGAACGTGTGGATCGCATATTCCGGATTCAGGATCCTGCGCGGCGGCATATCCTCGTGGGTTATCTCCTCGGAGCACAGGCCGTTGGCTCGGACGTAAGTCCAGACCTCGTCCATCGTGCGACATTCGACGATGTAATCGCCTCCGATGCGAAAGAGGGCAAATTTCATGGCGGCACCTTTCCGATCTGGCGCTACGTTTATCTCAATGCGTTCGAGGGTTCATTTGACGGGCGTGGTCAGAGGGTTGTCATTGGTGTCGAGTACGAAGACAGCGAGCAGCTTTGCCGGCTCGGTCTTGCTCGCGTTGCGGCTGATCGAATGGATCGCGCCCGGCGTTTCGGACCAGCTCTCACCCGCCCGATAGATGTGCGTCTCGCCGTCATTCACCTTCGATTCGATCGCGCCCGAAATCACATAGGCGTAGATGAACGCCGACTTCGCGTGGGTATGGGGCATGGAGGCCGCGCCGGGGCGTAATCGACTTCCACGGCGATCAGCAACTTGCCAGGGATATTGGGTATAGCCGCCTCGAAGTTCTTCGTGACGGTTTCCGCTTGGCTATCGTGGGCGTAGATGGGGCCGGCCATCGAGAAGGCGAGGGCGGCGCAGGTGCCGGCGATGATGGTTCGGATCTTCATGGGCTTTCTCCGTCTGTCTGTATGTTGGTCTTCGTCCTTCATTATTCCTCTCGGTCTTGCTGGCCTGCTCATTACGGACACTGAACGGGTCAGTCTCGGGGGATGAAGTCGATGTGGGGCCCCGGCTCGATCATGAACACCGCGGACGTGGCGAGAACGCACGCGACCGCGGCGACAGCCATCGCCATATGGAATCCCGAGAACAGCTGAGGACCGCCCGCTGCAGGACGCCGCCGAGCAGGGCGATGGCGAAGAGCGACCCGGCGCGCGAGACCGCGCCGTTGACGCCAGACGCGGTTCCGGCCCGATCGGAATCGACCGAGG
>Ga0070734_10003274_pt1 | contig 17320 bp, 15 predicted proteins | sample Coa_R1_8_FD_66444 | JGI IMG/M metagenome (GOLD analysis project Ga0070734, IMG submission 66444) | Surface soil microbial communities from Centralia Pennsylvania, which are recovering from an underground coalmine fire - Coalmine... | ecosystem: Environmental > Terrestrial > Soil > Unclassified ... | reverse complement strand
CACACAGCACCACCGATGCAGTCCGCAACGGAAGATCCCGCACGACACGCCCTTTCGTTGCTCCGGTTGCCATCGCGTTTTCGGACGAATCCGCTCGGGACCCTCGTCCGAAGACGCGATGCGCTATTTGAAGCAGCGAAATCTAAATCAATTCTGACTGCCGGCGTGGCAGCGCCTCGGCGGCAGGCACGCCGACGCTGCCGGTCCAACCCATGGCGCCGATCGACAGAAGACCAGCCGCGGCGAAAAAGAAGAATGGGGCGCTCCAGGCCTGTTCGGTTAGTGCAATAACCGGCAACAGGAGGCCCGCCGCCAGTTCCGGGCGCCCCCGCCAGCCACAGGCGGCGAATTCGCCCCTGCGGGGCGTGCGGACGAACTCCATTTCGGCACTCGAAAACGCTTCGAAGGTCGCACGGGCGTTAGAAAGTATCAGACCGCTCGGAAAGACAATTGCCAAGAGAATCGACGGGAGAATCAGCCGTTCACCGGCCCGGCGGAGCATGGCCTGTCCGCAATAAAGATAGCCAATGCTCGCGCCGGCACCGATGATGGTAACGCCAATGCCAAGTTCGGCCACCGCCTGTATGTACGTCACCCCCATTCCCATCAGAGCCAGACTGATGCAGGCGCTGAGCCCGGCCAATGTGTAGAACGCAAACTGGCAGATCTGAAACGCGAGCACGGCCTTTTTCCACCACGGCATGCCGCTCGCCAGGATCTGGGGCAGCAGCTTGCGAGCGACCTGCGTGTGTCCTTTGGTCCAACGGGCTTGCTGCGCGCGCCAAGCCGCCGCGGACTCGGGCAATTCGCCGGAAACTTCGAGATCGGAAACAAGCGCTGCCCGCCAGCCCCGCATGGCGCATCGCATGCTGAGGTCGAGATCTTCGGTAAGCGTGTCGCCCGTCCAGCCGCCGGACTGTTCAATCGCGCGGCGATTCCAGACGCCCGCGCTGCCGTTGAACGAAATTGGAAGTCCGGCGCGAAACCGCGCCTCCTGCTCAACCGCAAAATGCCCGTCCAGCAGCAGCGCCTGCGCGCGTGTCAGCCAGTTCCGGGCGCGGTTTGCATGCCCCCAGCGCGACTGCACGAAAGCCAGTCCCGGATCGGCAAGCAGCGCCGGCACCGTGCGGCGCAGAAAATCCGGTGGGGGTTCGAAATCAGCATCGAAGATCGCGACGAACGGAGCGTCCGAATGACGGAGGCCAAATGCCAGGTTCCCGGCCTTGAAACCGGAGCGTCCACCGCGCCGCATGATGACAAGATTGACATCCGGGGGCACCATCTGTTCGACCGCCCGTTGCAGCTCCTCGTGATGCTCGGCTTTGCCATCGTCGAGCAGCTGGATTTCGAGCCGATCGCGCGGCCAATCGAGCTGCGTTGCGGCCCGCGCCACACGAATCGCAAGCGCGCCCTCGTCACAGACGGGTAGTTGCACAAGGACATGAGGGAGGGCGTGATCGGGTACGGCAGGCATGCTGACGTGTCGCGCCGGGCATAGCCGTCGCAAGAGAGTTAAGCCGAGAAGCTGAAGCGACAGAAGCGCCAATAAGACGAGCACGCAGGCCAGGCTGACCTGGAGGAGCAAGGAAAGACCGGACATGAGGTACTGTTCGGACCCCCCTCTGCTTGTTTTGTGCGCGCCAGTCACCAAAAGGCGGCCGGCAAGGTAGGCAACGCCGGATCAAATGTAGGGTGCCGCAATTTGGGGCGCTAGGCGAGCTTTAGCAAGAGCCGGCGCCGATTCGCCAAAAAAGGGTGGCATTGAACACGCCGGGCCGGTGCGCTAAGGGGCCCCCCACCGCAGGAGCAGGCTCTATGAGGGACACCGTCGTTGGCTTTGCTCTGGCGATCGTTTTCTTGGCGCTTCTGTTTGCGGCGCCCCAGCTTCTGCCCCATGGCATAGAGGCTACGACCCAGGCCGAGATTGCCCAAATTTCCAAGGGGTTCTCCGGCACCCGATTCATCGGTTCCTGGGTCTTGGTCTGTTCGAAGCCACCTTCGAGGCCGAAATCGCAAGGGCAGATTGGGCCCTGCCGGATGGCGCGGGCCTATCGCGACAACAACGGCCGGCTCATTTTGACGCTCGCATTCCGCTACGCCGGTATGCCGAAGGTACTGACAATGATTGTGCGGTTTCCGCCGATAGGCCGCAAAGGACAGTTTCTGCTATTGGTGCTCGGAAAGCAGTCCACACTAAAGCTGCCGGTCTTCGCCTGCGCAAAGGATTCGTGCGTGGCGGTTGGTGCTCTGGTACCGGCGGCAACATCACTTCTGCTTTCTTCCCCGCAAGCGCGGGTCGTCCTTCCTCCAACCCAAGATGGAAAGCAGTTTACGATTCGAATTCAGCTTGATGGACTTCCCGAGGCACTTTCGGGCATGCAGCGGGCTGAGCTTTAGCCGGAGCGTGTTCCATTCGCCGCGAAAGCTGTGCTACAGTGAAATTGTGGTGGCCAGTCGCGGGGCGTTTGTCCTGTGGCGGCGTTCCGAGCGCGCTGAATCGCGCCGCCTGCTGCCGATTTTGGCAAAGGGCGAGCGTCAATGCCTGACGGCAGGCCCTCTTACTAATGGAGAGAAGGGAATGGCGGTGATTTCTACCGCAGAAGCCGCACGTGCCGGCAACGGCCGGCTCCTGTCGGATCGTTCATTTGCTGAGCACCTGGTCGCAGCAGGCAAGGTGCAGCCCCAAGCGCTGGAGCGGGCGCAGCACCTCGCGGTCGAGAGCCAGGAACGACTGGAAAGCGTATTGACGCGGCTGGGTCTCATCACCGAACGGGATCTCGCCGAAGCGCTGTCGCAATTTCTTGGATTGCCGATCGCAGCGGCGGCCGATTATCCCCCCCAACCAATTCTCGAGGAGCAGCTCGGTCGGCGATTCCTGCGCGAAGCCAAAGTCCTCCCGCTAAAAGAGTCCAGGGATTCGGTTATCGTCGCCATGGCCAATCCTCTGGACGCGTACGCTCTCCAGGCAGTGCGGTTCGCAGTGGGAAAGGCGGTCATTCCGCAGGTCGCCTTGCCCGCCGACCTGGACGCGGCCCACGAGCGACTCTATGGCGACGGCAAATCCGGAATTCACCAGATTTCTGGTGAAACCGGTGACTTGGCTGGCGACAGCATCGCCGACGATGTCGATCGCCTGAAGGACATCGCGAGCGAGGCGCCCGTTATTCGCCTCGTGAACCTCCTCATCAATCAGGCGGTGGAGGCCGGCGCCTCCGACATTCACATCGAGCCGATGGATAATGAACTTCGCGTGCGCTACCGGATCGACGGCGTGCTCAGACCGGTCGATTCTCCGCCGCATCGCCTTGCCTCCGCGATTATTTCCCGCGTCAAGATCATGGCCAAGCTCAATATTGCGGAGCGCCGGCTCTCGCAGGATGGCCGCATTGCGATGGCGGTCCGCGGCAAGGACATCGATCTGCGCGTCGCTACCACTCCCACAATCCACGGGGAAAGCGTGGTGGTCCGCATTCTTGACCGGGCACATGTCGAGTTGGACCTCGCCTCGCTCGGCTTCGACGCAAGCGTTATCGAGCCGTTCCGGGCGCTGCTAACCCAGCCGCATGGTATCGTACTTGTCACGGGACCGACAGGCAGCGGTAAGACAACTACGCTTTATTCCGCCCTCTCGGAAATCAACACGAGCGACAAGAAGATCCTGACGATCGAGGATCCGGTCGAATATCATTTGCAGGGAATCAATCAGGTGCAAGTGAAGCCGCAGATTGGACTGACCTTTGCAGGCGCACTGCGATCATTTCTCCGTCACGATCCGGATATCATCATGATCGGCGAAATTCGTGATCTAGAGACAGCGCAGATCGCCGTCCAGGCGGCGCTCACGGGACACCTCATCCTCTCCACCTTGCACACCAACGACGCCGCGACCGCTGTCACCCGACTGCTGGACATGGGCGTGGAAGATTATCTGTTGACGTCAACGATCAACGGAATTGCTGGCCAGCGGTTGCTCCGGAAATTGTGCACCGCCTGCAGCGAACCGTACGAACCAATTCCGGAGCTGGTTGCAAGGTTGAAGCTTGATCGGCTGACGCACGGCGAACCCATCGTACTGCGCCGCGCGGTCGGATGTGAGCAGTGCCACCACACCGGTTATCGGGGGCGGACCTCGATCGTCGAGGTGCTGACGGCAACCGATGCCATCAGGCAGGGAGTCCTCAAGAACGCTGACGGCAATCAGATTATGAAGATCGCATTGGAGGAAGGGATGCAGACGATGGCCGCGCATGGCCTGAGGAAGGTTCTCGCCGGGGTCACGACCATAGACGAAGTTCTGCGCGTCGTGCCGGTGGTCTAAGGATGGCGCAATTCCAGTACCGCGCGATGACGGGTTCGGGCGCCGTAGTCCGCGGCGTGCTCGACGCGCCCTCACGTGACCAGGTGGTGCGCCAGCTGCGTACACGGGGACTTTACCCGCTCGACGCGTCGGAACGCGGCGCGGCCGGTCTGCGCGGATTGTTTCCGAAAAACTTTCGGCTCGGCGGACGGGTTACCACGCGCGGCCTCGCCATGGCGACGCAGGAACTGTCGACGTTGCTCAAGGCCGGACTGGAACTAGATCGCGCGCTCGGAATTCTCGTCGGCCTGTCCGATATCGGCGCGCTGAAGGCCCCCTTCGAAGGGGTGCGCAACCGCGTACGCGACGGCATGAGCTTTGCCGACGCGCTCGCCGGCGATCCCCTGTCTTTTCCCAAGTTCTATGTGAGCATGGTGCGTGCAGGCGAACACGGTGGGACGCTCGATGTGACGCTGCAGCGCCTGACCGATTATCTGTCGCGCACCTTGGCAATTCGCGAACAGATCACGTCCGCCCTTGTCTATCCGAGCATTCTGCTCCTTACGGCGGGAGCATCCATCATCATCATTCTGGTTTTCGTCCTGCCCGAATTCGAGCCGCTGTTTGCGGATGCTGGAAAATCCCTGCCCCTACCCACCAAAATCGTGATGGGGGCCGGCGACGCGATTCGCACCTGGGGCTGGCTCGTGCTGCTGATGATTGTGGGTGGCATTGTTGTCCTGCGCCGCGCCCTGCGAAATCCGGCCAATCGGCTGAAGTGGGACGGGTTCCGTCTGAGATGGCCGGTTCTCGGAAATCTGTTCGCATCCATCGAGGTCGAGCGGCTCATGCGGACTTTCGGAACACTTCTTTCCAATGGTGTTCCGGTGCCGACGGCGCTGCACCTTTCGAAAGACGTACTATCGAACACCGTGCTTTCCACCGCCATACGCGACGCTGCTGTTTCGCTGCGCGAAGGCGAACGGCTCGCGCAGCGGCTGGCGCGGTCGAAAGTGTTTCCCCCGGTCACGCTCGATCTGATACGTATCGGCGAAGAATCCGGAAAGCTCGACGAGATGCTGCTGCGGCAGGCCGATCTCGACGAGCTCAGGATCAAGCACAAGGTGGATCGCGCTCTCGCGCTGCTTGTGCCGCTTCTCACAATAGGGCTCGGCATGATTGTCGCCGGCCTTATTGCATCGATGCTCGTGGCGATCATCAGCGTCAACGATCTAGCGCTTCAATAGGAGGTGTTCGTGAAAATCATGCGCAAGTTTGAAAAGGGCTTGCAACGCGCCGCGCGCGCTCGGTCGAACCGTAACGGCGAAAACGGCTATACGTTGATGGAGCTTCTGGTCGTGCTGGCGATTCTTGGCTTGTTGGCCGCCATCGCCACGCCAATGGTTCTGCATTATCTCGACAGTGCCAAGGTCTCTACGGCCAAGACCGAAGTCTCCAATCTCGCGGCCGGGCTCGATCTCTTCAAGTACGATGTGGGCCGTTACCCCACGACCGAGGAAGGACTGGAGGCACTGGTTAGCGCCCCCGATGGCGTGGACAACTGGAACGGCCCCTATATTAAGAAGACAACCAAACTCACTGATCCCTGGGGACATCCGTACAATTATCGCTTTCCGGGCGCCCACGCCGAGTTTGACCTGTACAGTTACGGTGCACATGCCGATACGGCCAAGAACGATGAGAAGCCGCCGATCGCCAACTGGTAGCAGGTAATGACGAAGACGCGTACGTCGAGTAGTCGCGGTCCCGGCGAATCCGGGTTCACGCTCATCGAAGTGCTGGTTGCACTTACGATTCTCAGCATCTCGCTCGCGGTGCTTCTTGCGATTTTTCTGCAGGGACTGGACCGCGCCCGGGAGAGCTCGAATGAAGCCTCGGCGCGGGTCCTCGCGCAGTCTCTTTTGACTCAGGCTAACGCCGCTCCGAACTTGTCGTTCGGAGCAAGCGCCGGGAAGATCAACGCATTTTCCTGGCGCACGCAGGTCTTGCCATTCGGAACCGCGGCCGATCGGAGCGCATGGCAAACCAATCCGGCCCAGATCGTCGCGACCGTTTCCTGGCGCGGCGATGGGGGTTTGCGATCGGTGCGTCTGTCGACGCTGAAACTTTTGCCGAAGGCGGGTTCGAGCAGCAACGACGACAACAACGACGACGACCAATGAGCAGGTCCAATAATCATTTTGGGAAGCTGGAAGCGCAGGCAGGGTTCACGCTGCTCGAGCTCCTCATTGCCACGACGGTTCTCGCGTTCCTGTCGCTGTTGTTGTTCGGAGGACTACGTTTCGGGACGCGCGTCTGGGAGAAATCCGAAAGCTCAACAACGGAAACCAACCGCGTTCGTGCAGCCCAGCTCTTCCTCTCCGAGGAGGTGGCGCATATCTATCCGTCTTTTGTGGGCGGTACGTCGGCCGGCAGGCACGTCCAGTTTTCCGGCGAAGAGCAGCGCATGACGTACTACGCGCCGTCGCGATCCTTCCCCGGAGCGCTGGATCTTGTCACCGTCCAGGCGATGCCGGGGAAAGACGGCTTATCCTTAGCGGTGGGACGAAAGCTCGAACTGCAGGGCTCTAACCCCAACGTACAGCATCATACCGTCATCAGCGGACTGAAATGGATTCAGATTTCGTATTTCGGCGCCGCTTCGCCTGCCGGCACGCAATCGACCATCACTCACAAGGCTGGCCTGGGCGCGGGAGCCGCGGCTGTTGCGTCGGCGGCACCGCAATGGACGTCGGTTTGGGAAGGTCAGACGCGGTTGCCCCTTTTGATCCGGATTCGGGCCGCACCATTGAACCAAAAGAATGCGTGGCCGGATCTGGTGGTCTCGCCGCGGACCGAGGTTGACGAGTCCTGTGTCCTTGACCAGACGTCCAAATATTGTCAGGGCCGATAGATGGCATCACCCACGTTTTCCGATTCCGTAGGCCAATTCCGCGGTGTTGCCGCCGAACTTCTTGCGGAATGGCGTTATGAACTTGCACGCTGGGTGCGCGAGCTTCTTTCCAGTCCGTGGATGCGCGGAGGTGAGGTCGTACAGCTTAATGTCGGCGCCGGTGAAGTGCGGGTCGATGTTGTAGCGTCCGAAAAGGTCGAGCATATCGGGCGGACCCTCGGCGCAGGCGAAGTCGCGGCGCGCGAGATTTCGACTCTCCTGGCGGGGTCCGAGCGAGTCCCTCGAGGGACCACGGACGTCGCGGTGCAGATACCCGGCGAAGAAGTGCTGCACCGGCGCTTTGAATTGCCTGCGGCCCGACGCTCGACCCTCGCCCGTGCCGTGCCCTTCGAGCTGGAACGTCTCAGCCCTATTGAGCCCGACCGCCTGTACTATGACTTCACTGTTCTGCAATCGGGAAAGACCAAAAAGCAGGCGGAGCTGGAAATCCGGATCGTAAAACGCGCAAGCGTCGACGCGGCTGTCGCGCTAGCGCGTGAAGCCGGCTTGCGCGTGGGTGCGATCCGTTTTGCGGGAGATGCGCGGGAAGCGAGCTGGAGATCGTTTCCCGTCGATCGCGTCGCCTGGCTGAAGCTCAAGTGGCGGCAGTGGAACGTGCTGGCTCTCGCAGGGCTCGCCGCCGTGCTCGCCATCGCCGCGCTTTTCGCGGCTTATCTTCGCGGCGCCGCGGCCGCCGACGAACTCTCCGCCGAACTGGATGCCGCCTCGAACCGCGCGGCGATTGTTCATCGGCTTGCGCACGAAATTGGCGATGTACAGTCCCAGATCGAGTTTCCACTGGCTCAAAAGCGGGCGCCGTTCTTGATGCGCATTCTCTCGGAAGTGACGCGCGAACTTCCCGATGGAACCTGGTTGAACGAATTCGAACTCGATGGCGGCAAAGTCCATATCCAGGGATATTCAAAGTCGGCATCCGATGTCGTCGGAGAAATCGACCGCTCGCCATTGTTCGCCAACGCACAGTTTATGGCGCCATTGCAGAGCGCGCAGAACGGCAATGAACGTTTCGATCTGTCCTTCGACGTGAAAGGGCCGTCGGACGTGAAGCCGCGGCGCCCGCATGCGCGAGTGACACCGCGATGACCGCTCCCGCCTTCCTGCATGGCCGCAAGGGCGCGTTCATTGCTGTCGGCGTTGTCGCGTTCCTGTTTTTTGCGCTGATCGCGGTGCCACTTGCGCTAATGTTTCGCTCGCAGGCCGAAGACCGCGACGAGGCGCTTGCGCAGCTGCAGGCGTATCGCGTGGAAGAGGCGCGGCGTCCCGCCCTTCAGGCGCGGCTTTCCGCCCTTCAGGAAGGTGCAAAATCGGTGCCGGGGCTGCTGACCGCTGCAAGCGCTGCGCTTGCACAGGCTCAGTTGCAGAGCGACATGAAGACGCTGATCGACAGCAATGGCGGATCGCTCTTGAGCGCACAGCTGCTACCGCCGACTACGGTCAAGGGTTTCGATTCGGTTTCCATTCAGTACGATGTCACCATTCCCCTGTCGCATTTCAGCGGGCTCGTCTACGCGGTTGAGACTCACGTTCCGTATTATTTCATCGACAGTGCCGATTTTATCATGCCGCCCAACTGGCGGCCGAATTCGCCGCAGCAGGATCCTTCCATGGAGATGCGCTGGACTATTCATGCCTATCGCTGGCGGGGAGCGCGATGACCCTCAGTCTCAATCCCGCGCAACTCGTGCTGTCCGGCATTTGCGCCGCCCTGCTCATTGTGCTCGCCTACCTGCTGTTTGCGCCGCTACCGGAGGTTTCGCTGCCCCCGGTGCAGGCGAAAACGGAAATGGTAGCCGATGACGATGCGCCGCTTCCGCGTTTCGAGGCGCCTCCGGTGACGGCCTTCGCCGAAGTAGACGATCGGTCCGTGTTCAATCCGTCTCGGGTGCGCATCAGTTCGCCAACCGTTGTGGGCGCGGCAGGTGGTACGACGCTGCCCTCCGACATTTCGCTGGTCGGTGTCATTCTGGACGGCGAAAAGAAGCTGGCTCTGATCAAATCACCCCGTGAGCCCCTGGCGGTGGGACTTGGCGTCGGCGGCAGCATCGAAGGCTGGCAGGTGACGCGCGTGGAAACCGATCGCGTTGCGCTGCGGGGCAGTGGCCCCGAGCAGGAGCTGATGCTTTCGGACAACAAGCCTGCCGAAGGCGCAGGTCCGAACAACAACGGACCCCGGCAAATGGGACCAGGTTTCCGCCAGCAGTTACAGCGCGGGCCGTTTCAGCGTCCCGGCATGAACGGGCCCAATGGACCGAACGGGCCGAACAACCAAAACAACAATAATAACAATAACAGCGACGACGACGACGATAACTGAGCGGCGGGCTGTCGATGGTTTGAATGACGAGGGTTGTTTGCGGAACGGGTTGCGTCCGTACGACAGCGAAAACGACACCTTCAGTGGCGACGAAGAATTTTGCAGGGTGTTGCGCGCGGGCCGCGAACCAAAGCGTATTCGCCGCACCGGACAATCAAGACCGACGAATGAGGCGTAGGACAGTCCGGCGGGAGCTCAGCGCCGTGCTTTTGCCATCTGCGCGAAGCGGTCGAAGAGATAATGGCTGTCCATCGGCCCGGGCGAGGCTTCAGGGTGAAATTGCACGGAAAAGGCCGGCGCCCCGGAAACCGCAAGACCGCAATTGCTCCCGTCGAACAGCGAAACATGCGTTTCTTTTGCGCCGGCGGGCAGCGTATTCCCGTCCACCGCGAAACCGTGGTTCATCGAAACGATTTCCACGCGCCCCGTCTCGACATCCTTCACCGGATGATTGGCGCCGTGGTGTCCCTGCGGCATTTTTTGCGTCATTGCGCCGAGTGCGAGTCCCAGCATCTGGTGGCCAAGGCAAATTCCGAACACCGGAGTGCGCCTGTCGAGCAGCGCGCGGATCGTGGGAATGGCGTAACGGCCGGTCGCGGCGGGATCGCCGGGCCCGTTCGAGAGCAGCACGCCGTCAGGATTGTGGCGAAGCACGTCGTCGATATCTGCGTGCGCAGGCAACACGGTGATCGCCGCCCCATGACCGGCGAGCTGCCTCAGGATATTCCGCTTGACGCCATAATCCAGAACGACCGCGCGCCACGACGGGGTCTGCTGCTGCCCGTAGCCTCGCCCCCACGCCCAGGGCGTTTCGTGCCATTCGTACATTTGTCCGCACGTCACCTGCTTCGCCAGGTCCTGCCCCTCGAGCCCAGGGAAACGTTGCAGCTCTCGTTCGAGCGCGATCATGTCGAAATCGCCGGATGAGGCATGCGCAACAATTCCGTGGGGCATTCCCTGTTTACGGATGCGTGCGGTCAGCGCGCGCGTGTCGATTCCGGCAATTCCGGGAATATTGTGCAGCTTCAGCCAGCGGTCGAGCGTGGACAGCGCGCGCCAATTCGATGGGCGTGCGGCATCCGCGCGTACCACAACGGCGCGAACTGCAGGCGTGAGCGATTCGATATCTTCGGTGTTGGTGCCGACGATGCCGATATGCGGAAAGGTGAAGGCGACGATCTGCCCCGCATAGGAGGGATCGGTGAGGATTTCCTCGTAACCAGTCATTGCGGTGTTGAAGCAGACCTCCCCCGCGGCATGTCCGGGAGCGCCGAAACCGTGGCCTTCGAAAACCGTTCCGTCCGCGAGCAGGAGAACACCGCGCGCGCGCGAAAACGCCTCCGCTGCAGGCGCAGCGGAGGATAGGGGAGTGAACACCATGGAGAGCCTCGGATTTGGCGGAAAATAGAAATGCTGAACGGGGGGGTCAAGGCGCGGTCGTTTCTTTTAGCACCTACCCTGAGTAACCGACGTTTCGATTGGGTAGAATGGCGGGTGAAGAATCAGCCGGCGCCGGAATCGATATTCAGCTCGGAGAATGGCCATGACACTGCGGGACAATTTCAATCAGGCGCTGAAGGACGCCATGCGTGCGCGCGACCAGAAGAGGGTTTCGACGTTACGTCTCGTTCTGGCGGCGCTTAAGGACCGAGACATTGCCAATCGCAGCGACGCGAGCCGCGAGGGCATCAGCGACGAGGAAATACTTTCCCTGCTCGCCAAGATGATCAAGCAGCGCGAGGAATCGGCCGCCGCTTTCGAAGGAGGCGGTCGCCCTGAACTCGCCGCAGCGGAGCGTGAAGAGATTGCCATTATCCGCGAATTCCAGCCGGCGCAGATGAGCGGGAGCGAGATACAGGCCGCCGTGAGTGTGGCCATGGCGGAAGCGGGGGCGACTTCGCCCAAGGACATGGGCAAGGTCATGGCACTGTTGAAGACTCGCTACGCCGGCCGGATGGATTTTGCGAAATCCTCCGCGGTCGTGAAATCGCTGCTGTCGGCGCAATGATGCGCAACCGTCGCGCAATTCACAGGAATCCGCCGGCGTGAGCCGAGCAATGGGGCCCCCGGCAGCGTAGAGTGGCACAATGCGATACGGCGAAGGCACGCTCGAAGAAATTCTCCGGCGCACCGACCTCGTGCGACTCGTCGGTCGCCGCGTAAAGCTCGATCGCCGAGGGCGGTTGTTCTGGGGACTTTGCCCGTTTCACAAGGAGAAGTCGCCTTCGTTCAAGGTGGAAAGCGAGCGCCGAAATTACAAATGCTTCGGCTGCGGCGCTTCTGGCGATGCCTTCAAGTGGCTGATGGAAACCGAAGGACTAAAGTTTCCCGAAGCGGTCGAACGCCTCGCGCGCGAAGCGGGCGTCGATTTGCCCAGGCCGAGTGCGCAGGACGAAGCGCGGGAAACCCGCCGCAAGACACTCTACGAAGTGGTCGAAACGGCCTGCCTGTTTTTCGAGCGGCAGCTGGTTGAACCCCAAGGCGCGCCGGCGCGTGAATACCTCGCGCGCCGCGGGCTTGAGCAAATCGCCTGGAAAAGGTTTCGCCTGGGCTATGCGCCCCATGGGCGAAGCGTGCTTGTTCAGCATCTGCGTGCGAAAGGCGTACCGGACGCCGACATTGTTGCCGCCGGTCTCGCGCGCGACGATGGCGCGGAAACCGCGCGGGACTTCTTCTTCCATCGCCTGATGTTTCCAATCGCGGACGGCAAAGGCCGGATCGTGGCCTTTGGCGCACGCGCGCTCGAAAGCGAAGCCAAGCCGAAATATATCAACACCGGGGAAACGCCGCTCTTTTCCAAGGGCCAGCTCCTGTACAATTTTCACACGGCGCGCGCCGAGGCCTTCAAGAGCGGACGCCTGCTGGTGGCCGAAGGCTATATGGACGTCATCGCGCTCGTTCGTGCCGGTTTCGAAGCCGCCGTGGCGCCCCTCGGCACCGCACTGACTGCCGACCAGCTGTCCTTGCTGTGGCGAACCGCGTCCGAGCCGGTCCTTTCATTCGATGGCGACGAGGCGGGCCGGCGCGCCGCTTCGCGCGCGGCTCTCCTCGCGCTTCCAATGCTCGGCGCGGGTCACTCGCTGCGCTTCGCATTCCTGCCGGCCGGAGAGGATCCGGACAGCCTGATCCGCGCGGCTGGCGGCCAGGCGATGCAGGGTGTCATCGATGCCGCGATTCCGCTCGTCGACATGGTTTGGCAAATAACCGTCGACCAAGGTGTCTTCGACACACCCGAAAGAAAAGCGGCGTTGGTATCACGCCTGAACGATAGGCTTGGCGAGATCGGGTCCGCGGATGTGAGGCGCTTTTATCTTGAGGCAATGGCCGCCAAGCTTGCGGCCGAACTGGGCGTCAATGCGTATGTGTACGGAGACCAGCTTCGCGCGTCCGCGGCTTCCGGAAAACGTGGCAAAGATCGCACGTCCCCCCGTCATCTATACGCGGGCGTCTCGACGGCTCTGAAGACGAGCAGCCTGGCCCGGGCAAAATCCTCGCCCGCCCAGCCGGCTGCGGCGGCGCGCCGGATCAAGGAAGCCGAGATCCTTGCGCTGCTTCTGGATGCCCCAGAAATCCTGGAGCGGCGCTATGAAATGGTTGCCACGCTGGCCTTCCACGACCGGTCGCTTGACAGTTTGCGGCATGAACTCCTAAACCTCGCCGCTTCCGGCTTCAGGCTTGAAACAGCGAAGCTGGAGGACCATCTCGTGCGCGCAGGCATGGCCAGTCAGCTCGGGTATCTGAAATCCCGGCGGGGAGCCATTCCGGGCGATTCCAGTAGCGACCACAATGCCCAAGGCGGGGGAGCCATCGATGTCGACGCCATGGAAGCGCGTTGGCTTGAGGCCGCGGCCCAATTGCGGGACATGGCGGAATTCCAGGCTGAACGCAGGAAAGCCCTGGAACGTTTTGTCTCTGAAGCCAACGAGGAAAGCTGGCGCGATTGGCAGCGTCTTCTTTTGTCGCGAACGGTCCAGGATGGATGAGAGACGCCTCGCGGCGCCGGGAATTTGAAACGATTTGAAAGCCGCGTCGGGGGCAACCGCGATGCGGCAAACGAGCAGATGGCGACGAAGCGAACCACTCACGGCAAAAAGACCCCCCCCGCCTCCAGGCGGCCCGTCAAGAAGCCGAAGGCCGTCAAACCGGCGCGCACAAAGACCGCGGCAGCGGCATCGAAAGCCGCGCGTACAGCGAGCAAGACCGACAGACGGGTCAATGCGCCCGCCAAGGGGGCCGTAAAGAAAAAACCGGAGGTCAAGACTGTCCCGCCGCAGGGTACAGACACGCCGGTGCAGGAGACCCGCGCGGTCGCGGTCGCACCGGCCGTCGACGTCCAGATCGATCTCTCAACAGAGGTCAAGCCGGGCGTTCCGGCCAAGCCGGCCGCTGATGGGACCGCCGAGGCCGCGCCCGCCAGGGAAGAAAGCGATTCGCCGCTTCTGGATCTGTCGGACGTGGCCGTTCGCAAGATGGTCACGCGCGCCAAGCAGCGCGGCTATGTCACTTACGACGAACTGAACAAGGTTCTTCCTTCCGACAAAGTGTCCTCCGAGCAGATCGAAGACACCATGGCAATGCTCAATGAAATGGGCATCAACGTCATTGAAAGCGAAGAGCAGGAAGAGCAGGGCGAAGTGCCCGCACTCGCCCAGGCCAAACAGGTCGTCGTCAAGCCCAGCGACGAGGAGGAACCGTACGACCGGACCGACGATCCCGTTCGCATGTATCTGCGGGAAATGGGTTCGGTGGAGCTGTTGTCGCGCGAAGGCGAAATCGCCATCGCCAAACGCATAGAGGCGGGACGCGAGTTGATGATCGGCGCGCTCTGCGAAAGTCCGCTGACCTTCGAAGCCCTCACCGTCTGGCGTGACGAGCTGAACGAGGGGAAAGTCCTTCTGCGCGACATCATCGATCTCGAAGCGATGTATGGTGCCGGTCCCGATGCGCAGGCCGTTCCCGCTGCGGCGCCGCCTGCCGGGATCCCACCGTTTGCACCGCAGCCACAGCCCCCGCCGGTTCTGGTCAACGGTCACGCGGCGCCGCTGATTGCGGAAGCGATCAAGCCCGATGCCGCGCTCGCCGAAGGAACGCCGGAAACGCCGCTCGATCCCGGCGAAGCCGCTGCGGCAGCCGATGCGGCGGCGGAGGCGGAGGATTTCGACGACGAAGGAAATCTTTCGCTCGCGGCAATGGAAGCATCGCTCAAGCCGCAGATGCTGGAGAAACTCGACCAGATTGCCAATCTGTACAAACGACTGGGACGCCTGCAGGACGCTTCCGTCGAGGCGGCTCTTGCTTCGGACGAGCTGTCGAGCGGCCAGGAACGGCGGTACAAGAAGCTGCGCGCTGAAACGGTCGATCTCGTCAAGAGTCTCAAACTCAACAACAACCGGATCGAAGCCCTGGTCGACCAGATGTACGGAATCAACCGTCGGCTGGTGTCGATCGAAGGACGACTGTTGCGGCTTGCCGAAGCGCATGGAGTCGAGCGCACCGATTTCCTCAGGCAGCACTTCGGCAACGAACTCGATCCCAACTGGACCCGCCGGGTCGCCCGCTTGAGCGGGCCGGGCTGGCACGATTTCGTTCACGAAGAGCGCGATCGCGTGCGCCAATACCGCGACGAAATGCAGGCGCTGGCGCAGGAGATGCGCCAGTCGATCAGCGATTACCGCCGCATCGTCCACACGGTGCAGAAGGGCGAACGCGAGAGCGGCCAGGCCAAGAAAGAGATGATCGAGGCGAATCTGCGGCTCGTGATCTCGATCGCCAAGAAATACACCAACCGCGGGCTTCAGTTTCTCGACCTCATTCAGGAAGGAAACATCGGTCTGATGAAGGCGGTCGACAAATTCGAGTACCGCCGCGGCTACAAATTCTCGACCTATGCAACCTGGTGGATACGGCAGGCGATCACGCGCTCGATCGCCGATCAGGCGCGAACCATCCGCATCCCGGTGCACATGATCGAGACGATCAATAAGCTTGTACGCACCTCGCGGCAGATGCTGCACGAGATCGGCCGCGAGCCGACGCCGGAAGAGCTGGCGGAGCGCCTCGCCATGCCGCTCGAAAAAGTGCGCAAGGTGCTCAAGATCGCCAAGGAGCCGATCAGCCTCGAGACGCCGATCGGCGACGAGGAAGACAGTCACCTTGGCGATTTCATCGAAGACAAGAACGCGGTGCTTCCGATCGACGCGGCGATCCAGGCCAATTTGCGCGAGACCACCACGCGGGTGCTCGCTACCCTCACGCCGCGCGAGGAACGTGTGCTCCGGATGCGTTTCGGCATCGGCATGAACACCGACCATACGCTCGAGGAGGTCGGTCAGCAGTTTTCGGTGACCCGCGAGCGCATCCGCCAGATCGAGGCGAAAGCGCTGCGCAAGCTGAAGCACCCCAGCCGCTCGCGAAAGCTCCGCAGCTTCCTCGACAATTGATCGAGGCCCGGGGGCACGATTATCGTGGAACGGGCGATCGCAATCGCCGCGCGATAGGCCAAGCATGAGTTTGTCGCATTCCGATCGGCTTTATCAAAAGCCGGAGCGTCTCGCCGACGCGCTCATTCACGTCGCCGGCATCCTGTTCGCGATCACGGGCGGCTCGTGGCTCCTGAGGCACGTGACCGGGCTCAGCGTGCTCACAAGCGTATCGGTGTATTGCGCGGGCCTGTTCGCCATGCTGGCAGGATCGGCGGCGTACAATCTATGGCCGGCAGGGCGGGCCAGGGAATGGCTGCGGCGCTTCGATCATGCCGCAATCTTCGTCATGATTGCGGGTACTTACACGCCCTTTGCCGTAAACCGGCTCGGGCCGCCATCCGGCACCATCATCCTTGCGCTGGTCTGGCTCGGCGCGGCCGCCGGCGTGATGCTGAAACTGCTGTTTCCGAGACGCTTCGAACGCATCAGCATCGCTCTCTATATCGGTCTCGGCTGGCTCATCCTGACGGTCATCCGGCCGCTCTCTGCCGCCGTTGCCACGGCGGATTTCTGGCTTCTGATGATTGGAGGCGTCGTCTATTCCGCGGGTGTCTTTTTCTATCTCCTGGAAAGATTGCCCTATCACAAGGCCATTTGGCATGGCTTCGTTCTTGCTGCTGTCGTTCTCCATTTTGCGGCCGTGGCGGGCGAATTTGCCGTCTGGAACGCGGTTGCATTCCGGAGTTTCTGACAATCTGATGCGCGCCTGAGAGAATCTTTCGTGCTTCTTGATCGCCCCTACAATTTTCACTGGATAGAGCCACGCGAGGCGGCGCGGTCGTCGCAGGCTTACGCGGGTTTTCTGGCGCCGCTTTTGCGCGCCCACCGGATCAGAGCCGTCATTAATCTGCGGGGCAGCAATCCCGGCCACCTCTGGTGGAAATACGAAACCAGCGTATGCCGAAAACTCAACGTGGTGCATCGCGACGTTAAGCTCAATTCGCGCCAGCTTCCCTCGAAAGGAATGTTGCTCGACCTTATTGGCACATTCGACTCCGTGCCGCAGCCCTTTCTTGTGAAGTGTTCGGGCGGTCAGGATCGGACGGCCCTTGCCGCAGCACTTCTCCTTCTTCATCGCCGCGGCTGGCAGGCCGCGCGCGAAGCGGAGCGGCAATTTGCCCTCTGGCCATATCTCCACTGGCCCAGGCGCCACCAGCGCTGGTTGAGGCAGCTTCCGCTGTTCGCGGCCGAAAAAGCCGAAGGCAAGACGCTGGGCGCGTGGCTCGCGCATTCCTATTCTGCGGCCGATTTTG
>Ga0070734_10003272_pt1 | contig 17329 bp, 14 predicted proteins | sample Coa_R1_8_FD_66444 | JGI IMG/M metagenome (GOLD analysis project Ga0070734, IMG submission 66444) | Surface soil microbial communities from Centralia Pennsylvania, which are recovering from an underground coalmine fire - Coalmine... | ecosystem: Environmental > Terrestrial > Soil > Unclassified ... | reverse complement strand
TCGATCGGCCGGCCTGGACGATGAGAAGGCGCAAAACCTCGATCGAAAGCATCGGCAGATCGCATGCTACCACCAGATTCCAGTCCGTTTGGGTCGCCTTGAGGGCCGTCACGATGCCCGAAAGGGGTCCGCAGTCCGGTACCAGGTCGGCCAAAACTGGGTATCCCAGGTGCCCGTAGCGCACGGGATCGCCGAGAATGGTCACCGAACCTGCCGAGTCGCTCACCAGCCGGGCAATATGGTCCAAAAGGACGGTTCCGCGGTAGTCGAGGAGCGCCTTGTCGCGCCCCATCCGGCTGCTTCGGCCCCCAGCCAGGACAAAGCCCGACGCCACCATGAGAGAATAGTAGCATTGGCGGTCTGGCTTGTTTTCCGCGTGGAATCAGTTGCGGAAGGGAGAAATCCGGTTATAATCGGATAAAACAAGAGGATGCAGTTTTGTTTGGATCTTGTTCAGAGGACGGCGATTTTAACAATCATGATCGCAGCCGGTCTTCCAGCCGAAACCATCCCGCAGGCCGGTAGCGATAGCGCCGCCGCACCCCAGGTTGTGTCGGTGGTGCGCCCGGACCCGAAGACAGGGAGGCTGGTGCGCACCTTCCGGGTATCCGGAAAGCCGGCGCGGACGCCCGGCGTGATCGACGTGAATATTCGCTCCCTGGTGGAACGGACCGCCACGGAGTTGCACGTCAACCCGCTGCTGGTGGATTCGCTGATCCAGGTGGAGAGCAACTACGATCCGTTCGCGATTTCGTCGAAAGGCGCGCAGGGGCTCATGCAGCTGATGCCGGAAACGGCGCGGCGCTTCGGCGTCACCAACAGCTTCGATCTGAAACAAAACATCGAAGGCGGCGTCCGATATCTCAGATTTCTGGAAGACACGTTTCAAGACGACCGTTTGGCCGTGGCCGCGTATAACGCGGGCGAGAAGGCTGTGGCAAAGTACGGCGATGTGCCGCCTTACCCGGAAACCGCCGGCTACGTTGCGAAGGTCGGAAAGAAGTACGGAGCGGCGCGAGCGGCAGCCGAGAAAAAACCGAAGGCGAAGGAATCCGCTCAGGATCTGGCCGAAGCGTCGGCGCCCACGGAACCGGAAACGCGCCACATCGTTGGCTACGTCGACACGGAGGGCCGGCTACACATCGCGACCCAATAAGGTTTTAGGATATGCTGCGCCTCCCCCCAAAGCGTCCTGAACTCGCCCTTACGCATGGAATCCTCGCGATGTTCGCGGTGGCCGGCGTAGCTCTGTTCGCGGCCGGGCCGGAGGCGTCGCACCGCGTTACCGCGGTGCGCTTCTGGTCGCTTCAGGACGTGACGCGGATTGCGATCGAAACGGACGGCGATTTCCACTTACGCTCGGATAAGCTGACCAATCCCGAACGGATCTTCTTTGATCTGGAGGGTACGCGCCCGTCGCTCGGATCGAAGGCCATGACCGTGATCCAGGTTTCGGATCCCCTGGTGGAACGCATTCGCGTGGCAGAGCCCCAGCGCAATACGACCCGGGTGGTGGTGGACCTCTCGCAAACGGTCGTGGTGTCGACGTCGCGTCTGGAAAATCCGAATCGGCTGATTATCGAAGTGCGCACTGCGCCGCCGGGCGATCCGGCGAAGAGTGCGCCGCGGTCCGCGCCGCCGGCGCCCGTGACCGCCGTTGCGATGGATAAGCCCCCTGCGCCCGAGCCGGTGATCGAGCAAAAACTTCAGGAAGAGGCCGTCAAGCTGCCGGCGCAGAAACTGCGTGCCGACCGGCGCCCGTTCCATCCACCGGATCCACAGCCGGCCGCTCCGCCCCCCAGTCCCCAGCCGATCGCGCTACTGGAACCGCCCACGGTGAAAACGAATTCAAGCGCTCCGTCGGCCACGCTCGCCGCGGCGATGAATCCGCGATTTACGTTAGCCAAGCCGGCCGCGCCGCCTCCCTTGGCGGCGTCCGCGAGTCCGACGGCCCCTGTGGCGACCGCAACGCCGCTTCCAACTGCCGCCGAAGCATCGGCGCCCGCCAAGCGCATGGCGACTGGCGATCGCTCGATGATCCGCGCGCTGGGCCTGAAGATTTCGAGGATTGTTCTCGATCCGGGCCATGGCGGCCACGACACCGGCACCGTCGGCCCGAACGGATTGAAGGAGAAGGATCTGGTGCTCGACGTGGTGCAGCGCCTGGGGACGCTGATCGAGGAGCGCATGGGCAGCGAAGTGATTTACACGCGCACGGACGACACCTTCATCCCGCTCGAGCGACGCACGGAAATCGCGAACGAAGCGAAGGCCGATCTGTTCCTGTCGATTCACGCCAACTCATCGACGCTGCAAACGGCCGCCGGCGTGGAGACGTTTTATCTGAACTTCACCACCTCGCGCGCAGCGCTCGACCTGGCATCGCGCGAGAACGCCGGCTCGGAAAAGACCGTCTTCGAACTTCAGGATCTGCTGCAGAAGATCGCGCTGTCGGACAAGGTCGAGGAGTCCAAGGAATTCGCGTCGCGGATCGAGAACTCCCTTGCGGCGCTGTCGGTGAAAAACAACGCCCGCGCCAAAGATCGCGGCGTCAAGAAGGCGCCCTTCGTCGTTCTGATCGGCGCATCCATGCCCAGCGTTCTCACCGAGATCGGTTTCGTGAGCAACGCGCACGACGAAGCCACCATGAAGCGCCCGGATTATCGCGCGCGGATCGCCGAGGCCCTCTTTAAGGGCATTACGGGCTACGCCAACAGCCTGAGCCATTTCCAAGTCGCGCAGCGCCAATAGCCCGGCCGCCCTAGGGGTGTTCTTCTTTTTCGAGCGTCAGCGTGATCGCGCCCACAGGGAATGCCATTCGCGCGCGGATCTGCACAGGAATGCGTTTGGCGTCGTCGCTCAGCCAGATCAGCAGCTGCGCTTTGCGCGTATAAAGCACGCCGTTAAAGACGAACGCTTCATAACGAATTGTGTTGAACGTTCCGGCTTTTGTGGTGATCTTTTCCTCGGCCTGCGCTTCGACGCGCGCCGGCACGGTCTTCTTGCCGTCGCTCAAGAGGATCTGGCCGGATTGGCCGGGCCGCAGAGGCATGGTCCGCAGCTTGTACAGGCTGCCGACAATGTCGCTCACACAAGCGGGAATTTCGGCTTCGGCGGTCTTGAAGATCGAGTTCTTGATGAGATCGCGCTCGACATAGTTGGTCTTGCCGCGTGAATAATCGTAGGTGACGTCGGTCTCGCGATGCCGGCTGCGTTCCAGCGCGTCGAGCTTGGTCTGCTGTACGCAATTGGGCCCGGTCCAGCGCGTCTCATAGTTATCGTTGAGCGTATAGAGTTTAGAAACCAGTCCTGCCGATTCAAGGTGAACCTTGCTCGTCAGGCTGGCCGGTGAAGGCTCGACGCTGAGCTTTGCTTCGCCGGCATAGATCAGGCGCCACTCGACTTCATAAGAGAGAACCTCTCTAGAAGGTGTAGAAGGTGTCCCGGCCCATTGGCTCGACTGCGGCAGGGAGCCGGGCGGCAGTACGAAACACGCGCAGACAAACCCCACGGTTAAGCTGCGTGTCATGAACCTAGAGTGTGACAGAATCTTGAATCCGGCCGCAATTCGCGGCGTGCCCGTCCGGCCAGGCCGTACGGTAGCTTACCGTAAGACGAGAGAAACAGGCTAAGCGTTCCACTTCCGGATATGGCCCTTTTCAGGACCCGCAGCGCGGCCGTGTTCGGGATCGAGGCCCATCTCATCGATGTGGAAGTGGATATGTACCCGAGCGGCAGCTCGCGCGATTTCATCACCGTCGGCATGCCGGATACCGCTGTTCGGGAAAGCCGCGAGCGCATCAAGTCGGCGCTGCTCAATTCCGGGTTCGGTTATCCTAACAAATCTGTAACCATCAACCTGGCACCCGCGAATATCCGCAAGGAGGGTGCGGGCTTCGATCTGCCGATGGCCTTGGGAATACTTGGCGCGATGGGGACGGTCGGGGAAACGAACGGGCACGTGCTGTTGGTGGGTGAGCTGTCGCTGGATGGAACTCTTCGGCCGGTGCGCGGGGCGCTGTCGATCGCGGTGTGCGCCCGCCGCCAGGGAATTCCCAACCTGTTGGTGCCCGTCGACAACGCGGCGGAAGCAGCGGTCACCGAGGGCGTGCATGTATTCGGGATGCGGCACCTGGCTGAAGTTGTTCAGTATTTGAACGAGCCGGGTCGGTTCCAGCCGGTGGTCGCGGACTCGTCGCAGGCTGCGGTGCGCGATGCTGCAATTGCCGACTTCGGCGAGGTCCGCGGCCAGACCATGGCGAAGCGCGCGCTCGAAGTGGCGGCGGCGGGCGGCCACAACGTGTTGATGATCGGTCCGCCGGGATCGGGCAAAACGATGCTCGCCAAGCGATTCGCCGGCATCCTGCCACCGCTGACTTTTCCCGAAGCCATCCAGACCACTCAGGTCCACAGCGTCGCCGGACTCCTGGCGCCGGGTGTCGGCCTGCTGCGCGACCGTCCGTTCCGCGCGCCGCATCACACGATTTCAGACGCCGGATTGATCGGCGGCGGATCGGGAACGCCGCGGCCGGGCGAAGTCAGCCTGGCGCACAACGGCGTGCTCTTCCTGGACGAGCTGCCGGAGTTTCCTCGCAACGTTCTCGAGATGCTGCGCCAGCCGCTCGAAGAATCGTCGGTCACGCTGGCGCGCAGCAACATGACGCTGTCGTTCCCGTCGGACTTTATTTTGATCGCGGCCATGAATCCATGCCCGTGCGGATTCTTCTCCGATCCGACGCGCGAGTGCAGGTGCACCGGCGCGATCATTCAACGCTATCTGAGCAAGCTCAGCGGGCCGCTGCTGGATCGGATCGATCTTCATATCGAGGTCCCCGCCGTCCCCTACAAAGAGCTGCGCGGCAAGGATGCGGGTGTCACCTCGAAAGAGATGCGCGACCGCGTGGAAGCGGCGCGTGCCATCCAGCAGCAGCGTGGCTTCTATAACTCGCGGATTCCTTCGCGCTTGTTGCGGAAGCTGTGCGCGCTCGATGACGCCGGGGAGCGAACGCTCGAGATGGCGGTTCGGCGAATGGGGCTGAGCGTCCGGGCGCACGACCGCATCCTGAAGGTGGCGCGGACCGTGGCCGATCTCGACGGGCGCGACTCGGTCCTGGCCAAACACCTGGCCGAAGCCGTGCAGTATCGCAGTTTGGATCGGAACTATTGGAGCTGATCAGTCTGCGGCCTGCGCTGCGCCGCCCGCGAGTTCGAACGCGCGCCGCAAGCCAATGAGGGAAAGCTCCGGGATGAACGCTTCGAAAAGCCGCTCGGCCTGGAAAAGCCGGCCGAAGCCGCCGGTCCCGATCACTGTGGGCTGGTCGCCTTCGAAATGCTCGGCAGTGACCAACGCGATCATCGATTTCACCGTGGCCAGGGTTCCGTAGTAGAGGCCCGACTGGATGCTTTCGACCATGGAGCGGCCGAGCACTTCGTCCGGCCTCGTGATTTCTACCGCCGGAAGGCGCGCCGTCTTCGATTCGAGCGCCTGCATCGAAATGTGCAGGCCGGGCGTGATGATGCCGCCGAGGTATTCCTTCTCCTTGGTGACCGCGCAAAGCGTGGTGGCGGTTCCGAAATCGATGATGAGCAGATTGCGCCCCGGGAAACGCGCCAGCGCGCCCATGGCATTCGCGATTTTGTCCGCGCCGACTTCGAGCGGATTGCGGTAGCGGATTTTCAGGCCGGTTTTCGCTCCGGCCTGAAGCACGAAAGGCTCAAAGCGGAAATACTTGCGGAACGAATTGCGGAGCGAATGAAGGACGTCGGGCACGACCGAGCAAATCGCGGCGGCATGGATCGCACCCGGGTCGATTTCGTTCTCGCGCAGCACGGTCCGGAAAAACGCGCCGTACTCGTCGGCCGAGGCGCGAATGCTGGAGGTGCGGCGAAAGGTGGCCTTTAGTTTCTCGCCGTCGTAAACGCCGCCGAAGATCTGGCTGTTGCCGATATCGAGACAGAGGAGCATCAGACGCCTTGAGCAGCGAGTACGGGCTCGGCGGCCGCGCACGCGACTTCAGATAACGGAACGTTGTCGATCAGCCGGATGCCTTCGAGAAAAACCGCGCCAAAGCGGCGGCCCCAGTGCTCTTCGATATAATCCACGCGAAAACCCTGGCTGGTCAGCTGGCGGCGCGCCTCTTCAGGAGTCGCGGCCTCGGTGAGGATTCGGTAAAACGCCGCGGCCTGGCGCCGTGCGGTCTCCGAGAGCAGGGAATTACGCGAGCTCATCGCGAGTCCGGATGCTTCGCGCAACGTGGGGCACGGAACGATCGCGGTAGGGATGAAAAGGTCCGCCGCCATTTCCGTAATGACGCGCAGCTGCTGAAAATCCTTTTCGCCGAAATAGGCGCGATCGGCGCGCACCAGGTTGAGGAGTTTCAGAACAACGGTCATGACGCCTTGGAAGAAGCCGGGCCGGTGCAGACCTTCCATGATGCCGGCGACGCTTTCGGTTTCGAGACGAAAACGATAGCCGTCGGGATAAAGGTCCGCGATTGCGGGCGCGAAGACTTCGTCCACGCCAAGCCGTGCGAGCAAAGCGAGATCAGCCTCCATCGTTCGAGGGTAGCGTGCGAGATCCGTAGGATCGTTGAATTGAGAAGGATTCACGAAGATGCTCGCGACGACGAGATCGTTTTCCCGGCGCGCCCTCTGAACCAGCGACGCATGCCCCTCATGCAGAGCGCCCATGGTGGGGACAAAGCCGATGGTTTTACCCTGGAGCGCGCGGCGACGTTCGATCCAATCCGCGGTTGAGTTGGAGACGCGCATCAAGCGAAGCTCTCCTCTCGCGTCGGAAACGAACCGGTCTTCACGGCCTCATCGTAGCTGGCGATGGCGTCGAGCACGGTGTGTGCGCCGTCGACGAACGGGCGGGCGAAGCGCGGATGAAAATCGACGTTCATCCCGAGCAGATCCTGCAGCACCAGGATTTGGCCGTCACAACAGGCGCCCGCGCCGATCCCGATGGTGGGAATCCGCAGCGCCCCCGTGATTTCCGCCGCCAAACTCGCGGGGATGCATTCCAGCACAACGGCAAACGCGCCGAGCTTTTCGAGCGCTTCCGCCTGGTGCAGGATATCGCGCGAAGCTTCTTCGCTGCGCCCCTGCACCTTGAAGCCGCCATAGGAATTCACCGATTGCGGCTGCATGCCGAGATGCCCCATCACGGGAACGCCGCTTCCGGCGAGACGCTCGATCACGTCCTCATGGCCGTCGACGCCCTCGAGCTTGACGGCGTGCGCGCCGGCGCTCATCAAGAGCTGCGCGGAATCGAGCGCCGCAGGCAACCCTTTGCGATAAGAGAGGAAGGGCATGTCGGCAATGATGAATTTCTCTCGCGCGCCGCTCGACACCGCCTGCGTGTGCAGCCGCATCAGCTCGACATTCATCCCGAGCGTCGAGGCGTAGCCGTGCATCACCATGCCGGCGCTGTCGCCGACCAGGATGGCGTCAATGGTGCTCTTCGCAAGCAAGCGCGCAAACGTGTAGTCGTAGCACGTGATCATGGAGAGCTTGCGGCCCTCGGCTTTGGCGCGCAGAAAATTGGTAACGCTCATGGTTCACCTCGGCCGTCGGGCGAGCCGGCGCGAAGCGGGAAATGGAGAGAGAGATCAGTGTCGCTCAGCATCGCCTTGGTACCTGTCGTATCGATCAAGTCCTGGACTTACATGCCGCCCGGGTGGGGCTGCAGAAAGTTGTCGCTGCCTTTTTGGGTCAGCGCAATTCAATTGTAGCGCGGCATCAGGCTAGCGGAGGAATTCGAGAACCGCCGCGGTAAACAGATCGGGCGCATCGATATTTGAAAGGTGTCCGGTAGGGAGCTTGGCGGCGCGGGCGTTGGGAATTTCCCGCATCAGCACGTCGCTGTGGCCCTGCCAGGGTAGAGGCACATCCTGATCGCTGCCGACCACGAGCGTCGGCGCGGTGATGCTTTTGAGCAGCGCGGTCTGATCCATGTCGCGGATGGCGACGCAGCATCCGGCGTACCCTGCCACGCTCGTACCCTGGACCGTGCGGCGAAGGCTCGCCACGCGCGGGTCCTGGCGCGCAACCGTGTCCGGATGAAAGGAGCGGCCGACGAACGCGTCCGCGATGGCGCTCATGCCCTGGCTCAAAGCCATCTGGCGGCGCGCTTCCCAGTTGGAAGCCGGCGAAGCGCAGGGTGATGTATTCGCAAGAATCAGGCGTTGGACGCGCGGCGCGGCGTTCGCACCGATCCACTGGCCAAGGAAGCCGCCGATGGAGAGACCGCAGTAATGGAACTGGCGGATCTCCAGCGCGTCGGCGACGGCAAGGACATCGCGCGCGAGCGCCTCAATCGTGTAGTCGCCGGCCGGTGCGTCCGAAGCGCCGTGACCGCGCAGATCGCAGCGCAGGACTCGGAAATGCGGTAGCCAGTCCTGTACCTGCCGATCCCACAGGTTGTGATCCACGCCGAGTGAGTGCACCAGTACCAAAACCGGGCGGTCATCGTTCCCTTCCAGGCGGTAAAACAAACGCCGCCCGTCAACATTAACAAATGGCAAATTTCTCTCCTAGTGCTCCGGCAACCAGGATAGCGGCCTCGGCGGGCCCCTCACAATTCCTCACCGAATGGGCCATGATACGTCTAGAAGGGGACGCGAGGTGGCGATGGATTCCATTCTGCAGGACTTAAAGTTCGGTTTCCGGACGCTGGGCCATAGTCCCGGTTTTACCGCGGTGGCGATCCTTTCGCTGGCCTTGGGCATCGGGGCCAATACGGCCATTTTCACTCTCACGGACGCGGTGTTTCTGCATCCGCTGCCGGTGGAGGAGCCGTCCCGCGTGCTGGAGGTCTACACGGTAGACCACGCCACGAAAGCCACTACCATCAGTCTGGCACGCACCCCGGTATCGTACAAAAACTTTCTGGATTTCCGGGATCAGAACGACGTGTTCAGCGGCCTCGCAGGGTTTGTACCGTCCGCGGTAACACTGACCGGGCGCGGCCAGGCGAAGCAGGAAAACGTAGTCCTGGCGTCGGCCAATTACTTCGACGTTTTGGGCGTGAAGCCGTTCCTGGGCCGCACCTTCACTCCCGATGAGGACCAAAAGCCGGGCGCTGACAACGTCGCGGTGCTGAGCTATTCGGCGTGGACCGACCAGTTCGGCTCCGATCGTGGGATTCTGGGGCAAACCATTTCGCTAAACACCACACCCTATACGGTGGTCGGAGTGGCGCCTCCGAATTTCAAAGGCACGTTTACGGTCGGCGATCCCGATCAGGTTTGGCTGCCGATCAGCATGCACGGCCAGGTGGTCCCGAGCCAGTTCGAAGGGCTTTTTAACGAACGCCGCTTTCGAGTGGTGAACGTATTCGGACGGCTGAAGCCGGGCGTCACGGAAAAACAAGCGCTGGTCGAGCTGAGAACCATCGCAACGCGGCTCGAGCAGCAATATCCCAAGGACAACAACGGCCGCACGGCGGAGGTTTCGTCGCTGAACGAAAATGCGCTGGGATTCATCCCGCGGGATCGACTGTTGCTGGGAAGCATCGCGCTCATGGCCGTGGTGGGACTGGTGTTGCTGATCGCGTGCGTGAATCTGGCGAACCTGCTGATGGCGCGGTCCTCGAAACGCGCTCGGGAGATGGGCATCCGGACCGCGCTCGGCGCCGGTCGCGAGCGGCTGATCCGCCAGCTGCTGACGGAGAGCCTGCTGCTGTCGATCGCCGGCGGCGCGTGCGGCCTGGCGATCGGCTCGGCGGGAGCGCAGCTGCTGTGGTCGTTCCGGCCGACCTTTCTGCAGGCCAACAACCTGGATCTCAAAATGGACCTGCGAGTGTTCGGATTCACCGCGGCCGTCACGCTGCTCACCGGTATTCTGTTTGGCGTGGCGCCGGCGCTGCGAGCGTCGGTGCCGGATTTGAGCGGCGTCCTAAAATCCGGCGGGCGCGGGGGGACGGAAGCGTTCGGCCGCAGCCCGATGCGGAGCGTGTTGGTGGTGTTCGAAGTGGCGCTGGCTCTGGTGGCCCTGATCGGCGCGGGACTCTTCATTCGCAGCATGCAGAAGGTGCAGCAGGTGGATCCTGGCTTTGAAAGCAAAAACTTGTTTACCGTCGGTTTTGATGTCACTTCGCATCACTACGCGCTCGACGGCGCCATTCAATTTTTCCGCGCGGTGATGGACCGCGCAGCGGCTACACCGGGTGTACAGAGCGCCGCGCTCGCTACAAATCCGCCGCTCCAGGGGGGCCTGCTCGCCACCACACTCAGGGAGGGCGAGTTTGTCAGCCCGGAGCACGGCGGGACGTTACTGCTGGTGAACGCGATCACTCCGGAGTTCTTCGACACCGTGGGGATCCCGCTGGTCTCGGGGAGGAACTTCACACAGTTTGATCGCGCCGGCTCGACCAAAGTCGCGGTGGTCAGCCAGATGATGGCGCAAATGCTATGGCCGGGCGAGAATCCCATCGGCAAGCGGTTCTCTTTCGCGACGGACCCGTCGCTGCGCGAAGTGGTCGGCGTGGTGAAGAACAGCGCGCAGATTTCCATCGGAGAGCGCCCGCAAGGCGTCGCTTATTTGCCGCTGGAACAGCAGTTCAACGCCGCCGTGGTGCTCTTTGTTCGAACCCGTTCCGCACCCGCTGCCACCATGTCCGCCGTGCTGGCGCGAGTGCAGCCGCTCGACAACGATCTGTTGCTGGCGAATCCCACCGCGATCCAGGATGCGATCGCGCAAGGTCTGTGGGCACCGCGCATGGGCGCCGCGCTGTTCGGCCTTTTCGGACTGCTGGGAATGGTTCTGGCGAGCATCGGGATCTACGGCGTGATGGCTTACATGGTGGCGCAGCGCACCAACGAGATCGGGATCCGCATGGCGCTCGGCGCGCGGCCTGCCGATGTGCTGCGGTTGGTGGTCGGGCAGGGAATGCGTCTGGCCGTGGCGGGAATTGCGGCGGGTGTTCTGTGCGCGCTGGCGCTCACCAGGCTGATGGAGACGCTGTTGTTCGATGTGTCGACCACCGATCCGGTGACGTTCCTCGGCGTGAGCGGGGTGCTGGCCGCGGTTGCGTTTCTGGCGGGATGGCTGCCGGCGCTGCGCGCCTCGCGGATCGACCCGGTGCTGGCGCTACGGGACTGAAGCTACTGCTTGCCGGCGTTGGTTTCCTTCGCGAGCCGAACTTTCGCGTCGTCGAGCTTCTTTTGCACCTTGGCGACTTCGGCGTGATCCATTTCGCTCGGGGAACTGGTCTGCCATTCCTTGAGCGAACTTTGCCACTGCTGGATGGCCTCGCGAATCTTGCCTTCCTTGAATAGGATTTCGCCGAGGTGATCGTGCACGGTGGCATCGCGCGACATGTACTCGAGCGCCCGGCGCAGCTTTTCTTCGGCCTCGGAAAGTTTATTCTGGCGGAAGTACACCCAGCCCAAACTGTCCAGGTACGCTCCATTATTGGGCTCGCGACTGAGCGCCTTGGTGATCATGTCCTTGGCTTCATCCAGTCGAACATTGCGATCGGCCAGCATGTAGCCGAGATAGTTCAAGGTGCCGGCGTTGTCCGGATCGATGCCAAGAATTTTGCGGAACTCCGCTTCGGCGGCCGTGAAGTTCTTCTGGCGTTCGTAGCCGGCGCCGCGAGCGAACATGACGCTGATCTTCTCCTCGTTGGTCTTGGCCAGCGCCTCGGCGCTATCGAGCGCCTTGTTCATCTCGGCGAAGTTCCTGCCCTTTTGGTAAATGTCGGCCAGCCTGAGGTAGACTTCGAGGTCGTTCCTTCCGTCCAACATCTTGCGCGTTTCGCCGGCGGCCTGATCAGTCTTGCCCAGTTCGGCGAGAAGCGTGGCACGCACTCGCTGAACGCTGGCCTCGTTCGGATATTTCTTGTAGGCGGCGTCGGCTTCACTCTCGGCCTTTGAAAAATCCTTGGCAATGACGTATGTTTCGATCACCTCAGCGGCGGCGCCGGGCGCCGAATCGGAATCGACCTCGCCGATCTGACGATACACCTCGACAGCCTGCGGGAACTGCTCGCTCTCGCGATAAAGGAAACCGAGTTTATCGAGCAGCGCCACTCGATTCTTCTTCTCTGCCGTGTTGTAGGTCTTCTTCGCGGTAGCGTCCAGGATTCCCTTCAGCGTCTTGATGGCGTCGGGGATCTTGCCCTCAGCCTCGAGCAGCTGAACATCGTTGTATTGAATCTCGATGTTGTTCGGATCGATTTCCTTGGCTTTGTCGGCAGCCTCGCGCGCTTTGGCGAAATCCCGCTTTTCGCGATAGATCTGCGACATCCGCAGCAACGCGCTCGGATCCTTGGGATCGTCTTCGGCGATGTCCTGGTAGACCTTCAGCGCCTCGTCGACCTGGTCGGCCTGCAGCAGGTCCTCGGCCAGCGGGCGCTTGAGATCGTTGTTGCCGGGCTCTTCATCGAGGGCGCGCCGCAGCATTTCGGCGGCAAGCGAGTAATCCTTCAACTGTTCATAAGCACCCGCCAGACTCACCAGGCTGTGCGCGCTGGGGTTCTTGTCGGCGACTTTGCGCAACAGATCGGCGGCCGCTTTGTTGTCGCCAAGATCGGTGTAGACCATGGCGAGACCGGTCATCGCGTCTTCGTTATCGGGATCGATTTCAAGGGCCTTCTTGTAAGCCGCCATGGCGTCGGTGGAATTCTGCGCCACCTTCTCGAGACGGCCCAGCATCAACCAGCTCTCCACATCTTTCGGGTCGCCTTCGGTGATCTTCTGCCACTGCTCGATGGCCTTCTTCAGCATGTTGTCGTCGACGCGGTTCTGGGCGTCGCCGATCAGACGCGTATAAATGCGCGCCAGCAGGCGGCGGGAGTTCAGATCGTTGGGATTTTGTTTGAGCTCGTCTTCGGCCTCGAGGACGGCGTCGCGCAGGCGTCCGGACTGGATGTAAAGATCGGAAAGCTCTTCTGCGATGAAGGTGGCGCCCGGATCCGCTTTCAGCGCCGCGCGGTAAGCATCGACGGCCTTGTTGAAGTAGTCTCCGCGATTCCCATAGGCAGCCGCGAGTTCCGAGTACAGGTGGCCGAGCGCGTAATTGTAGTACGAGGCAGCCTTGTCTACTTTGGCGGAGGTGTCTTGGCCGGCGGGAGTGTTCTGGCCGAAAGCCGCAATAGAGGCCAAAAGAAGACAGGGCAGGAATCGGCGGGCTGGGTGCATTCGATGCTCTCTTTCAGGTACCCGGATCGCTCAAAAAATCGGGGATAAAGCGTCCAGTTTCAGTATAACCCCGAACCCGGAAGTCCGTCGCTTTTCGCTAGATCGGCTAAGATCGTCTAGAACTTGCGGGAGCACCGGACGCGGCCGGCCCGGCGGGTTTGTGTTCAGACTGTGTCTCGGGATGTTCTATTACCGATCGTGTTGGGCCCGACTGGGTCGGGCAAGAGCGCGCTGGCGCTGGAGATCGCGCGCCAGGTCGGAGGCGAGATTGTGGGCTGCGACTCGGTGCAGGTGTACCGCGGCTTTGACATCGGAACAGCCAAGGTCTCTCGCGCCGAGCGCCGGGGGGTTCCGCACCATCTGATCGACCTGGTGGATGCGACGGCGGTCTTCACGGCGGGTGAATATGCCCGGGTCGCGCGCGATGTGTTGCGGGACATCGCGGCGCGGGGCCGCGTGCCGATCGTTGTGGGCGGAACGGGTTTCTATCTGCGCGCCCTGCTCGAAGGACTGTCGCCCGGGCCCGAACGCGATCCGGACCTGCGCGAACGCTTGGCCGAGCGTGAACGGCGGCGGCCGGGAAGTCTACACCGAATTCTGACGCGGCTGGACTCCAAGGCGGCGGGCCGCATCCACCCGAACGACCGGAACAAGACGATGCGCGCGCTCGAAGTTTGTTTGCTCGAGAGAAGGCCGATGACCGCGCTTTTTGAGCAGGGACGCGATCCGCTCACGGGGTTCCGCACGGTCAAGCTGGGCCTCGATCCGCCGCGGGAGAAGCTCTATGCGCGTTTGAATGAGCGCACGCGCAGGATGTTCGAGCGCGGTCTTCTGGACGAAGTGCACGGGCTGATTGATAGCGGCGTGCCTCAGAATGCAAAGCCGCTGCAGTCGCTCGGTTATCGCCAGGCGCTCGATGCGATCGAAGGACGCGCGACTCTGGCTCAAGCTATCGAAGCCACCGAGGTCGAGACCAGGCAATACGCCAAACGGCAGCTGACCTGGTTTCGTCTCGAATCGGCGGTGCGATGGTTTCAAGCCTTCGGCGACGATCCCGGCACGCAAAGAGAAGCTTTGACGATTGTCAGCGGCTGCCGCGAGTAAGGTCTCAGCGCACCGTTAACGTTTTTGTAAGAACCTTGCGATTATCTTTGCGGCAGGGCGATTTTTCTGAATTCCCGCGGAACACATCCCCATCTGCAACGTATGAGTAAGTGAAGTTTGAAAGTCTGAGTTGAGGAGTTCACAAAGTGGTTAAACAATTACTATTTGGCTTTGCTACCCTGGCACTCGCTGTCGCGAGCGCGGCATCCAGCTACAACGTGACATTCTACGATCCGGTTGTGATCAACGGATCGAAGCTGCAGCCCGGCAGCTACAGGGTGGAATACAACGAAAATACCGCAACCATCAAGCAGGGTAAAACCGTGATGCAGGCACCTGTGAAGGTGGAAACCGGCGATCAGAAGTTCCGCGCCAATGTGGTCCGCATGGATGGGCCGGCAGTGCAAGAGATCCGCTTGGGCGGCACGAACACCAAGCTCGTGTTCGAGAAGACCGGCGACGCGACGAAGTAAGTTTTCAGCTGGCGGCTCCCAGCCGGATCAATGAGATTTCCGGGCGGCAGATGCTCCCTCTGCCGCCTTATTTTTTGCGCTCCCGCATTTTCCGGGATCTCTCACGCCGGCGGTACCATAGGGCGTGCGTCATTTGTTCTGTGCGGCAGCACTCACCGTGACGCTGGCCGCGAGCGTCGAGGCCGGCACTTACGCGGTCCTGCCGTTTTTCAATACGTCAAGAAACACGAACCTGGATTGGATCGGCGAAAGCCTGGCGGCGTCGTTGCAAGACGTTCTATCAGCGGAAGGCCAGATGGTGGTGGAACGTGACGATCGCGTGGAAGCGTATCGGCGCCTTTCAGTCCGGCCGTATACGCTGCTCACCCGCGCATCTGTTTTAAAGATCGGCGAGGAGTTGGATGCCGAGCACGTGATCTTCGGGCAGTTCTCCGCCAAACCCGACGCGAATGCGAATTCCAAGAGCCGCGGGACGATCGAAATCTCCGCCCGCATTCTCGATTTGAAGGCCATGCGGCAGGGACCGGAGTTTCGCGAGAGCGGACCGCTGGAGGACCTGGCCGGCCTGCAGAGCCATCTGGCATGGCAGACACTGCGTTTTGTCGAGCCCCAGAGTGCGCCATCGGAGGCCGCGTTCCGCGAACGCCACCCGGCGGTGCGGCTGGACGCTATTGAGAATTTCATCCGCGGACTGCTGGCGGCGAATCCCGACGAGCAGCATCGGCTGTTCACGCAGGCCGTACGGCTCGACTCGCGCTACTCTCAGCCATGCTTCGAACTGGGCCGTCTGCTGTGGAACAAGAAGGAATACCGGCTGGCGGCGGACTGGTTTCAGAAAGTATCGCCGGGCGACGCCCACTATCACCAAGCCACTTTCTTTCTCGGCCTGAGCCGCTACTATAGCGGGGATTTCGAAGGCGCCCGGTCGGCGTTTCAAATGGTGCTGAACGCGGTTCCGCTGAGCGAGGTCTATAACGACCTGGGTGCGGCGCAGTCGCGCGCCAACTTGCCCGGGGCGCTGGACAGCTTTCGCAAGGCCCTGGAGGGAGACCGGAGCGATCCGGCGTACCAGTTCAACGTTGGCTACATGCTGTGGAAGAGCGGCAACTTTGACGCGGCGGCTGGAAATTTTCGAGCTCTCCTGGATCGTGATCCCACCGACGCCGAAGCGCGCCTGATGCTGGATCGCTGTGACAAACGGGCCGGGCCCCGCGCCGGCGACGTCCACACCGAGGCGCTGGAGCGGCTGAAGACGAACTACGAAGAAAGCGCCTACCTGCAGTTGAAGGCCGTGCTGCAGCCGGAAAAGCAGTAAATCAGGCGCGGTCCGGCCGGGGTGCGCGCCGCCGCTTCAAAATGCGGAACGGTTATAATCCTTAAAGCTCATGCTGGAAGCGTTCGGACTGTCCGATCCAGGCTGCGTCCGTGAGAACAACGAAGATTGCTATCTTCTTGCGCCCGAGGCCGGTCTATACGTGGTGGCCGATGGGATGGGCGGCGCCCAGGCGGGAGAAAAGGCTTCGCAGCTGGCGGTCGCGACTGTGGCTTCCTACCTGAAGGGCACCGGCGAGGCGAGCGGCGAGACGCTGATGCAAGCGTTCCTGGAGGCTAACAGCCGTGTGATGGACGCGGCAGCCAGCGATCCGCAGCTGGAAGGTATGGGCACGACGCTGGTGGCCGCGCTCGAAAAGGGTCCGGACCTTTTCATCGCCAGCGTGGGCGACAGCCGCGCTTACCTGTACGACGGGCAAACGCTGACCGGGATCACCGAGGATCAGACCTGGGTGCATGAAGTCGGCCGCCGGCTGGGGATCGATGAAACCAGTCTGCGCACGCATCCCATGCGTCATGTCCTGACGATGGCGATCGGGGTGAGCCCCGAGTTGCGAGTCCATTCGTATGCAGTAAGCCCCAAGCCGGGAACGCTGGTGCTGCTGTCGAGCGACGGCCTGCACGGTGTGATCGAGAACGATCAGATCCAAAAAGCACTGCAGGGCAACGGCAGCCTGGAAGCAAAGTGCCATGGCCTGATCGATGCCGCTCGGGAGGCAGGCGGTCCGGATAACATCACGGCGATCCTGCTGAAGGCCACCTAAGCCCGCCCGGGCGCGTCCTCTCCCTTACTTGAAGTTGTATTTGAACGCGAACTGCAGCCGTACCGAGAGGCCTTTGTAGTCGGGCGGTAGAGGCGGGAAGGGCACCGAGGCGCTGATGCTCGCGACCGCGGCTTTGTCGAGAGCCTGGGAACCGGACGGCGTCGCGATCACCAGCTTCGGCACCTGTCCGTTGCGATCGATCATGAACTGCAGCAGCACCACGCCGCGAATCCCCATGCGCGCGCTTTCCGGAATTACGGCAAACCAATTCTGGCGGACGATGGCCAGGATGCGAGCGAGGTAGGGTTTGAAGTCGACTCCCATCGGATCGCTGAGCAACTCCAGGCTGCTTCCGGGAAGGCCCGGCGTCGGCATAACCTGAGGCGTCGCGGGCAGGTTCGGCGGAGGCTCCAGGTCGCCCACGATGATTCCACCCGTCCCGCCCGCGTGCAATGCCGCCTGCGCGGCGGCGTCGACGCTCATCTTGGGCGGCGCGATTTTCGATTTG
>Ga0070734_10003269_pt1 | contig 17333 bp, 10 predicted proteins | sample Coa_R1_8_FD_66444 | JGI IMG/M metagenome (GOLD analysis project Ga0070734, IMG submission 66444) | Surface soil microbial communities from Centralia Pennsylvania, which are recovering from an underground coalmine fire - Coalmine... | ecosystem: Environmental > Terrestrial > Soil > Unclassified ... | reverse complement strand
GGGGTCGGCGGCATCACCCTCTACATGCAGCCGGTACAGGACCTGACGATCGACGCGACGGTCAGCCGCACGCAGTACCAGTTCGTGCTCGAAGACGCCAATCCCGACGAGTTCGACACCTGGATCCCGAAGCTGCTGGCGCGGCTGAAGCAGCTGCCGCAGCTCGAAGACGTCGCCACCAACTACAACGCCAACGGGTTGTCGGCCTTTGTCCAGATCGACCGCGCCACCGCCGGACGCTTCGGCATCACCCCGGCGACGGTCGACAACGCGCTCTACGACTCGTTCGGGCAGCGCATCGTCTCGACCATCTTCACCCAGACCAGCCAGTACCGGGTCATCCTCGAAGCCGTCCCGGCGGAGCAGAAATCGCTCGATTCGCTGGGCTCGATCTACCTGCCCTCGTCGTTGTCCACCACCGGGCAGGTGCCGCTCGGCGCCATCGCCAAGGTGGTGGAGCAGACGGCGCCGCTGTCGATCAACCATCTCGGCCAGTTCCCGGCCGTATCGGTCTCGTTCAACCTGGCCCCGGGGGCCTCGCTCGGCGAGGCGGTGGACGCGATCAAGTCGGCCGAGAAGGAAATCGGCCTGCCGGCCAGCATGATCACCAGCTTCCAGGGCGCGGCGCTGGCCTTCCAGGCCGCGCTCGGCAACGAGGTGCTGCTGATCGTCGCCGCCATCATCACGATGTATATCGTGCTGGGGGTGCTCTACGAGAGCTTCATCCACCCGATCACGATCCTCTCGACCCTGCCTTCGGCCGGGGTCGGCGCGCTGCTGGCGCTGATCCTCGACGGCAGCGACCTCAGCGTCATCGCGATCATCGGCATCATCCTCTTGATCGGCATCGTCAAGAAGAATGCGATCATGATGGTGGACTTCGCGCTCGAAGCCGAGCGCGACGAGGGGCGCAGCCCGCGCGAGGCGATCTTCCAGGCCTCGCTGCTGCGCTTTCGCCCGATCATGATGACGACGCTGGCGGCATTGTTCGGCGCCCTGCCGCTGATGCTCGGCAGCGGCACCGGCTCGGAACTGCGCCATCCGCTCGGCGTCACCATCGTCGGCGGGCTGATCCTCAGCCAGGCGCTGACCCTGTTCACCACGCCGGTGATCTATCTCGGCTTCGACCGGCTCGGGCGCTGGCTGCGGCAGCGTTTCGGCCATGCCGCGGAAGGCGAAGAGGCGGCCGAGCCGTGAGCCTGTCGACCCCGTTCATCGAACGGCCGGTGGCGACGACGCTGCTGACCGTCGGGCTTGCGCTCGCCGGCCTGTTCGCGTTCAGCAAATTGCCGGTGTCGCCGCTGCCGCAGGTCGACTATCCGACGATCTCGGTCACCGCGACGATGCCGGGGGCCAGTCCCGAGACGATGGCCTCGACCGTGGCGACGCCGCTCGAACGCCATCTCGGGGTCATCGCCGACGTCACCGAGATGACCTCGGCCAGCACCGTCAACTCGACCCGCATCACCCTGCAATTCGGGCTCAACCGCAACATCGACGGCGCCGCGCGCGACGTTCAGGCGGCGATCAACGCGGCGCGCGCCGATCTGCCGGCAAGCCTGCGGACCAACCCGACCTACCGCAAGGTCAACCCCGCCGACGCCCCGATCCTGATCCTGGCGCTGACCTCCGACACGCTGAACCAGGGGCAGATCTACGACGCCGCCTCGACGGTGATGAGCCAGGCGCTGAGCCAGGTCGAAGGCATCGGCGAGGTCAGGATCGGCGGCAGCTCGCTGCCGGCGGTCCGGGTCGAGCTCAACCCGCTGGTCCTGTTCAAATACGGCATCGGGCTCGAAGACGTCCGCGCCGCCCTCGCCGCGGCCAATGCGCACAGCCCGAAAGGCGCGATCGACCAGGGCGAGCGCCGCTTCCAGCTCTATACCAACGACCAGGCCAACCACGCCGCCGACTACCGCGACCTCGTCGTCGCCTACCGCAACGGCGCGGCGGTGCGGCTGAGCGATCTCGGCGAGGTCGTCGATTCGGTCGAGAACCTGCGCAACGGCGGGATCGCCAACGGCAAGCCGTCGGTGCTGGTGATCCTCTACCGCCAGCCCAACGCCAACATCATCGATACGGTCGACCGCATCAAGGCGATGCTGCCGCAACTGCGCGCCTCGATGCCGCACGGCGTCAACGTCACCCTGGCGATGGACCGCACCACGACGATCCGCGCCTCGCTGCACGACGTCGAATTGACCCTGGTCATCGCGATCTGCCTCGTCGTGCTGGTCGTCTTCCTGTTCCTGCGCAATCCGCGCGCGACGCTGATCCCCAGCGTCGCCGTGCCGGTGTCGCTGATCGGCACCTTCGGCGCGATGTACCTGCTGGGCTACAGCCTCGACAACCTGTCGCTGATGGCGCTGACGATCTCGACCGGGTTTGTCGTCGACGACGCCATCGTCGTGCTGGAAAACGTCACCCGCCACGTCGAGGCCGGCATGCCGCGGCTGCAGGCGGCGATGCTCGGCGCCCGCGAGGTCGGTTTCACCGTCCTGTCGATGAGCCTGTCGCTGATCGCGGTGTTCGTGCCGATCCTGCTGATGGGCGGCATCGTCGGCCGGCTGTTCCGCGAATTCGCGATGACCCTGTCGGTGGCGATCCTGATCTCGCTGGTCGTGTCGCTGACGACGACGCCGATGATGTGCGCCTATCTCCTGCGCCACCGTCCTCAGGACAGGCAGTCGCGCTTCTACCGCGCCGGCGAGCGCGTGTTCGACGCGATGCTCGGCTTCTACGAAAACTCGCTGCGCCAGGCGCTGCGCCACCCGTTTCTGGTGGCGATGACGCTGCTCGCGACGATCGCCTTCAACGTCTACCTCTTCGTCATCATCCCCAAGGGATTCTTCCCGCAGCAGGACACCGGGCGGATGGTCGGCGGCATCCGCGCCGACCAGAGCATCTCGTTCCAGCTGATGCGCCAGAAGCTCCAGGAATTCATCGGCATCATCCGCGCCGACCCGGCGGTCGACAGCGTCGTCGGCTTCACCGGCGGCGGACAGACCAATTCCGGCTTCGTCTTCGTCTCGCTGAAGCCGCTCGACCAGCGCAAGCTGTCGGTCGACCGCGTCATCGGCCGGCTGCGCGGCAAGCTCGCCAAGGTCGCCGGCGCGCGCCTGTTCCTGCAGGCGGTGCAGGACATCCGCACCGGCGGGCGGGCGTCCTCGGCCCAGTACCAGTACACGCTGCAGGGCGACGACAGCGCCGAACTCTACCAGTGGGTGCCGAAGATCGAGGCGGCGCTGGAGAAGCTCCCGGAGCTGACCGAGGTCAACACCGACCAGGAGCAGAAGGGGCTGGAGACCGACCTCGTCATCGACCGGCCGACCGCGGCGCGGCTCGGCCTGACCGCCAGCCAGATCGACAACAACCTCTACGACGCGTTCGGCCAGCGCCAGGTCTCGGTGATCTTCGCGCCGCGCAACCAGTACCACGTGGTCATGGAGGTGGCGCCCGAGTTCTGGCAGAGCCCGGACATTCTCGACCGGGTCTATATCAGCACTTCGGGCGGCAATGTCAGCGGCACCAAATCGACCAACGCGCTTGCCGGCACGGTCACGGCCAGGCCGCCGGCCAATGCCGGCGCGGCGGCGACGGCGGCGGCGCAGCTCGCCGGCGACGCGCGGCGCAACCAGGCCGCCAATTCGCTCGCCAATACCGGGCGCAGCGCGACCTCGACCGGCGCCGCCGTCGCCACCGTTAAGGAAACCATGGTGCCGCTGTCGGCCGTCGCCCGCTACCGGGCGGGCAACACGCCGCTGGCGGTCAACCACCAGGACCTGTTCGTCGCCTCGACCATCTCGTTCAACCTGAAGCCGGGCGTCTCGCTCGGCCAGGCGACGGCGGCGATCGACCGCACGATGGCGCAGCTGCATGTGCCGACGACGATCCACGCCAGCTTCCAGGGCACCGCCAAGGTGTTCCAGCAATCGCTCGACAACCAGCCGCTATTGATCGCGGCGGCCCTGCTCGCCGTCTACATCGTGCTCGGGGTGCTGTACGAGAGCTACATCCACCCGGTCACCATCCTGTCCACCCTGCCTTCGGCCGGGGTCGGCGCGGTGCTCGCGCTGCTCGCCTGCAACACCGAATTCAGCATCATCGCGCTGATCGGCGTCATCCTGCTGATCGGCATCGTCAAGAAGAACGCCATCATGATGATCGACTTTGCGATTTCGACCCAGCGCGCCGAGGGGCTGAGCCCGCGCGACGCGATCTACAAGGCCGCGCTGGTGCGCTTCCGCCCGATCATGATGACCACGCTGGCGGCGATGCTCGGCGCCGTGCCGCTGGCGATCGGCGCCGGCGAGGGCAGCGAGTTCCGCCGCCCGCTCGGCATCTCGATCGTCGGCGGGCTGCTGGTCAGCCAGATGCTGACGCTCTACACCACCCCGGTGGTCTATCTCTACCTCGACCGGCTGCGCCTGTGGGGGCGGCGCCAGCTCGGCCGCGAACCGCACGGCGCCTCGCTCGAGCCCGGCGAATGAGCCTGCGCCGCCTCGCGACGGCGCTGGTCGCGATCCTGGCCGGCTGCACCGCCGGCCCGGACTATCGCCGCCCGTCGGCGCCGGTGCCGGCCGCCTACAAGGAGGCGGCGGCGCAATCCGGCTTCAAGCTCGGCACCCCGGCCGACGCGGCCGAGCGCGGCGCCTGGTGGTCGGTCTATCGCGACCCGGTGCTCGACCGATTGGAGCGCCAGGTGGAGGTGTCCAACCAGACGCTGAAGGCCGACCTCGCGGCGTTCCGCCAGGCCGAGGCGCTGGTCGCCGCGGCGCGCGCCGGCTTCTTTCCGACCGTCGATCTCAACGCCTCGGCCTCGCGCTCGCGCGGCGGTGGCGGGGGCGGCGGCTCCGGCGCGGCGTCCGGCGGGCGCGGCGGCGGGATCGGCAATTTCTACAGCGCCACGGGCTCGGCGAGCTGGGTCCCCGATCTGTGGGGCAAGATCGCCCGCACCGTCGAAAGCAGCGTCGCCACCGCCCAGGCCAGTGCCGGCACCCTCGCCGCCGCGCGGCTGGCGGCACAGGGCCAGCTCGCCACCGCCTATGTCCAGCTCCGCAGCGCCGACGAATTGAAGCGGCTGCTCGACGAATCCGCCCGGGCCTTCGCCGAATCGGCGCGCATCACCCGCAACCAGTATCAGGCCGGCACCGCCTCGGCGGCCGATGTCGCCCAGGCCGAGGCGCAGCTGCGCAACACCGAGGCGCAGGCGATCGCCGTCGGCGTGTCGCGGGCCCAGCTCGAACACGCGATCGCGGTGCTGATCGGCAGGCCGCCGGCCGAGCTGACCATCCCCCCGACCGAGGCGGCGCTCGACATTCCACCGATCCCGCCCGGCCTGCCCTCGGCCCTGCTCGAGCGCCGTCCCGACATCGCCGCGGCGGAGCGCAACATGGCCGCGGCCAATGCCCAGATCGGCGTTGCCGAGGCGGCTTTCTATCCCGACATCACCCTGTCCGCCGACTACGGCGGCGCGGCGACGCGGCTGGCCAAGCTGCTCAGCGCCTCGAACCGCATCTGGTCGTTCGGCTCGGACCTGGTCGAGACGATCTTCGACGGCGGCGCGCGCAACGCGCAGCTCGATGCCGCCCGGGCCGCCTTCGACCGGGAGGTCGCGACTTACCGCCAGACCGTGCTGACCGCCTTCCAGCAGGTCGAGGACCAGCTGGCGGCGCTGCGCATCCTCGCCGAACAGGCCAAGGCGTCCGAGGCGGCGCTGAAGGCGGCGCGCGAAGCCGAGCGCATCATCACCAACCAGTACCGTGCCGGTACCGTCGCCTATACCGCCGTCATCGTCGCCCAGACCACGGCGCTCGGCGACGCCGTCACCCTGGTCAACCTGCGGCAGAGCCGGCTGGTCGCCAGCGTCGCGCTGATCGAGGCGCTGGGCGGCGGCTGGGACGCCTCGCAGCTTCCCGGCCGCGAGCAGATCGAGCGCGACAACCCGCTCAATTTCAGCCCGCTGCCGTCGCCGCCGAAGGCTCAGAGTTTGAGTCCGGCGACGTAGCTCGCCAGCGCCGCTTCATCCGTCGCCAGGGCGGCGCTTGCCTTGGCGACGGCCTCGCTCGCCGCGTCGATCGCGCTCTCGGTCTCGGCGAATTTGTCGAGCACGCGCTTGCGCAGCGGCGCGTCGTGCGCCAGCGCGGCCAGGTTGTCGCGCAGCCGCGTCTCGTCGGCGACCAGCTCGGCGCGGTGCGCCTTGAGCCGGTCGAGTTCGGCGCGCTGCCGCGACACCGCCTGGCGCTGCGCCGCCAGCCCGGCGAGCGCCTTGCGCAACGCCGGATCGAATTCGCTCGCCGCGGCGTAGGCGGCGAGCGCGTCGTCGTGAAGATCGGCGAGCTGCACCGTCTCGAGCAGCGGCCGCTCCTCGACGACGGCGAGCTCGGCGGTACCCGGCGCGACCGGGATGCGGTAGTCGCCGGCGGTCAGCTCGACCTGCCGCGGGTCCGGCGCGGTCAGCGTCCAGCCCGGCTGCCGCTTCTGCTCCAGCACCAGCGGCGGCGGCGCGCCGGCGCTCTTGATCCGGTAGGTCGTGGTCTGGCGCCAGGTGCGGGTGAGCCGCATCACCCCCTCGGCGACGGTGGCCTTGACCAGGTCGCGGCGTTCCGCGGTCGAGCGGTCGATCGTCACCTTGGTGTCGGCGGCAAAGCTGAGCAGCCGCTTGTCGCCCGCCGGCAAGGCGGCGAGGCGGGCGTCGCCGAGATAGGCGGCGCCGTCCGCGCCCAGGCGGTACAGGGTCAGGACGCCGGGCGGCAGGCCGGTATCGCCGGCATTGGTCAGCTCGACCGCGGCGAGCGGGTGATGCGCGTCGGCCGCCGGCTGATACAGATCGACCTGGCGCGCCGGCAGATCGCGGTCGAGCAGCGGCAGGACGAGGCTCTGGCCGGCCTCGACGCTGACCTTCTCCGCGGCGGTGAAGGCGATCTGGGTGGCGTCCTCCGCCGCCCTGGCCGCCTCGACCGCGGCCGGTTCGGGCGCGGCCGCGGCCATCGCCCGGGCGCGCGGCGCCGCCGCCTCGCGCGCGGCGGGAGGCGGCGCCGGCAACGCCGCCTGCGGCGAGGACGCGGCGCCGACCGTGCCGGTGTCGGCGGGCGGCAGGATGCGGCTGCCGCTTTCCACCGGCACCGCCGGACGCGGCACGTAATAGCTTTCGTAGAGCGCCTGGCGGAAAGTCACCGGGTTGCCCGACAGCAGGGTCAGCTCGACGCCGTGCCAGGCCTGGCCGCTGAAATTCTCCAGCACCGCCCAGCCCTGCAGCCGCGCCGTGCCGGCCTGCGGGTCGGCCGGCAGGCTGAGCCGGTAGCTCGCCTTCCACAGCGGCATCGCGACGACGTAGCCGACGCGCACGGTACGCCGGCCGGCGCCGTGCAGGGTCAGCGTCAGCCGCCGCCGCCCCGCGGCGCGGTACGCGGCGATCCGGGCCAGCGCGGCGTCGATCTGGGCCTGTAAGGCGGGGTCGGCGAAGGCGATGCTGTCGGTTTCCGCCAGCGCGAATTGCTGAAGCCCCGCCGCGGTCAGCACGGCAAGGCGCAGCCGGGTCCCGGCAGGTCCGTCGGCGGCGCGGACCGGCTCGTCCTCGGCATGGATCAGCCGGCCGGCGACCGGGTGCGGCCCGGCGATGCGAATCTGCGCCCCGGACAGGGCGTTGAGCAGGGCGGTCTCCGAGGCGAGGGCGTCGCGGTCGAACGGCAGGTCGGCAAAGCTTTCGGCCAGCGGCTCGCGGCCGGGCAGGGTGATCTCGCCGGCCGTGCCGGCGCCGTCGTAGACGACAAGGCTCTTCAGCACGTCGTCGACCTGGTCGAGCGCGACATCGAGCGTCAGCACGGCGTCGCCGTCGACCGTCGCCTCGTATTCGAGATAGCCGACCCCGCCGGTCGACAGCATGACCCGTTTCAGCGCCAGCTCCGCGGCATCGGCAGCGCGGCCCGCGACCAGCAGAACCAGCACCAGCGCAACCATCCTCGCCATCGCCCATCCTCCGACGCGATCGGCGCCGATGCTCGATGCCGAGAATGGCGAGATTGCGACGGCGCCGCGGCGGATTCCGGAAGCCGCTCCCTAGCGGCCGCGGGTGAGCCCGCTATAGGCCTCGGACAGCGCCGCCGCGGCGACGGCGAGGCCGATGAAGGTCACCGCCAGCCGCAGCGCTTCGAACACCAGCCACAAGACAAAGCCGGCGCCGGCGCTGCGCGTGGCGATGAAGCTGGCGACGATGGCGAAGGGGACGTAGCACAGCAGCAGGGCGCCGAAGAGCCGCCAGTAATTGCCGGCGGCAAGGTCCCAGGCGGCGCGGAACGAGAGCGGCCGGGCGAGCGCCGCGGCGGGAAAGACGAGGGCGATGCGGACCGCGACGAAGGCCACCGCAAAGCTGGCGGCCACCGCGATCGGCAGGGTCAGGATGTGCGGCGGCAGGGCGGCGAACAGCCCGATCACCACGAAGGCGACGACGAAGCCGACGCCGAGCTTGACCGCGGCGATCAGGAAATCGCCCCAGCCGGCGGGAAACAGGCTCGCGGCATCGCGCTCGCCGAGCAGCACGAAGCGGTGCCAGCGGACCAGGAAGGTGGTGGCGAAGAGGAGAAAGCCGATGCCGTCGACCAGCGCGGCGAGAACCCGCCCGACCGCGCCGCCGCCGCCGATGATGTAGGCCAGCGCCGAGGTGCCGACGATGATCAGCCAGGGCAGCCATGCCAGCTCGGCGAGCACCGCGCGGTTGTCGATGACGCCGCGATAGGCGCGGCCGACGACCCCGGTCACGTCGATCTGGTAGTCCGAAGACAGGTCGCTCATCGCGCCCACCCCGCAAAAATGCTTCCGGCGGCGATGTTAGCAGCCAAGCGCGGCCGCGGCCACCGGCGGTTGACACCGCCGGCCGAGGCGAAAAGACTGCCGCGCGGCGGCAACGGGGGTATCGGGGGCGATGGCGGCACGGCTCGGGGTCGATATCGGCGGCACCTTCACCGACGTCGCCTTGGAGGCCGGCGGCAGGCGCTACAGCGCCAAGCTGCTGACCACGCCCGAGGCGCCGGAGCGCGGCGTGCTGGCGGCGGTCGGCGCGGTCATGGACGAGGCCGGGCTCGCCCCCGGCGAGCTGTCGATCATCATTCACGGCACCACCCTGGCGACCAATGCGATCATCGAGCGCAAGGGGGCGAAGACCGCGCTGCTGACCACCGCCGGGTTTCGCGACACCGTCGAGATCCGCCACGAAAACCGCTTCGAGCAGTACGACGTCAACATCGACCTGCCGCCGCCGCTGGTGCCGCGCCGGCACCGCTTCCCCGTGCCCGAGCGGATCGACGCGCGCGGCCGCGTCGTCACCCCGCTCGACGAGGAGGCGGTGGTGCGGCTCGCCGACCGGCTGCGCGCGCTCGGCATCGAGAGCGTGGCGATCGGCTATCTGCACAGCTTCACCAACCCGGCGCACGAGGAGCGCACCCGCGAGATTCTGCGGCCGCTGCTGCCCGGGGTGACGATGACCCTGTCGTGCGAGGTCTCGCCCGAGATGCGCGAATACGAGCGCTTCTCGACCGCCTGCGCCAACGCCTACGTCCAGCCGATGCTGGGCCGCTATCTGGTCAACCTCGAAACCCTGCTGCACGAGGCGGGGTTCCGCTGCCCGCTGTTCCTGATGCTGTCGGGCGGCGGGCTGACCACGGTGGAGACGGCGATCCGCTTTCCGGTGCGCCTCGTCGAGTCGGGGCCGGCGGGCGGCGCGATCTTTGCCAGCCACATCGCCCGGCAATGCGGGCTCGACAAGGTGCTGTCCTACGATATGGGCGGCACCACCGCCAAGATCTGCCTGATCGACGACGCGCAGCCGCAGACCAGCCGCGCCTTCGAGGTCGCCCGGGTCTACCGCTTCAAAAAGGGCAGCGGGCTGCCGCTGCGCATCCCGGTCATCGAGATGGTCGAGATCGGCGCCGGCGGCGGCTCGATCGCCCGGGTCGACCGGCTGAAGCGGATCGCCGTCGGCCCCGACAGCGCCGGCGCCGACCCGGGTCCGGCCTGCTACGGGCGCGGCGGCACGGCGGCGACCGTCACCGACGCCGACCTGGTGCTCGGCCGCATCGACCCCGCCGGGTTCTCCGGCGGCCGCATGGCGCTCGACCGCGACGCCGCCGAGGCCGCGCTGGCCGACGACGTCGCCCGGCCGCTCGGCCTGCCGCTGCCGCTCGCCGCCTTCGGGGTCAGCGAGATCGTCGACGAGAACATGGCCAACGCCGCCCGCGTCCACGCCATCGAGAGCGGCAAGGACGCGCGCGGCCGCACCCTCGTCGCGTTCGGCGGCGCGGCGCCGCTGCATGCCGCGCGCATGGCGGAAAAGCTCGGGCTCGACCGCGTCGTCGTGCCGTCCAACGCCGGGGTCGGCTCGGCGGTCGGGTTTCTGCGCGCGCCGATCGCCTACGAGATCGTGCGCTCGCAATTGCAGCGGCTCGACGCCTTCGACGCCGCCGCGGCCAACGCCCTGCTGGCGGCGATGCGCGCCGAGGCCGAGGCGATCGTGCGGCTCGGCGCCCCCGACGCCGAACTGAGCGAGACCCGCTCGGCCTTCATGCGCTATCGCGGCCAGGGCCACGAGATCGCCGTGCCGGTGCCCGGCGGCGTCTACGGCGAGGGCGACGCGGCGCGCCTGCTCGAAGCGTTCGAGGCGGCCTATCGCCGGCTGTACAGCCGCGTCATCCCCGGCGTCGAGGTCGAGGTGCTGAGCTGGGTCGTGCTGCTCAGCGCCCCGGTGCCCGAGTTCGACGGGCCGATGCCGCCGGCGCCGGCGCGGCACCGGGTCGAGGCCCGGCAGCGCCGCCCGGTCTTCGACAGCGAGACCGGCGAGTTCGTCGAGGTCGCGATCCACCAGCGGGCGGCGCTGGCGCCCGGCGCGGTCGTCGCCGGCCCCGCGGTCATCGTCGAAGACGAGACCTCGACCGTGGTCAGCCGCGCCTTCGATGCCGAGATCAACGCGCTCGGCTACATCGAGCTGGTGCGGCGGAGATAGACGCCGCCCGCCGGCGCAGCGTCAATCCCGGTCGCGGCCGCGCCGCTCTGCATCCTTAACAAGACTTTTTCGCCGCGCTGGGCTACCCTGCCTCCACAGCCCCGGGAACAGGGGCGACAGGGAGGTTCCAATGACAGCATCGCTCGGCCGCCATGCGGCGGCATCTCCGCCTATCCTCGTCCCCTCGCTGAGCCGCCGCGAACTCCTGGCGCTTGCCGCCATGGGCGTCGTCTCGGGCGCGTCGGGCGCCGCCTTTGCCGCCGCGCCGGCGGGACAGCTCACCTGGGGCATCCACGTCTCGCTCGCGCCGACCTGGTTCGATCCGGCCGAGACGCAAGGCATCATCACCCCGTTCATGATCCTCTACGCGCTGCACGACGCGGTGGTGAAGCCGATGCCCGACAGCGCCCATTCCCCGTGCCTGGCAGAGTCCTGGACGATGTCGGAGGACTCGAAGAGCTATACCTTCGTGCTGCGCGACGGCATCAAATTCCACAACGGCGAGCCGGTCACCGCCGAGGACGTCAAGTTCTCCTACGAGCGCTACCGCGGCGCATCGGCCAAGCTGATGCACGACCGGGTCGCCTCGATCGAGGTAACCGACCCGCGCCATGTCACCTTCCGTCTGAAGGAGCCGTGGCCCGACTTCCTGACCTTCTATTCCAGCGCCAGCGGCGCCGGCTGGATCGTGCCGAAGAAATACGTCGAGAAGGTCGGCGACGACGGCTACAAGAAGGCGCCGATCGGCGCCGGCCCCTACAAGTTCGTCTCGTTCACCCCCGGCGTCGAGCTCGTTTTCGAAGCCTTCGACGGCTACTGGCGCAAGCCCCCCGCGGTCAAGAAGCTGGTGTTCCGGGTCATCCCGGAAGAGACCACCCGGCTGGCGGCGCTGCAGCAGGGCGAGGTCGACATCGTCTATTCGGTGCGCGGCGAATTGGCCGACAAGCTGCGCAAGACCCCCGGGCTGACGCTGAAGCCGGTGATCCCGCAGGGGCCGTTCTTCGTCTACTTCCCCGAGCAGTGGGACGAGAAATCGCCGTGGCACGATCAGCGGGTGCGGCTCGCCGCCAGCCTGGCGATGGATCGCAAGTCGATCAACGAGGCGATCACCCTCGGCTTCTCGAAGATCACCGGCAGCACCATCCCGTTTACCTTCGACTTCTACTGGCAGCCGCCGGTGCCGCAATACGATCCCGAGAAAGCCAGAAAGCTGCTCGCCGAGGCCGGCCATCCCGGCGGCTTCGACGCCGGCGAGTACATCTGCGACAGCTCCTACGCCAATCTCGGCGAGGCGGTGCTCGACAATTTCCAGCAGGTCGGCATCCGCTGCCGGCTGCGCCCGCTCGAACGCGCCGCCTTTATCGAGGGCTACGGCAACAAGAAGTTCACCAAGGGGGTCATCCAGGCGGCGAGCGGCGCCTTCGGCAATGCCGCCACCCGGCTCGCCGCCTTCGTCGTCAAGGGCGGCGCCTACGTCTACGGCAACTATCCCGACCTCGACGCCATGTTCCAGCAGCAGGCGGCCGAGCTCGACCAGAAGAAGCGCGCCGCCATCCTCGAACGGATGCAGCAGATCGTGGTCGAGCGCACGATCTATGCGCCGATCTGGCAATTGGCCTTCATCAACGGGGTGGGGCCGCGGGTCGGCGAGTCCGGGTTCGGGCGAATTCCGGGCTTCGCCTACACCGCCCCCTACGAGGACATCACGATCAAGGGGACGTGACCGGCCGGGCGTAAGTTCGGTGTCAGAAGCGCGAGACTTTTCCCAAGCGGTGGTCTAGGCTGCGGCCAAATCAGTGAGAACGAAGAAGAAGGGAGGGTTGAAAATGGCTGCATCGGACGATCGCGCGGGGACCGCGGCAAACCTGTCGCGGCGCGATCTTTTGGCGGTGGCCGCGCTGGGCGCGGCGGCGGGCGTGCCGCGCATCGCCCGCGCCGCCGCGCCGACCGGCGAGCTTACCTGGGGCATCCACGTCACCCTGGCGTCGACCTGGCTGGACCCGGCCGAGACGCAGGGGATCATCACCCCGTTCATGGTGCTTTACGCGCTGCACGACGCGATGGTGAAGCCGATGCCGGAGAAGTCGGCGGCGCCGTGCCTCGCCGAGTCGTGGACGGCGACACCCGACGGGCTCAGCTACACCTTCGCCATCCGCAAGAACGCCAAGTTCCATAACGGCGAGCCGGTCACCGCCGAGGACGTCAAGTTCTCGTTCGAGCGCTACCACGGCGTTTCCGCCAAGCTGATGCACGATGCGGTGGCCACGATCGAGACGCCCGACCCGCAGCACGTGATCTTCAAGCTCAAGCGGCCGTGGCCCGACTTTCTGACCTTTTATTCGAGCGCCAGCGGCGCCGGCTGGGTGGTGCCGAAGAAATATGTCGAGAAGGTCGGCGACGACGGCTTCAAGGCTGCGCCGATCGGGGCGGGACCGTACAAGTTCGTCTCGTACAAGCCGGGCGTCGAACTGGTGCTGGAAGCCTTCGAGGGCTACTGGCGCAAGACGCCGGCGGTCAAGCGGCTGGTGATGAAGGTGATTCCGGACGAGTCGACGCGCCTTGCCGCCTTGAAGCGGGGCGAGATCGACATCGCCTATTCGATCCGCGGCGAACTGGCCGAGGAGCTGCGCAAGAGTCCCGGGCTCAGCCTCAAGGCGGTGGTGCTGCAGGCGCCGAACTGGCTGTATTTCCCCGAGCAGTGGGATCCGAAATCGCCGTGGCACGACCTGCGCGTGCGCCAGGCGGCCAATCTGGCGCTCGACCGCAAGGGGATGAGCGACGCGCTGTTCCTCGGCTACTGCAAGATCACCAACAACGCCGTCGTGCCCTACACCTTCGACTTCTACTGGCAGCCGCCGGAGGCGGTGTACGACCCGGAGAAGGCCAAGAAGCTGATGGCCGAGGCCGGGTTTGCCCGCGGCTTCGACGCCGGCAACCTGACCTGCGACAGCTCGTACGCCAACATGGCCGAGGTGGCGATCGACAACCTCCAGGCGATCGGCATCCGCGCCAAGCTGCTGCCGATCGAGCGCGCCGCTTTCTTCGCAGCCTATGGCGGCAAGAAATACGACAAGGGCATCATCCAGGCGGCGAGCGGCGCCTTCGGCAACGCGGCGACGCGGATGGCGGCGTTCGTCGTCAAGGGCGGCGCTTTTGCCTACGGCAGCTATCCCGACATCGACGAGCTGTTCCCCAAGCAGGCGGACGAGCTCGACCGCGGCAAGCGGGCGGCCATCCTCGACAAGATGCAGCAGCTCGTCCACGAGAAGGCGATCTACGCGCCGATCTGGCAGCTCGGCTTCCTCAACGGCGTCGGCCCGCGGGTCGGCGAGTCGGCGTTCGGGACCATCCCCGGCTTCGCCTATACCGCGCCGTTCGAAGACATCACGATCAAGGCGGGCTAGGGGGTGCGGGTGCGATGAAGCGCTATATCGGCCGGCGCGCCGGCTATTCCCTGCTCTCGCTGTTCCTGTTGTCGCTGACGATCTTCTTCTTCGTGCGGGTGACCGGCGACCCGGCGGCGCTGCTTGTCGAGCCGGGCGCCAGCGCCTCCGACATCGCCGCTATCCACCACCAGTTCGGCCTCGACCGGCCGCTGTGGGTGCAATACGGCATCTTCATGTCGCAGCTCTTTCACGGCGACCTCGGACAGTCGTTCTACTACCGCACGCCGGTGATGGCGCTGTACCTGTCGCGCCTGCCCAACTCGCTGATTCTGGCGGTGGCGGCGATGGCGTTCTCGCTGATCATCGGCATCCCCAGCGGCATCCTCGCCGCGGTCAAGGTCGGCAAGTTCTGGGACAGCGCCGGCAAGGTGTTCGCCTTGCTCGGCCTGTCGCTCCCGGCGTTCTGGGTCGGGCTGGTGATGATCCTGCTGTTCTCGGTCTATCTCGGCTGGCTGCCGTCGAGCGGCTCCGGGACGCCGTGGCACCTGATCATGCCGGCCTTCGCGCTCGGCTGGTATTTCGCCGCCGCGCATATGCGCCTGACCCGCTCCTCGATGCTCGAGGTGCTGGGCTCCGAATACGTCAAGCTGGCCCGCATCAAGGGGCTGCCGCAGTGGTTCGTGATCGCCAAGCATGCGTTCAAGAATGCGTTGATCCCGGTCCTGACCCTGGCCGGGATCAACCTCGTGCTGATGATCAACGTCGCGGTCGTCGTCGAGACCGTGTTCGCCTGGCCGGGGATCGGCCGCCTGCTCTATGAAGGCATCGCCTTCCGCGACTTCCCGGTGGTCCAGGGGGTCGTGCTGATGGGCGGGGCGATGATCGTCGGGGTCAACCTGCTGATCGATATCCTCTATGCGGTGATCGATCCGCGCATCCGCCTGGAGAAGTGACGCCCATGAGCCTGCAAGCCGAATCCCTTGCGTTGCCGGCACGCTCGCCGCGGCGCAGCACGCTCTCGCATTTTGCCGATGTGCCGATCGTCCCGCTGGTGATCCTGTTCGGCATCGCGCTGGTGGCGATCTTCGCCAACCAGCTGGCGCCGCACAATCCCGAGATCGGCAGCCTGTCGGCGCGCTTCAAGCCGCCGTTCTGGCAGGCCGGCGGCAGTACCAAATTCCTGCTCGGCACCGACCAGCTCGGCCGCGACGTGCTCTCGCGGCTGATCTTCGGCGCCCGCATCTCGATGATCGTCGGCTTCACCGCGGTCATCTTCGCCGGCACGATCGGCACGATCCTCGGCATCGTCTCGGGCTATCTCGGCGGCTGGGTCGACCAGGTGGTGATGCGCCTGACCGACACCTGGCTCGCCCTGCCGGCGCTGACCTTCGCGATCTTCCTGGCGGCGATCGTCGGCCCCAGCATGTGGAACATCGTCATCATTCTCGGCATCACCTACTGGACGCGCTATGCCCGGGTGATCCGCGGCGAGGTCCTGTCGCTGAAGGAACGCGAGTTCGTGCGGCTGGCCATCGTCGCCGGCTGCTCGAAATGGACGATCATGCGGCGCCACATCCTGCCCAACGTGATCAACTCGGCGATCGTGCTCGGCACGCTGATGCTCGGCGTCGTCATCATCGCCGAGGCGACCCTGTCGTTCCTCGGCGTCGGCGTGCCGCCGCCGGAGCCGGCCTGGGGGCTGATGCTGTCCGACGGCAAGCAGGGCCTGATGGTCGGCTACTGGTGGCTGACCGTGTTCCCCGGCATCTGCATCATGCTGCTGGTGCTTTCGGCGAACATTCTCGGGGACTGGCTGCGCGTCAAGCTCGACCCGCAACTGCGCCAGCTGTGAGCCCGATGCCGTTCGGCACCGTTACCAACAGCGGGCCGCCGCTGCTGCAGCTGGAGCACCTGTCGACGCATTACGTGTCGGCTCAGGGGACGCGGGTGGTGCGCGCGGTGGACGACGTGTCGCTCACCGTGCGCGCCGGCGAGACGCTCGGCATCGTCGGCGAGTCGGGCTCGGGCAAGAGCACCCTGGCCCTGACCCTGCTGCGCATCCTGCCGCCGGCCGCGCGGATCGTCGGCGGCCGCATCCTGTTCGAGGGCGAGGACCTGCTGCAGAAATCGGAAACCGAGATGCAGCACGTGCGCGGCAAGCGCATCGCGATGGTGTTGCAGGACCCGATGGCCTCGCTCAACCCGCTGTTCACGATCGGCGACCAGGTCGGCGAGCCGATCCGCATCCACGAGGGCGCGAGCCGCCGCAGCGCCTGGGAGCGGGCGCGGGCGCTGCTCAAGGCGGTGCGCATCCCCTCGCCGGAGACCCGGGTCAAGCAGTACCCGCACGAGATGTCGGGCGGGATGCGCCAGCGCATCGTCGGCGCGATCGGCATTTCCTGCGAGCCGCGCCTGCTGATCGCCGACGAGCCGACCACCAGCCTCGACCTGACGATCCAGGCGCAATACCTCAACCTGCTGCGCGACCTGCAGCGCGAGCACAATCTCGCGCTGATCTTTATCACCCACAATCTCGGCATCGTCGCCAAGATGTGCGACCAGCTCGCGGTGATGTATGCCGGGCGGGTCGTCGAGTCGGGGCCGGTATCGCAGATCTTCAACACCCCGAAGCATCCCTATACCGAGGCGCTGCTCAACTCGATCCCGCGCATGACCGACACCGAGCAGCGCCTGGTCGCGATCGACGGTCAGCCGCCCGACCTTTCGGCGCTGCCGGCAGGCTGCGCCTTTGCCCCGCGCTGCGCCCGCGCGGTCGACCACTGCCGCGTCGCCGCGCCGCCCGAAACCGCGCCGGCGGCCGGGCGCACCGTGCGCTGCTGGCTGGCCGAGCCGGCGCTTGCCGGGGTCGGAGCCGAAAGCGGAGCGGCGTGATGGCGGTTGTCGAAGCGATCGGGCTGACCAAGCACTTCCAGACCAAGCGCGGGCTGTTCGGC
>Ga0070734_10003267_pt1 | contig 17345 bp, 12 predicted proteins | sample Coa_R1_8_FD_66444 | JGI IMG/M metagenome (GOLD analysis project Ga0070734, IMG submission 66444) | Surface soil microbial communities from Centralia Pennsylvania, which are recovering from an underground coalmine fire - Coalmine... | ecosystem: Environmental > Terrestrial > Soil > Unclassified ... | reverse complement strand
CGCCGAGATCCGTCGTATAGACGTTGAAGCCCTCGCTGCGCAGCATCAGCTCGATGCTGCGCGCCATCGCACTGTCGTCTTCGATGAGAAGTACGCGCATTTCAGAAACCCCTCAGGAGCGAGCCCCCGCCCGCTTTCAATCGATTGCCGGACCGTAAGCGGAAATGGTTAACATCACATTTCGCTCCGTGAGCCGGGCGCAGGGATTACGAATGCGAGTTTAACAGACCAAGGCATTTTTTGCGCCATCCCTTTGATTCGCTTGGGTAAGTTTACCGCGACTTAAAGCTTCGCGGGCTAGATTTCCCCATGTTCGGACGCAGACGAGCCTCACGAGCGAGGGGAATGGCCGGGGTGCAGCGGGCCTCCTGCCGAACCGCGGGATCAGCCTCAAGCAACGGAAATCATTGTGAAAAACTCCACGGAGCTCAGCCGCTGGTTGCTGCCCTTGCCCCTATGTCGCGCAGCCGGCCCGGAATCAAAGGCTTGGCCGCTGCGGGTGTCTCCCTGTGGGACGGAGGCGGCGGATTTTTCCGACATCGTCTTCGATTTGCACCAACCCGGTGCTGGCAGCGCCGCAGCAGCCGTCAAACGTGTGGCACAAAAGATGAAGGATGTGCCCTTGTCAGCAGGGATGAAAACACCCGATCGCGCCGTTAACCGCAGAGTATTCGACGTAAGGCAAGATCGGCCGTGAAAGAGAAGGCCAAAGTGAAGCGCACGGAAGCACTCATCAAATCGCGCCGGTTTCGCGTCGACGATTTGAGGCGACGCCTCGCGACGGTCGAAGCCATGCGCGAAGATGCGGATCGCAAGCTCGCAGATCTCGAGGAAAGCGTGGCGCGAGAGCGCCAGCGCGCCAACGACACCGATATCGGTCGCTTGGCATTTCCGTCTTTCCTGCGCTCGATCGATTCACGGCGCGAGAACCTCCGCGCGACTCTGCGCGAACTGGAACGCGAAGGCGAAAGCGTCAGCCTGGCACTGGACAACGCGGCGCAAGAACTCAGAAGCCTCGAGCTCGTGAGCGAACAGCAGTCAAGGCGCGAGGATGAACTCGAAATGCGCCGTCAGGAAGCGCGCGTGCAGGAGCTGGCGATCGTACGCCATCTGCGAAAGCACGCCCTGAGAAGCGCCTGATACTACCGGCCTGATCACGGGGAAGAGCGGATCATGCCTGGAGCCGATCCGTCCCTGCCTGGTTCAGCGCATGACCAACGAACGCAGGAAATGAACGATCGCGATCAGAACCGCAAAGGTCAGCGCGTAAGCCAGCAGCGTGAGCATGTGCAGGTCAAGAAAATTGTGCCAGTCGGCTTGTGCTGAGGCCTCGGCGGGCGCGCCTCGCATGATTGCGTAGACATAGGTCGCCAGCGCAAATGCAATCAGCGCGACAAAGGTCGTCGAAACGATCGAATTGAAATTCTGCATCATGAATCCGGCCCCGATCGCAATCACCGCGATTAGCACGAGCGGTACCACGCCTGAGCCAAGCAAAATGGCGTGAATGGCCCCCCAGATTTCCATCAATGCTGACATGTGACCCCCTCCGTAGACGCAGGCGCGCTGTTCTTTGCGGCAGCGCGGCCCAACGGATGAAGCATACACGATATCAGGGACCGAAGAATCCTCGGCCGGAGGACGCGCTAGCGCAGATGTTAACTTTGTTGCGCCGCAGCAGGGCTGATTTCGCGAATGTCGGAACGCAGCAAGGTGCGCGCCAGGACGAGCGGCGTCAGGGGTTCCAGGCCGTCGCCCGGCAATGGCGATCTTGCAACATGGGCCAGCGGGATTTTATGGGTTGCGGCGATCGCGAGTGCGCCAGCCCGCCGCGCCAGATCGAGACCCGTTACGACGATTCGCTCAGGGCCGACAGCCGCGATCAAATCTGCCATCTCGCCAGCATCATAAAGGGCAGAGACGACGCCGATCACGACGGTGCTGCCGGCCTGGGTGAGCGCATCAAAGGCTGCACATGCCTTGGCGTGCCTCGGGTTAAAGCCGTGCGTGTCGAGGACGAGAAAGGATTTGCGCCGGTTTGCCGCTGCGATGGCTCGAGCAACGTCGTCGGCGCTCGCCATCGGAACAATTCTGAGTTTCAGGCGCGATTGCAGGTCGTGGAGCCTCATGGCTGTCGCTTCGGCGGCCATGAGCGTCACGTCGCGGCCGGAAAGACAGGCCTGGGCGGCGATTTTCGCCGCAACACTCGTCTTGCCGGAGCCGTTTGGCCCTTTCAACAGAATGGCATTGGCGTGGAGATAGTCTATGGGCTTTGCCCGCATCCGGATCTCAAGAGCCGATGCGAGCGCGCGACAGCTGTCCTCATGGCCGAGACGCGACGCGTCATCCGCGAGGGCATGTGCGAGCCGTTCGGGAACGCGCTGGCCGATCAGGGCCGCCAATAGAGAAATCCGCTGCGTGCCACGGGCCTCGGAAGGCGTTGCGCGCGCATACCCGCCCGCGCGGGCCGGATCGATCGCGACGACGGCCGCTGAAACGCGCTCCGGCGGATGGCGCGCCGACATGAATCAGTTCCGGTATTGCTGGACGCGGGTGGCCCGGAGTCCCGCGAGACCAAAGCGGTCAATCGCGCGCTGCCATGCGAGGAACTCCTCGACGGTGAGCGTGTAGCGCCGGCAGGCGTCTTCGAGGCTCAACAAGCCGCCGCGGACCGCCGCGACAACTTCGGCCTTCCTGCGGATCACCCAGCGCTTCGTGTTCGGCGGTGGCAGGTCGGCGAGCGTCAGCGGACTGCCATCGGGACCGATGACGTAGCTGACACGTCCTCTGCGTTCATCAACGCCCATGCGAAGTACCACTCCAGACTCCCCACTCATGGGCGACGGTAACCCTTCTCCCTTTAAGAAAACCCGAAAGACGGTGGTAAACAGACCGCTAAGCAGCGCAGGAAATTTTTAATCCTCGCGGGAACTTCGAGCGTGTGGTTATGAGAGCGTGAGCACGCGCGACAACACGGACGAAATCCCGGGCATCAGCGTTTTTCAGGCGAGATGGGTATCCCTCCGTGGAGAGTGCCGCGATTAATTCCCAGGCTGGGTCAGTCTGAGGTCCACATCTGGCGCTTCGATCTCAGCCGCGCCGACCCGCGGTATTTTGCCCTTCTGTCGCGCGAAGAACGGACCCGTGCTGGCGCCTTTTACCGGAGCCAGGATCGAGACCGTTATCTCAGCGGCCGCGCGAGCCTTCGCTTGATCCTCTCGAGATATGTCGACCGGCCGCCGCAAGACCTGCTGATTGAAACCGGCGAAGCCGGAAAACCCGCACTCGCCGGCATCGTGGGCCTGGAGTTCAATCTCACCCATTCCGACGATCTTTCGCTTCTGGCGGTGACCCGGTCCGGTCCCATCGGAATCGACGTCGAACGCGTTCGCGCTGATATCGATCACGCTGCGATCGCGGGCAGCGATTTTTCCGTTCAGGAACGCGCAGCGCTGAAGGATTTGTCTCCATGTGACCTGATGAGGCGATTCTCCATCTGCTGGGTCCGCAAAGAGGCCTATCTCAAAGCGCGCGGAGAGGGGCTGGCGAGGCCACTTGGATCCTTCGTCGTGTCCATCACCGACGAGGCTCGTCTGGTTTCAGATTTCGAGGATCCTTCGGCAACAGAGCACTGGCGGGTCGATGATGTGCCATGCGCTCCCGATTACGTGGCGGCGGTCGCCTATAACGCGCGCGCGTGTGTGAGCGCGCTTCTCGATGGCTCTGCTGTGACGGAGCAGTTTTCGCTCGTCTGATCTTCCGTTTACGACAGAAAAAAAGCCCTTGTTTGGTCACAAGCGGTTCGCAGCGGCCGCGTGTTAGATGCGATGCAACGATAATCCAGAAATTCGTCCGGCTAGAAACGTGTCAGGGCAGAGGCTTAGAGCGGGGGTTCCGAGCGGCGACGCGACCGGGGAGAAGGGCGAGCGCAGCACGCCCGTTCAACCGACGGAGTTTGCCTCGCCCGCTGACGCGATCGCACGGATCGCCCGGGCTGCTCCGGCGCGCATTGCTCTGCGTCACCGCGAGGAGACGTTGAGCTATGGCGAACTCGACACCCTGGCCGATCATCTGGCCTGCGAACTTTCCGATCTCGATGTCGAACCGGAGATTCCCGTCGGTATTCTCATCGAGCGCGGATTCAGCCAGGTCGTTGCCACGCTGGCGGTGATGCGCGCAGGCGGCGCCTTCGTCCCGATCGATCCGGCGCTTCCGGACGATCGCATCCTGCGCATGCTCGAAGACAGTGGTACCCGCATCGTCATTGCCTCATTCGAAAATTCGGCCCGCGTATCGGGTCACAATCGCAGCGTGTTGTCGCTTCCGAAGCGGGTGATGGCTCGCAGCTCATCGGGTATCCTCGGCTGCGCAAGAACGCGTGGCGACGATCTCGCATACATCCTCTACACCTCGGGCTCGACCGGCGAACCGAAAGGCGTCGAGATCACCTATGCCAATCTCGCCAATCTCATCAACTGGCATTGCGAGGCCTTTGAGGTAACCGCAGAGGATCGCGCCTCCCATCTTGCGGGACTCGGCTTCGATGCGAGCATCTGGGAGATATGGCCGTACCTGTCAGCAGGTGCTTCGGTCTCTATTCCCGACGAGGACGCGCGCCTCTCGCCTGAATACTTGCAGCGCTGGTTGCTCGATGAGGCCATCACCATTGCATTCGTCCCCACGGCATTGGCCGAAATACTCCTGCGTATGCCCTGGCCGGCTCGGACCTCGCTCAGGATTCTGTTGACCGGAGGCGATACGTTGCGGATCTGGCCCGATCCGCTGCCGTTCGAACTGATCAACAATTATGGCCCGACGGAATGCACCGTGGTCGCGACATCCGGGCCAGTGGGAACGCAAACGGACCGGGAACTGCCATCGCTCGGCCGCGCCATCAAGGGGACTCGAATCCACATTCTCGATTTCAAAGGCGCAGCCGTCCGCGCGGGCGACACGGGAGAAATCTGCATCGGCGGACCGAATGTCGGACGCGGATACAGGAACCGGCCGGAATTGACGGCAGAGCGATTCATTGCCGATCGCTTTAGTGGAGAGTCAGGGGCGCGCCTTTACCGCTCCGGTGATCTCGGCGCCCTTCTGCCGAACGGCGAACTCGTCTTTCATGGCCGCATCGATCAGCAGCTGAAGATCAGAGGCCATCGCATAGAGCCCGATGAAGTCGCTGCGGCGCTCAATCGCCATCCCTCCGTCGTCCAATCGGTGGTCGTCGGCCGCGGCATCTCGGGGAATGCACAACTCGTCGCTTACGTAGTCGGCCGGGCGGGTGCGGACCTCGGGCCGGACGGTCTCAGTGGATTTCTTGCGGACGAACTTCCGCACTACGCGATACCGGCCATGTTCGTCCGGCTTGATCGCATCCCGCTCACGGCAAGCGGCAAGCCGGATCGTGCAGCACTGCCCGAGCCCACCGCTTCCAACGTTCTTCGCGATACGCCTTTTAGGGCGCCGGGAAGCGTGTCCGAGCGGCGGCTTGCCGAGATCATGGCCTCCGTTCTCGGGATCGACACCATCGGCGCGGACGACAATTTCTTCAGCATGGGTGGCCATTCGCTCCTGGGCTCTCAACTCGCGATCCGCGTCCGGTCCGCATTCGAAATCGAGCTGGCACTCAGGGATGTTTTTGAAACGCGGACCGTCGCGCGTCTTGCGGAACGTGTGGAGCGGCTGGCCGTCGAGAAGCTGGCCCGGATGAGCGAAGAAGAAGCCGCCCGGCTGATTTCCCGGTAGCGCGCAAGAGGAACCGGGGGAATGCCACAGAACAGCGCTTCAGCCTTCGCCGTCGAGGTACCGAGCCTGTCGCGTCTGCTCGATCCGGCGGTGCTGGCCGATCCGTATCCGCTCTACCGCAGCTTGCGGGAGCATGGACCGGTGCTCTGGGATCCTCTCCTCCACGCCTGGGTGGTTTCAGGATATCCCGAATGCGTGAGCGTGCTGCATCGGTTTTCGGCCGATCGCACACCGTCGCCGGATCAGATGCATGCGATGGGCATGGATATGCTCGCGCCGCTGGCCAGGGTCATGACAAAGCAGATGCTGTTCATGGACCCGCCGGACCACACGCGTTTGAGGCGCCTTGCGGCCATCGCCTTTACGCCACGCCGGGTCGAACATCTGCGCGCGCACATTTCGAATATCGCCGATCGCTTGATCGATCGCGTGCGAGCGGACCGCTCGATGGATGTCATTGCCGATTTCGCGGCGCCGCTTCCTGCGATCGTCACCGCGGAAATGCTCGGCGTGCCGGCAGAAGACCACGAGCAGCTCAAGGACTGGTCTGCCGATTTCGCAGGCATGCTCGGCAATTTTCAGCACAATCCCGACCTCGCGCAACGCGCGCTTCTGAGCGTCGAAGCCATGGGAGCCTATTTCCGTAAGCGGATTCGGGAACAGGAGAAGACGCCGAAAGACGGGCTCATTTCGGCATTCATGGCCGCCGAATTCGACGGGGCAAAGCTGAACGAAGAGGAAATCATCGCCAACATCATCGTCACCATGGTTGGCGGCCAGGAGACGACGACCAATCTCATCGGCAACGGCCTTCTGACACTGCTGAGAAATCCGCCGGCGCTTTCCCTGTTGCGGGACCAGCCCGAGATCATCGAAAGCGCGGTCGAAGAACTCTTACGCTACGAGAGCCCGAGCCAGCACACCGCCCGAATCGCGCCGGCGGATCTCGAGCTGGGCGGACGCTGCGTCCGCAAGGGCGATGCGGTGATAGCGATCATGGCGTCTGCCAATCGCGATCCGCGGCGGTTCCCCAATCCCGACAAGCTCGATCTGATGCGAGCCGACAACCGTCATCTCGCCTTCGGCTGGGCGGCTCATTTCTGCTTTGGCGCACCGCTCGCGCGTATCGAGGGACAGATCGCGTTCACGGCACTCAGCCACCTGTCCGGTCTTGCTCTCGCCCCGCAGCGGCTTCAGTGGCGCGAGAATCTCGGATTGCGCGGACTCAAATCCCTACGCGTGACATTCGGCTGAAACGATGAGCCTCGCCGAAGATCTCTCGACCACCAAGCGCGTCCTCCTCGAGCGGATGCTGGAAGGTCATGGCAGCGCGCCTCAGCCGGTCGCGCCGATCGAACGCAGCGGCCAGCCGGTCGTCCCGCTCGCGCCCGAGCAGATGAACCTCTTCGCGCACGCCCTGGGGACACCGGACCCCATTTACAACGAGCCGATCACTGTCCGGCGCACGGGTTCATTTGATTTCGGCGCGCTGGAGAACGCGCTGAATTTTCTGATTTCCCGGCACGCGATCTGGCGGAGCGCCATCGATTCCGCCGATGGAAAACCGGTGCTGCGTGTCGTCGAGGGCGCGCGCGTTTCGCTCGGATACGACGATCTCACGCAGCTTCCAGCCCACAGGCGCGAAACCGAAGCGTTGACCCGCGCGACCGAAGACGCGCGGACAGCCTTCCGGCTCGACACGGCCCCGCTTGTCCGCGGGCGCGTATTCAAGATTGATGAAAACGATCACCGCCTGTTTCTTGTTCTCCACCACATCATTTTCGATGGTGTTTCACTTCTTCGCGTCTTTCTTCCCGAACTCGCCTCTGCCTACGCCACCTTTGCCGAAGGCCGGACGCCGCAATGGCCCGAGCCCGAACTCCAATTCGGCGATTATGCGCTCTGGCGGGCCCGCGAGCCCGACAAGCATCGCGTGGAAAACGATCTCGCCTGGTGGCGCGGCCAGCTTGGCCGCGGTCTGCCGGATATTCAGCTTCCGTCCGACCGTCGGCGCGAGACACGCCGTTCGCATGAAGGCGGCATGGAGAAATTCCGCCTCAATGCGCAGCTGTCAGCGAGCTTGCGCGAGCTTGCACAACGCGAGGGCACAACGCTCTACGCGACGCTCCTCGCCGCTTTCAAGGCGCTGCTGCATCGCCTGACCGGTGCAGAAGACATCGTCGTTGGCGGCGTCACGGATACCCGCGTCCGGCCCGAACTCCAGAACGTGATGGGCTGCTTTCTCAACACGATGGCACTTCGTACGCATCCCTCCGCCGATCTTTCGTTCCGGGCGTACCTCGCGGACGTGCAGGAAACTGTGCTCGGCGCGCTCGACCACAGCTTCGCGCCTTTCGATCGCATCCTTCGCGATCTGAGGCTGAGGCGCGATCCGCTGCGCCACCCGCTTTTCCAGGCGGTGTTTTCGATGCAGCCCCCGCCAGGCTCCATGGCGTCCGGTTGGACGCTTTCGCAAATGGATGTTGCGAGCGGCTTCACCAAGTTCGATCTCTATCTCGAACTCGAGGAACAGGACGACGAAATCATTGGCCGCTTTCTCTATGCGACCGAACTCTACGATGCGCGCTCGATCCGGCGTTTGATCCGGCACTGGCGAAACCTACTCGAGAGCATCGTGCTCGATCCCGGCTGTGCACTGGGTTCGCTCAAGCTGCTCGATGGATCCGATCTTGCCGAGATCCGCGCCCGACAGATGGGGCCGGTGCTTGGGGCTCCATACCCCACGTTGAACGAGTGGCTCCACGAAATGGCAAAGGCTTCGCCCTCGTCCGTGGCCGTCGAATGCGATGGCGAAAGCCTGACGTGGCGCGCGCTCGATCGCCGGGCCGAGCAGTTGGCGCGCCGGTTGAGGCGGCTGGGCGTTGGCGCCGATTCGCTTGTCGCGCTCGCCGTCGAGCGCAATCTTGAGCTCCCCGTCTGCCTCATCGCCATCCTGAAGGCCGGAGGCGCCTGGCTTCCGCTTGACCCGGCCCAGCCGCGCGAGCGGCTGTTGGAAATCCTTTCGGACGCCACGCCGGCCATTCTTCTGACCGATCGTGCTTCGCGCGCGCGGTTGCCGGAGTCGGACCTCCCGACCGTGCTCGCTGATGCGCCGGCACTCGATCCCGAGGCGAAGGCCGAAGGCATGGGCCAGGACGCGATCCCGGATTCGCTTGCCTATGTGATTTACACGTCCGGTTCGACCGGAAGATCCAAGGGCGCCGAGATACCGCATCGCGCGGTTGTCAATCTTCTGGCTGACATGAAGCGAAAGTTCGCTCTTTCGCCTGCAGATCGCGCGCTCGCGATCAATCCGCTTTGCTTTGACTTTTCTGTCGCTGAAATTTTCCTGCCTCTGGTTTCCGGAGCGACCCTCATCGTGGCAAGCCGCGAGGACGCAACCGACCCTCGACGCCTTGCCGCCCTTCAGGAGCGCACGTCAGTGACGCTTCTTCAGGCCACGCCGGCGACTTGGCGAGGGCTGATCAATGCGGGCTGGACGGGCTCGAAAAACCTCAAGGCGGTCTCGGGCGGCGAAGAACTGCCGCGTGATCTTGCGGAAGCGCTTCTCGAAAGAAGTGCGGTCGTCTGGAACGTCTATGGCCCGACGGAAACCACGGTGTTTGCGGTCGTGCACAAGGTGGAAAGCGGCGACGGCCGGGTGCCCATCGGCCGGCCGATCGCAAACATGCAGGTCCACATTGCGGACAAGAGCGGCGCGCCGGTACCGGACGGCGTTCCCGGCGAACTCTATCTCGGCGGACCGGGCCTTGCCCGTGGCTTTCGCAACGATCCGGTTCTGACGGCGAAGCGCTTCATCCGCCTGCCGGCGATCGGCCGCACGCGCCTTTATCGCACCGGCGACATCGTGCGCCGCCGCGGCAATGGCCTCGTCGAGTGGTGCGGTCGGACCGACAACCAGGTGAAAGTGCGCGGCTTCCGCATCGGGCTCGAGGAAATCGAAGCCGCACTCTGCACCCATGAGCGCGTGGCGCTCGCCGCTGTTCGCATCTGGCCGGACGCATCGGGCGAGATGAGTCTTTGCGCCTATGTCGTTCCGAAGGAGGGCGACGAACTCGCGGCACGCACGCTGAAGGCGTTCCTGCGCAACAAGCTGCCGGAATATATGGTGCCGGCCCGGATCGTGACGCTTGCGCGCATGCCGATGACGGTGAACGGCAAGATCGACCGTCTGCGGCTGCCGGAGCCTCTGGCCGTCGAGATGCGGCGCGAGCCGGCAGAGCCGCGCAACGAATGCGAGCGCCGGATTGCCGAAAGCTGGGCCCGCCTTCTTGGCCTGCCGAAGGTCGGAATCCACGACAATTTCTTCGAGCTCGGCGGGCATTCCGTGCTCGCCTTTCTTGCCATGCTCGACATCAAGAAGATTGATGGACGCGAGCTCCCGCTCGGCATGCTGCTCGAAAATCCGACGGTCGCAGAACTCGCGCGCGCGCTGGAAGCACCGCCGGAACCCTCGTTCTCCCATCTGGTGCCTCTCCGGAGAGAGGGACGCGAGCGGCCGTTTTTCCTCGTTCATGGTGCGCTCGGAAATGTGGTCGCGTTCAAGGAGCTTGCCGAGCGCGTCGACTGGGATCGCCCCGTCTATGCCTTGCAGGCGAGAGGCGCCGATCCACGCGCAGAACCGCACCAGACGATCGATGAGGCGGCCTCTGCCTATGTGGATGCGATCCGCACCATTCAGCCGAAAGGTCCCTTCGCACTTGGCGGTTATTCCTATGGCGGGCTGATCGCGTACGAGATGGCGTGCCGCCTGCGCGATCAGGGCGAGGAGGTCGATTTCCTCGCTCTGCTCGATACCGACCTGCACCCGCGCAATCTGCCGCCCGCAGAGCGCCTTCTTTATCACGCGAGCGTGCCCTTCCGGCTCGCGCGCAAGCTCGGTGCCGTACCGCTCGCGGATTGGCCGGCCTACCTGAGAAAGCGCGCCGAGATCACGCTCAACCGGTTGCTGATCCGGCTCGATCTTCGCGAGCGCGGCAAGCCGCTCAACGAATGGACGGAGCCGTTGCCGGACAGCTCCGAGCGGATGTACGAGATCAGCCTGCGCGCGTTCTTGTCGTTCCGTCCGCGGCCATTCGACGGGACGCTGCACTTTTTCCGCGCCACCGTGCGCACGTTTGGCGAATGCGAACCGCTCCCGGCCTGGCGCCGCGCCGCGCGGACGGTCGATGTGCACATGGTCGAGGGCGCCCATGGCACGATGCTCTCCGAGCATGTGGACAGCCTCGCCAATGCGCTTGCGCTCGCCGGGACGGCCGACGCGCGTCCCCAGGTCGCCTCCGCGCCGTTCTCGAAGAGTGTTGCGGGCGAACCGCGCGCGCTCCTGATCGGGACGCTCAACTGGCCCTCGACCAGCCGCCTTGCGCTTGCGCTCGTCGAGCGAGGCTTCAGGCTGGGTGCTGTCGTACCGGCGAGCCACGCGCTTTCACGCCTCGGGATCCTCGCAGCAAACTATCGCTTCCACTTCGAGCACGGCGCGGCCTCCGTGGCGCGCGCGACCCGAGACTTTGCTCCGGACATCCTGATCCCGGCGGACGAGCCATCGGTGAAGTCGCTGCACGCGTTGCACGAGGTCGCAAGGGAACTCGGAGACGGCGCGCTCGCTGGTCTGATCGAACGCTCGCTCGGCGATCCGGCGCACTTTGCTGCCGTCGAGTCGCGCGCGCCGGTGATGTCGGCCGCGGCCGCTGAAGGCGTTGCCGTCCCCGAAACGCGCACCGTCACGTCGCCTGCCGATCTCGATGGCTTCGGCGCCAAACGCGGGCCGCTGGTTCTCAAGCTCGATGGCACCTCGGGCGGCCTCGGTGTGCGCATTGTCGAGGATCCTTGCGCGTTCGAGGACGAAATAAAGAAGCTGATCACGCCGCCCTGGCCTGTGGTGTTCAAGGACGTTGTGCTCGAGCACAGCCTGCAGGCGTTGCGGGAACGTTTGCGGCCGGTTCCGCGCGGACTAACGGCGCAAAGCTTTATCCGCGGCCGATGTGCCAATCGCGCGGTCTTCGCATGGCAGGGCAGGGTGCTCGCGGGCCTCTCGGTTGAAGTTCTCGCCACCATGCGCGAGACCGGCTCTGCGACGGTCGTGACGATTGTCGACAATGCGCAGATGGCTGAAGCGGCGGTAAAGCTAGTCAGGCGCTTCAATCTCTCCGGCTTCGCCGGCTTCGACTTCATTCTCGAGGAGGGAACAGGGCGCGCAGTCCTGCTCGAACTCAATGCAAGGGCAACGCCATCCTGTCATCTCATGCTCGAGAACAGCGACATGATCGGCGCGCTGAAGGCCTCGCTCACCGGAATGGCCGCGAGCAATGCGCCTGCAAAGCTCGCGACCGGCGACACGGTTGCCTATTTCCCTCAGGAATTCTGGCGTGATCCCAAAAGTCCGCACCTGAACACGGCGTTCCATGACGTGCCGTGGCAGTCGCCGCGCTACGTAGAACTCTATCTGAGGCGGCACAGCCGCTGGGTGGTGCGCCTGGCGCCGCACATCCGCGCCTTCTGGCCCAGTCTCGCGGAACGGAAATTTGCAAGCCTCATTGAAGCCAGGGAAACAGGTTCATGAAATTCGATACCGATGTCGCGATCGTTGGCGCCGGGCCTTATGGGCTTTCGCTTTCGTCCCATCTTTCGGAACGGCGCGTCGAGCACCGCATCTTCGGCTTTCCGATGGAAAGCTGGGCCAAGAACATGCCCAAGGGCATGCTGCTCAAATCCGAAGGCTTCGCATCTTCGATTTCGAATCCTGCGGGCTACACACTCGCCGCCTTCTGCAAGGAAACAGGCGAGAACTATGCCGATATCGGCACGCCCGTGCCGCTCGAAACCTTCTCCGGCTATGGACTGACATTCCAGAACCGTTACGTGCCCCAGCTCGAGCGGCGCGCGGTGACGAGCGTTTCACGCGAGAACAAGGGTTTCCGCGTCGCGCTCGACCAGGGAGCGTCCTTCACCGCGCGTCGCGTGGTCGTCGCGGCCGGCATCGGCGCGTTTGCGTTCGTCCCGCCCGAGCTCGATCTCGGCCCGGAATTCTGCTCGCACAGTTCGGTGCATGCCGACCTCAGCGTCTTTGCCGGCAAGGATGTCGCCGTGATCGGCGGCGGCGCCTCGGCGGTGGATACGGCCGTCATTCTGCATGAGATGGGCGCGCATCCGGTCCTGATCGCACGGACGCGGGATCTCGCCATGCATGCGCCGGGGCCCAATCCGCGGCCGGTGCTCGAGCGGTTGCGCCGGCCGAATTCCGGCATCGGCCCGTCCTGGCGCTCGCGCTTCTATACCGATTTGCCCGATCTCTTCCGTCTCTTTCCGGAGCCGCACCGGCTCGCCGTCGCCCATCATTTTCCCGTGCCTGCCGGCGGCTGGTTCATGAAGGAGCGGCTCGAGAGCTGCGTGCGTGTGAAGACCGGACATCGCGTTGCCGCCGTGGAGGAGAAGGACGGGCGCCTGCGCCTTCTGCTCGAAGGCCGCAATGGCGTGCGCACGCGCGTCGAGGCCGATCATGTCATCGCGGCGACCGGCTATCGTGCCGACGTGGCGCGCCTTGCATTTCTCGACGAAGCGTTGCGCAAGGAGCTGCGGCTCACGGGGACAGCGCCGCGTCTTTCCGGGCAGTTCGAATCGAGCGTGACGGGCTTGCATTTCGTGGGGCCGATCGCCGCCGACAGCTTCGGGCCGCTGATGCGCTTTGTTTTCGGAACGGCGTTTGCGTCGCGGCGGCTTGCGCGGCATTTGCGCGGCACCGCGAAGCGGCTTTCACGCGCACCGGCGCCCTGGCGGGTGCCGAGCATGGCCGACGCGGCATGAGCGGTTTGAAAAACAATCAATAAATATCTGTCGCGGAATATATCAAACCGCACGCGCGGAAGATCGCGCGGAAACGCTGTGGCATATGCGTTCGCGTGGTGTCCCGCCCGAATTGATTTCGCGTTGCGGATATCAGAAATAATCAAACGCTCGGGCCAAGCGCCCCCTCCGCCTCGCGCGATGAATATCACGCTCGGCACCTCCCACCATTGCTTCGCAATGGGGGAGGAAAATGGGGGGCGCGCCCCCGCGTCTGTTTCCTCCCCCGCGAGCGTAAACGAGCGGTGGGGGGTGCCGAGCGAACGGAGTGAGCGAGGCGGAGGGGGTAATGGCCGCACGAAAAAGCGCAGATTCCGCCTGACAGCAGGGCCACCAGGCGATATAGCCACGCGCGATGAGCACCCAAGCACCACGCAAGCAACGCGTCGTTGTCGCCATGTCGGGCGGCGTCGATTCCTCGGTGACGGCCGCGCTCATGGTGCGCGCCGGTTATGAGGTCGTGGGCGTCACGCTCCGGCTCTACAGCGCCGCGGCAAAGCGCAAAGGGGCTTGTTGCGCGGGAGAAGACATTCACGACGCGCGCCGCGTCGCCGAGCGCCTTGGCATTGCGCATTACGTGCTCGATTACGAGGAGCGGTTCCGCTCGCGCGTGATCGCGGATTTTGCGGAGACCTATGCGCGCGGCGAAACGCCGGTACCGTGCGTCCGCTGCAATGAGCGGGTGAAGTTCGCCGATCTCATGGATGTCGCGCGCGATCTCGGCGCCACGCGCCTCGCAACCGGTCACTATGTGCGCCGGATCGAAGGCACGGATGGCCCGGAGCTTCATGCGGCCCTCGATGCTGCGCGCGACCAGAGCTACTTCCTGTTCGCCACCACGCGCGCGCAACTCGCCTTCCTCGGCTTTCCACTGGGGGCGATGGAAAAGAGCGCGGTTCGCGCGATCGCCGCCGAACTCGGACTTGCGGTCGCGGCAAAGCCCGACAGCCAGGACATCTGCTTCGTGCCGGATGGCGATTACGCGAAGGTCGTGGCGCGGGTAAGACCGGATGCGGTCGAGGCCGGAGAGATCGTCGATCAGGAGGGCCGCGTGCTCGGCCTGCATGAGGGCGTCGTCGGCTTCACCGTCGGACAGCGAAAGGGCCTTGGACTTTCCGGCCAGCGCGCGCCCCTTCACGTGCTGGCGCTCGATGCGAAGGCGAAGCGCGTGGTCGTCGGTCCGCGCGCCGCGCTCGCAACGAATACGTTCACGGTGCGTGAAGTGAATTGGCTAACGGCTGTTCCCCCGCCCCTTTGCGGGCGGGGGCCCGGGGGCGGGGCGCCAGATCATTCCCGTGCTATCCGCTGTTTCGTCAAAGTCCGCTCGATGCGCCCGCCCGCGCCGGCGCGAGTCTTTTCGCTCGAGAGCGGCGTTGCGCGCGTGGTGCTCGACGCGCCGGAAGAGGCGATCGCGCCGGGACAGGCTTGCGTCTTCTACGCGGGCTCGCGCGTGCTCGGCGGTGGCTGGATTGCGAAGGACGCCGCGAAGGCGGCGTAGCGTCTGCTGCACTGCCCTCCGGTCTCGGCGAGGCGTCGTCTTGAAAAGCAAATTTTTCGGTTTTCAAGATTTTTCCAGGGAATCTCTGGGTTTTTCAGGCCCGGATCTTGATTGAATTCAAGAGGCGATCCCATTCTGATCGCGCAGGAAGAGCGCATTTCGCATACTCGCACGGCAAAAGTCGCGGGCTGCAATGGCGAGCTCCGCCGCCGGCCGAACCGGTCGAAAGGCCTATCCGCTATTAACATTGTCAAAGAGCGGCCGCGCAGGCGCGGCGATCCCTACGTATAATGCGTTATGGCTGGAAAGTCAATGCATATATGCAAAAAGAATTCAAGCCGGCTTCGGCCGGGCGTGGCGCGGCTGATAGATGCCGAGCTTGCCGCCGCCGGGGAGCGTCACCTGCGTGAGCAGCCCCCAGGACTGCTGTTGCACGGGAGAGCAGGCAACGCCCCGCTTCTTCATGTCGGCCATGAGCGCCTCGACGTCGTCGCACATCAGGTAGAATTCGTGGATGTCGTTCTTTTCGCCGGGATGGACCGCGACTTCCGCGGGCGGCAGTCCGAAAATGAGCCAGCCGCCGCCGACATCCACATGATCGAGCTTCAGCACGTCGCGCAGGAAGGCGCGGTCGGCTTCGGCATTTTTGGAATAGATGATCGAATGGGCGCCGGTAATCATGCTTGTCTCCGTCCATTGCCTTTGAATTTGATGAGGGATGCTTGCCGCCAACATTCCACGCCGTTCAGGCCGAGGCCCGCAATGCGCGCCGGCGGTCACGAATCTCGCGCATGCCAATCAGCGCGATGTCGTGTTTCGCCAGCAGCGGCTCGATCTTGCCGGAACTGAAGAGCGCATATTCGTCGGTGCGATAGTGCGCACGGTCCGGCCTGATGACCTCGATATCGCCCGGCGCGTTGAAGTGGAAAGCGAAAAAGGTGATCCCCTCGGGCACGGCAGCGATGGCTTCCCCGTAGACGTGCTCGGCGTCTAACGTGCGGTCCCACGGGGTCTCGAAGAAAAGATCGAACACCGGATCACCGCCCACATCCGCCGCGTCCACCGCCAGCGCAAACTCGCGCGGCATCGTCGTTCCGGGCGGGCGCGGGTTGCCACCTTCGATTCGGCGCATCAACACGATCGGCAAGTCGTAGTCCTCGCCCAGTCGCCGGTAGACCGGCAGCAATCTTGGCGACATCACCGCGCCACAGTGCGCATCGAGGTGCGTGACCTCGACGCCGCCAGCGATGACGGCATCGATCTGTGCGCGCAGTTCTTCTTCCACCGCCTCCGGCTCTGGTCGCCATCCTTTTTGCCGCTCCGGCCAGAAGTAGCCGAACTCGTCGGTGAGGCCGGCAGATCGTGGCGGCCTCGTCAGCGGCCTCCACTTCATCGGCCGCATCTCGCTGTTCAGCGTCAGGTGCACGCCGAGATCGAAGTGCGGGTTGCCGGCGGCAATTTCGAGAGTCTCCGGAAACCACGGGCAGGGCGCCATCACGGAGCCGGAACTGATCACGCCCCGCTCAGACAATTCGCGGAACGCGACGTTGGAGCCGTGGGTCATGCCGACATCGTCCTCATGGATTACGAGAGCGCGGCGGCCTTGCGCGTAGTGCGACGATGTCATGGCGAGGAAAATCCTAACGGCATCGGCCAGTCTCGACGAGCCCCGCCCAGCCTCGGGCGCCGGGAGTCTTGCGCGCGTGGGATCACGCGGGCGAGCTATCTTCTCCGGCTGCCGAAGGTCTTCGGCACGTTCGGACGGGGAAGACGGCGGCCCAGCTTGCGCGTCCGCCGCGTCTGACTTTTTTCCTTGCCCTTGGCGGATGCGGCGGAAACGAGCCCTGCCCCGGCCTCGGCGCCATCGCGCACCGCTGCGAGGAAGGCCTGGTCCACCGCTTCGTCGACTTCCGATTGCCGCGCGAAGGGATCGTCGGCGATCGCAAGCTCGGTCGCCTGCAGGCGCTTGATCTCGTCGCGGAGCCGCGCGGCCTCCTCGAATTCTAGATCGGCCGCGGCTTCGCGCATGCGCTTTTCGAGCTCTTCGATGTGGCCGCGGATGTTGTGGCCGATGAACTCCTTGCCGTCTTCCGAAAGCCCGGCATCGACCATCACGTGATCGCGCTCGTACATCGAACCCATGATGTCGGCGATCTGCTTCTTGATGCTTTGCGGCGTGATGCCGTTCGCCTTGTTGAAGGCTTCCTGCTTCTCGCGCCGGCGCGAGGTCTCGGCCATC
>Ga0070734_10003265_pt1 | contig 17350 bp, 13 predicted proteins | sample Coa_R1_8_FD_66444 | JGI IMG/M metagenome (GOLD analysis project Ga0070734, IMG submission 66444) | Surface soil microbial communities from Centralia Pennsylvania, which are recovering from an underground coalmine fire - Coalmine... | ecosystem: Environmental > Terrestrial > Soil > Unclassified ... | reverse complement strand
CGTGGATGGGCACAACCTGGATCTGCTCATCGACCTGTTCACGCAGATCAAGCAGATGAGCGGCCCGGTCTTCGTCCATCTCCGGACCGTCAAGGGCAAGGGTTACGATCCCGCCGAAGAGAACGCCCGCGTATGGCACGCCGTCACGCCCGCGCTGTTTGCCGGTACCGCAGCGGGAACGGCGAGCGGCAGCAAGTCCAGCGGCATGACCTGGACGAATGTCTTCAGCAAGACCATCATCGAACTCGCCAACGACGACCCCAAAATCGCCGCCATCACCGCCGCCATGCCCGATGGGACCGGCCTCAACAAGTTCAAGGAAGTCCACCCCGACCGCTACTTCGATACCGCCATCGCGGAGCAGCACGCCGTCGCCTTTGCGGCGGGCCTGGCGGCGGAGGGCATGAAGCCCGTCACCGCCATCTACAGCACCTTCCTGCAGCGCGCCTACGACATGATCCTGCACGATGTCGCCCTCCAGAACCTGCCCGTTATCTTCTGCATGGACCGCGCCGGCCTGGTCGGCGATGACGGCCCTACCCACCACGGGGTCTTCGACATCGCCTATATGCGCCATATCCCGAACATGACGCTGCTGGCTCCGAAGGACGGCCCGGAACTGGACGCCATGCTCCGCTATATGATTACACAGCACATTGTCGGCGAACATGCCGGGCCGATTGCCATTCGCTATCCGCGCGGCAACGCGCCCAGCATCGAATGGGGCAAAGAGAGCGCTCCCATCGTCTTCGGCAAGGCCGAGACGATCCTGGAGGGCGATGATGTGGGCCTGTTGGCCTACGGCAATATGGTCGCGCCCGCCTTTGAAGCCGCCAAAATGCTTCAGAAAGAGGGCGTCCGCGTGGAGTTCATCAACCTGCGCTGGGCGAAGCCGCTGGATGCGGAGACGATCCTGGATGTGGCCCGCCGTACCCGCAAGCTGGTCATCATGGAGGAGGGCGTCCTTACCGGAGGCGTGGGCTCCGCCATCCTCGAACTGCTGGCGCAGAACGGCCTTAGCGATGTAGAAGTGAAGCTCTTCGGCGTGCCTGACCGCTTCATCGAACACGGTGCCATCCCGATCCTGCACCGGCTCTGCATGTTGACCACAGAGGACTTTGCCGCGGCGGCTCGCGATCTGCTCTGCCTGCCGCAGCCGGAGCCGGAGCGCCTTGCCGACGAAGAGAAGCACGAATCCCTCACCGCCTGACGGTGGTGACGCTTTAGCCGCAAAAAAGCGCAAAAGACGCAAAGAGGATGATTCCTCCTCTATAACAAGCACATGAGCCATCCCGCATTGTGGGACCGGGGATTGAAAATCCCCGTCTAGAGGGCCTGCGGCCAACCGTCCTTCGGACGGAAAAGCTGGCAGACTGGGCGTCCGTGAGGACGCTTGGCGCGTAAGCGCCCTATAGACGGGTACGTTCTGTACCCGGAACTCTCGCCGTGAGGAATGGCTCATTTTTTCTTCTCAACGGATCCGTAACGGAAACTGCCAGATGGCTTACAGCGCAAATGCTATGCCCCTTGAATTGTTCCAACATGCAGGATATTGGATCCAGACGAAGGAAAGAACGCATGTGTGGGAAGGAGGAGCAAGCCGTGAATATCCCATGGACAATTCAACTCTTTGGTGGCTTGTGCGCCTGCAACGGGCCTGAACGCACTACCCGCTTCGCCTCCCGAAAGGTCGCTTCCCTCCTCGCCTACCTCGCCTACCATCGTGACCGGCCCCATTCCCGTGAGGCGCTGATCGAATTTCTGTGGCCCGAATGCGACCCCGCCACGGGGCGAAATCGCCTCAACAACCTCCTCTCCCTATTGCGTCGTCTGCTCGAACCCCCCGGCACACCCGCAGGAAGCGTGGTGCAGGCCGATCACAGCCATGTCCGCCTCTCCCCCGAAGTGCTCACTACCGATGTCGCCGACTTTGAACGTCTGCTCCTCTGCGCGGGGCAGGCTGCGGAGGGCGCCGAGCGTATCGCGCTGTTGCAGGAGGCGTGTAGTCGGTACCGGAATGGGCTGTTGCCGGGCTTTTACGAGGATTGGGTCCTGCAGGAGCAGCAGCGTCTGAGCGAGCGGTACGTGGAGGCGTTGCAGGAGTTGGCCTGGAACCAGCAACAGACCGGAGCGCTGAAGCCGGCGCTGGAAGCAGTAGACAGAGCGCTTCGGGTGGATCCGTATCGGGAAGCCCTGTATCGTCTGCAGATGCGGCTCTATGCGGCGCTGGGCCAACCGGCGGCAGCCCAGCAGAGCTATCAGACCCTGGAGCGCCTCTTCCGGGAGGAGTTGGGGGTGACGCCCTCGGCGGCGACGCGGCAGTTGGCCGAACAGATACGCCAGAACCCCCGCTCTGTGGTGGGGGGGCGCGAGAGAGCCGCGAAGCCTGCCGGAGGCGCGGAGGGCGCGTCGGCGTCGAGCGACCCGATAGAGAAAGTGGAGGCCCCTGCTGCAGAGCCCAGAAGCAGCGGCGCGCCGCTTACCAATTTGCCCGTGAGCCTGACCCGCTTCTTCGGGCGTGAGGCGCAGGTCGCGCAGTTGCAGGCATGGCTGACGGATGCCGAGTTCCGGCTGATCACCTTAACCGGCCCCGGAGGAGCGGGCAAGACGCGTTTAGCCGTCGAATCGGCTCGTCAGGCCGCCCCGGCCTTCGGAAATCGCGTGTGGTTTGTGGACCTGGCCGCGCTGCAGGACGGACGTCTGTTGCCGTTCACCCTGGCGCATACGCTACAGGTGGCGCCGGAGGCGCATACGGACCCGCTGAAGCAGGTAGTGCAGAAACTTCAGGGAGGGCCGAGCCTGCTGCTGCTGGACAACTTCGAGCACCTGCTGCGACCGAGAGCGGAGCCTACCAAAAGCGAGCGCCCGATCAGCGTGGAGAGCGTCCTGTTGCTGCGGCTGTTGTTGGAGCAGGCGCCGGAGCTGACCTGCCTGGTGACCTCGCGTCGACCGCTCTGCCTGGGTGGCGAACAGGAGCTGAGCATTCCGGCGCTGGCCGCGCCTCCTGCCGGCGATACCCCGGAGCGCCTGTTGGACTATGCGAGTGTGGCGCTGTACGTGGATCGCGCCAGGGCGGCGCGCCCCGAGTTTGCCCTGACAGAGAAGAATGCGGAAGCGGTTGCCGCGCTTTGCCGGCGGCTGGAAGGGCTGCCCCTGGCGATTGAGATGGCGGCGGCATGGACGCGAACCCTGCTGCCCGCCAAGATGCTGGAGCGCTTGGAACAGCGGCTGGATCTGCTGGTTAGCCGACGGCGAGATCTTCCCCCGCGCCAGCAGAGCCTGCGTGCGACGCTGGAGTGGAGTTATGATCTGCTGGAGCCGGAAGGGAAACGCTGTTTTGCCCATCTGTCGGTGTTTCGGGGCGGCTTCCGTATGGAGGCGGTGGAGGCAGTCTGCGGGGAGGGGGCGATAAGCGCTCTGTTGGCCTTGCAGGAGGGCTCTCTGGTGTCGGCGGAGGAGGCAGGCGAGGATGTGCGTTACCGGATGCTGGAGAGCACGCGGGAGTTCGCGGCCGAGATGTTGACGGAGAGCGGAGAGCGGGAGGCGGTGGAGCGGAGACACGCCGAGTACTTTCTGGCTCTGGCGGAGGAGGCGGAGCCGCATCTCACAGGCCCGGAGCCGGAAAAGTGGTTGCAACGTCTGGAAGCGGACTACGCCAATCTGCGGGCAGTGCGGGAGTGGAGCGTGCAAACGCCGGAACGCGGAGAGAGGGAGTTGCGGCTGTGCGTGATGCTGATGCGCTTCTGGCAGATGCGTGGGCCGGCCTCGGAGGGGCGGGCATGGTATGCGGCAGCGCTCTCCCGGCCCATGAACCAGGCCGCAACGCTGATGCGTGCATGGGCTCTGAACGGAGCGGGAACGCTGGCATGCGTCCAGAGCGACTACAGCGCCGCGCGGGCCTACTTCGAGGAGAGCCTGGCGATCAGACGGGACCTGGGCGACAGAGGAGACATCGCCAAGGCACTCAACAACCTGGGTGGGACGGCCTGTTACCAGGGCGACCATGTTACCGCGCAGGCCTATTACGAGGAGAGTCTGGCGATCAAACGAGAAATCGGGGATAAGCGGGGCATAGCCAGTGTGTTCAACAATCTGGGGATCCTCGTCTCCTATCGCGGCGATTATGCTTCTGCACAGGCTTACCATTTAGAATGTCTTGCCATAGAACGAGAGACCGGAGACCTGAGTGGGGTCTCCAACTCACTCCACAACCTGGGAAACGTAGCCTTTGAACTGGGCGACAATGTCTCTGCACACGCTTATTATTCGGAGAGCCTTGCCATCGAGCGCGAGATTGGAGACCGGAGCGGGATCGCCAACGCGCTCCACAGTCTGGGAAGTGTGGCCTTTGAACAGGGCGACTATGAAGCGGCGCGGACCTTCTATGAGGAGAGCCTGTCTCTCCGGAAGGAAGTAGGGGACAGGCGAAACATCGCTGCCGCACTTAGCAATCTGGGGGGGGTGGCCTATTATCAGGGGGATTATGTTACCGCATATGCTCATTATGAAGCGAGCCTGATGATTTTTCGGGAGTTGGGGAACTGGCGGTACATTGCCACTTCTCTGGAGGTTCTGGCGGACCTGGCCTTAGCGCAGGGACAGGCAGAACGAACGGCGCGCTTATTGGGCGCGGCGGAGCGATTACGCGAAGAACTAGAAACCCCCTTGCCGCCCAACGAACGCAAGGAGTACGACCGCACCGTAGGCCTGTCGCGCCAGTCCCTGGGCGACGAAGCGTTTATAGCGGCGTGGGAGGAGGGGCGGCAGATGCCCCGGATGCAGACGGTCGCGTATGCTCTGGGTGAGCAGGAAAACGCATCCTCCGGGCCGAATGGAACCTCGTAACCTCATCCTCAATCTTGCAAGGAGTTTTCCTTATGTTTCATGGCTCCTCTCTATTTCGGGCCGGAGTGCTCGTAGCGCTCTTCGGCCTCCTGGTCGGGTTCGCGCCCGGCCTCTCCGCGCAGAATGTCTCTGTCGCGTCGAAACCCATCAAACCCCAGAAGCCGCCGAAGGGCGCGAAGATCCTGTTCGATGGCAAAGACCTCTCGGCCTGGGTCAAGCGCGGCACGACCGATCAGCCCGCAGGATGGCTCGTCGCTGAGGGCGAGGCGACGGTGCAGCCTGGAACCGGCGACATCCTGACGAAGGAGAAATTCGGTGACTATCAGCTCCATGTGGAGTTCCAGATCCCTCTTATGTCCGATAAGCACAGCCAGGAGCGGGGCAACAGTGGCGTCTACCAGCAGGGATTGTTCGAGGTGCAGGTGCTCGACGCGTACATGAACGAGACCTACGCCAAGGGCGGCTGCGGCGCCATCTACGAGTTCAAGGACCCCGACAAGAACGCCTGCAAACCGCCGCAGGAGTGGCAGACCTACGACATCACCTTCCGCGCCGCTCGCTTCGATGCCGCCGGAAAGATGACCGAACATCCGCGCATCACGGTCCTCTGGAACGGCGTCAAGGTGCACGATAATGTCGAGATCACCTGCGGCCCGACGCGCGCCAGCCTGGGCGGCGATGTCACCCCGACCGGGCCGATCATGCTGCAGGATCATGGCTGCCCTGTCAAATTCCGCAATATCTGGATCAAGCCGCTCTCGGAAAAAGAGGTCAATAAGTCGCTGCCGGTCGGTGCGTCCAAAGCGCCCTGAACCTGTGCTGCCGGCGAAAAGGAGACGTGATGAGAATCGAGTGGAGTATTCTGGCGGGGCTGTTGGGCCTTGCTGCCCTGATGATCGGCAATAGCGCGGAGGCGGAGGATGCGCCTCTGACGCCAAAGAGCCTCAATGAGGTGCTGCAGAAGCGGCCCCGAGGCAAGGATGCGGACGCTGTGGCCGATCAGGTCCGCACCTGGTTCGGCCCGGACAAGCTGCTCAAGGGGCAGGGGGCGAAGGTGAATGGGCTGGACATCGCCTTCGCCATCGAGGCTCCCAAGGCGAAGAATGTCCTGGTGAAAGCCGAGGGGCAGACGGTTCTGCCCGCCTCCACACCGCTGCGCCGTATCGGCAACACGGACGTCTTCGCCGCCTACGCCCGGCTGAATGAGGGCGACGTGGGGAAATATACCTACGAGGTGGACGGCGTAAAGACGGGCGGCGGGCAGTACGAGGTCTATGAGATCCGACCGGACCGCCTTCCGAACCCCAGCGTGCCGAAGGGTACGGTCACCCCGATGCCCAAGTGGCACAGCCAGATCTTCGACCACACGGAGCGCGATTGGTGGATCTATGTTCCGGCGCAGTACAAGCCGGAGAACCCCGCCTGCGTTATGGTCTTTCAGGATGGCGGCGGCTACCTCGGCTCCGTGCCCACCTGCTTCGACAACCTGATCGCAAAGGGCGAGATGCCGGTCACCATCGGCATCTTTATCCAGCCCGGCAACCTGCTGCCCGGCGGCACGCCGCACGGCAACAATCAGCGCAGCTTCGAGTACGACACGCTCTCCGACCAGTACTCCCGCTTCCTGCTGGAAGAGATCCTGCCCGAAGTGGAGAAGACCTACAAGCTCCGCCATGACGCCGGCAGCCGCGCCATCGCGGGCCTCAGCTCCGGCGCGATCTGCGCGTTCACAGTCGCCTGGCAGCGCCCCAACGAGTTCAGCAAGGTCCTCTCCTGGATCGGCAGCTATACCGACCTGGCGGGTGGCGCTACCGGTATCGAGGGCGGCCACAACTACCCGTTTATGATCCGCCGTCAGGAGAAGAAGCCCATCCGCATCTTCCTGCAGGATGGCGACAACGACCTGGACAACCCGTTCGGCAACTGGCCCCTCTGCAACCAGCAGATGGCGAAAGCGTTCGCCTTCAAGGGCTACGACTACCAGTTCGTCTTTGGGCACGGCGGGCATAGCGGTACGCATGGGACCGCCATTCTCCCCGACTCCCTCCGCTGGCTCTGGCGCGACTACAAACCATGACCTGACTTACCCTGGCTCTGTCTCTTCCCTCAAAGAGCGTGTGCTACTCAAACTCGACGACAAAGCCTTTTGGCCTGTCCACCTCATTGACAGGCACATTCGGATTGTCGTTCCAGTGGCCTTGCCCCCAGAACTGCACATAATTGGAGTGGGGCGCGCCGAAATCGCCATTGGGTTCTCGATAGGGGGTTAAATTCCAAAGGGATCACCGATATAAGCGGCCCACAGGTTCACGTCACGCAGGGTTACCAGAATATGGACATGGGGCCACTCTCCCGGCAAGAGATGAATAGGAGAGATGCCCTGAAAAATCAGTTCATTGACCCCTTGAAGCAGCGAGTGCGCACCGAAGTTGCGCACTGTCTCCGGTGTGGAGTCAGCGCCTCGCATATAGGTGTCCGGGCCGATGCTCAGTCCGAAGGGCCGGAGAAAGTCGGCCCAGTACGGGCCTTCTTGCCCGCACCCTCCTGCGAGATAGACCTTGCCTCCGCGCTGTACATAGGGCACCAGAGCGCTCCGATCCACATAGAGGCTGCCCCCTGTGAATACCACATCATACTCATCCAGCGATTTCGGATGAATGTCATGCACGACGGTATATCCGGCTTGCTGAAGTGTCTCACGGAAGAAATCCCCGAAGACGCCATTATCGGAGTAGATCAGGCAGCGACCCCTGCGCCCTCCCATGAAGAAGACTGCCACGTTTAAGATGTAGCGGCGTACGTCTTCCGGACGGTTGGCCAGGCCATTGTCAAACTTGCCGGTCATGGTGGCAGTGCCACCCGCCGCAATGAGGATCATCCCCCGTTTGGCGGGCAGAGATGTGTTCTCAAAGACAAAGTTGCCTGACAGCTCTCCCGTCACATGCCCCTGCTGTGTGATCGTCACGCGCCAGGGGAGCGAATTCGGACGCGGATCGATCTCCTCTACCACGATCTGATCCGCTTTGCTCAGGTCAAGCGTCGCGGGTAAGCCGTTCACGGTGGCCTGAAGCGCATCCAGACCGGATGTTTTCTCATGCAGCGGGTCTTCTCGCACCAACCAGGCGGTCGGCCGGTCGCCAAGTTCAATGCGTTGGATGTCACTGAGGCGGATCGTACGATGGCCTACAGTCACCGGGTGATCGCGCACCTGGCAGGTCAGCAGATCCATTTTGGTCTTCACTGTCAAGCGAAGGAGCGCCGAGCCACCTCGGGGCGACAGAAGCGTCAGCTTGGTCCGGTAATCGCCCGCTCTACTCAGCGGAACCGTCCAATGGCGTTCGCCCCCATTCTCCTCGCCCGCCATCAGCGTGACGGTGATCGCCCCTTCCGATTTGTGAAACCAGGTGAGGCCGATATGAAAGTCCTGCGCCTTCGTCGCCTGGGAAAAGGGCATGTTGGTGGGGGTCAGTGTGATTTCCGGCCTATCCAGAAAGGCTTTCAGTCGGCCCACCGGGGTGGCCAGGTGGAAGTCGGTATTCGGTACCTCCGGCCCGATGATACCGATCACCTGCCCCTTTTCATTGAGAAGAGGGCCTCCGGAATCGCCGGGGTGGAGCTTGGCATCCAGTTGAATGTGCTGCAGAAGGCCCTGCGACTTACGCAGGGCGGTGATTTGCCCCAGGTTGACGGTAACCTCTGGGAGATCGTCCTTGCCGGTCGCCAGGTCTCTGCCGAAAGGATAACCGAACGCAATGACGGATTGGGTTTCGATGAGATTGTCACTATCTCCGAGTTCTAGCGGCGTCAGGGCTTTTTTCTCTTCGACACGGAGCAGGGCCAGGTCGGCGTCTTTATCCGTACGCACGACCGTCGCCTCCAGTATCCGCGGATGTTTTTCACCGGGATCCAGAACCAGCGTCGGGTTTTCTGGGGAGGCCTCCTGGAGGAGATGATAACTGGTAACGAAATACCCGGCAGCCGAGATACAGAATGCGGTTCCGGTGGTCTTTTTCGATTTGATCTCGAGCAACGCTGTGGCCCGCTTCCCTTGGGCCACGACTTCGGGCGGCGTATCGCTCCGGCAGGGATTGCCCATGAGCAGCAACAGCATGACCATCGCAACGTATTTGATAGACTTGCTCATCTTGTCGGGCGTGCCCTCCGGCATGGCGGTGTTCTCCTGAAGGAAGTATACGCCAACAACCCGAGGGACGTCAAGACAGGAGTATCGGTCAGGATGATAGATATAGCGATATAGTCCAGTCCTGGATTTTGACGGCGGCTAAAATCAGGAGGAATTAGAAAGCAGGTTGGCGAAGAGTTTCCATAACGCAGGTGGAAAGCTGTGCCATGTAATCCATTTTCCAAGTTCATCCTTCCTTTGCGGCTGCCGGAAAGTAAAGTCATGACATCAGACATCTTTATCAGCTATTCCAGCCGCGACGTTCTCACCGCCAACGCCCTCTGCATGGCCCTGGAAGAGGCAGGGCGCTCCTGTTGGATCGCTCCCAGGAACATCCGCCCCGGACAGACCTGGAGCGAAGCCATCATCGATGGCATCAATGCCAGCCAGCTCATGGTCCTGCTCTACTCCGCCGCCTCCAACACGTCCCCACAGGTCCTGCGAGAGATCGAGCGCGCCGTCAGCAAACAGTTGGGACTGCTCGCCTTTCGCATCGAGGATGTGCCGCTGAGCAAGCCCATGGAGTATCTCATCAGTGTCAATCACTGGCTCGACGCCACTTCGGGTCCCCTCGAACCCCATCTTGCCCGCCTGGTGCAGAGCGTGCAGGCCCTGCTCGTCTTACGGGGGATGGTCTCCGAGCCGGCTCGCCATCCGGTCGCGGCTCCCGCCCTTGCCCCCGTTGTCCTTCCTCCGCACAACCTGCCCATCTCCCTTACCTCTCTTGTGGGCAGGGGGAGGGAGCTGACCGAGATCAAAGCGCGCCTCACCTCCGCCCGCCTTCTCACCCTCCTGGGAGCGGGAGGCAGCGGCAAGACCCGGCTGGCCCTGCAGGCTGCCACCGAGATGCTCATCGATTACCCGGATGGGGTGTGGTTGGTGGAGTTGGCTCCGCTCGCCGATCCCGGCCTGCTGGCTCAGGCGGTGGCAGGCGCGCTCCATATCAAAGAACAGTCCGGCCAGAACCTGCTTCAGACCCTCATCGAGGGGCTCTCCGACAAGAGGCTCCTGCTGGTGCTGGACAACTGTGAGCATCTGCAGGAGGCCTGCTCGGGGCTGGCCACCCGCCTGTTGCGCTCGTGTCCGTATGTAAAGCTGCTGGCCACGAGCCGGTCGGCTCTGAACGTGGGTGGGGAGAACCTTTATCGTGTTCCGGCTCTGTCGCTGCCGGAGGCCGGAAGGCAGATGTCTGTGGGGGAGTTGAATGAGTTTGAGGCGGTAAAGCTCTTTGTGGATCGTGCGGCGCTGACCAATCCTATGTTCGTTCTAACGGAGGGGAATGCTGCTGCGGTGGCTACGATCTGTCGGAGGCTGGACGGGTTGCCTTTGGCGCTGGAGCTGGCTGCGGCACGGGTTCGGGCAATGTCGGTGGACCAGATCGCGTCTCGCCTGGGGGATCGTTTCAAGCTATTGACGGGTGGGAATCGCGGGGCGTTGCCGCATCAGCAGACGCTGCGTGCGTTGATGGACTGGAGCTATGCGCTGCTGAGCGATCCGGAGAAGGGGTTGCTGGGACGGCTGTCGGTATTTGCGGATGGTTGGACCCTGGAGGCTGCGGAGCGGGTGTGCGCCGGTGGGGAGATCCAGGACTGGGAGATGCTGGATCTGTTGTTTTCGCTGGTGGACAAGAGTCTGGTCGTGTACGAGGAACGGGGAGAGAGCGCCCGGTATCGTCTGCTGGAGACAGTGAAAGAGTATGCCGGGGAGAGGTTGGTAGAAACGGGCGAGGCGGAGGGGATACGGGCGAGGCATCGGGATTGGTTCCTGGGGTTTGCGGAGGCGGCGGAACCGCACCTGATGGGTACGGATCAGGGGGAGTGGCTGCGGTGGTTGGAGGCGGAGCATGAGAACCTGCGCGCGGGCCTGGAGTGGAGCCTGTCGGGGCCGGAATCGGGAGAAGGATTGCGGCTTTGTGGGGCGCTGGCGAGGTACTGGCGGATGCGCGGATATCTGACGGAGGGGCGGGAGTGGTGTGCACGGGCTCTGAGAGCGGTGGCGGGAGAGGAGCCGTCTCAGGAGCGGGCGAAGGTGCGCAGCGAGGCGGGGATACTCGCCTGGATGCAGGGGGACTACGGCGCCGCAAGGAGCTATCATGAAGCGGGGTGGGCCGACTATCGCGAGATCGGAAACCGGAACGGCGTCGCTTTCGCGCTCCAGAATCTGGGGAACACAGCCGAGAAGCGGGGTGACTATTCCTCCGCGCTGGCCTATCATGAAGAGAGCCTGGCCATCCGAAGGGAGATGGGGGATCGGGGCGGTATTGCGGCCTCGCTCAACAATCTGGGGATTGTGGCCTTTTATCAGGGCGACTTTGCATCCTCACGGGCTTATCAGGAGGAGGGGCTGGCTATCCACAGGGAGAATGGTGATCGGAACGGGATTGCCATCTCTCTTAACAACCTGGGGAATACGGCCTATTTTCTGGGCGATTACGCCTCTGCACGGGCCCATTATGAGGCGAGCCTGACCCTTAAGCGCGAGATGGGCGACCGGGGGAACATCCCCTCCTCGCTTAACAATCTGGGGACTGTGGCCTATTGTCAGGGTGACTATACGTCCGCCCGCACCTATTATCAAGAGAGCCTGGTCATTGCGAGGGAGATCGGAGACAGGCTTGGCATCGCTGGCACACTGGAGGCATTCGCCGGCCTTGCCGTCAAAGGGGACAAAAGGGAGCAGGCCGCTGCATTGTGGGGGGCGGCAGAGGCGCTTCGAGGGGAGATCGGTTCGCCCCTGTCACCGGATGAGCGAGAAGAGCAAGCGCGCGCGGTGGCTGCGGTGCGTCAAGATCTGGCTGAGGCCGCCTTCACCGCCGCCTGGGCGCGGGGGCGCGCGATGACGCTGGAGCAGGCCATCTCATTTGCGCTGGCCGAGGCCATGTGACATTGCCTCTTCTTCCTCCTCGTGGTCGAAAGCACGCCCTGCCGGATCGCCTGACCCAACCTAACTTTCCTCTCTGTCTTGTTGCTTTGCAGGCTATCTCCGTTCAACACCTATGCTATAATGGTTTCAGGGCACTCGAAGGAGCAAGAGATGGCGAACCTACTGATGGAAACCGAAGAGATCGTGGAGGGGCGTGTCGTTCGCATCGCCGAACACCCGATCCCTTTTGAGCGCTTCGTGGAGATGGCAAACGGGCAGAACGTGGAGCTTGTGGACGGCGTTATTGTGGAGAAAGCCATGGTACAGTTGGATCATGAGCTATGTTCGGGCTGGCTCTATCAAATTATCGGACCCTATGTGGAAGAGCGGGGATTGGGGCGCATGTTGAGTTCCCGCATTATGGTTCAGGCCGATAACTTTGGAGGGCGGATGCCGGATCTGCTCTTTGTCCGGCAGGAGCGGATAGGCATTGTCCAACAGAAAGCCGTCTATGGCGCGCCCGACCTGATTATCGAGATCGTCTCTCCTAACGACCGCCCTGCCGACTTACGCGCATTAGAAGCCGACTATCACCGTCTCGGTGTTCCCGAACTGATCTTTATCCACCTGCGCAAACAGGAGATCCACCTGCTTCACCGGCAGGACGCGAGTTATGAAACGACGACAGTGACTTCCGGTCCCATTACTTTGGCGACCATTCCAGGGCTGACGCTTCAGGCCGAGTGGATTTTGCAGGAACCGCGCCCCGGTGTACGCGCCACACTGAATGCGCTTCTCTCCAATGTGGACTATTGACTTTCGCCCTCTGTCTTAACGATCAAATCCGGCTCGTAGAGCTTGGAAGCGATCAGGAATTCATGCAGCAGATGCGGTTGCCCCCGTGTCCGCCGATGCGCCCGCTCAATCGCACGCTGTAACTGATCCAGACGATCCGGGGCTAAGTTGGCCAAGGGTTTGCCCTTGATGGCCGACCAGAAGTATTCCATCGGGTTCAAATCCGACGCATAGAAAGGAAACCATTCCACCTGCAGCCAGTCCCGATTGCGTGCCAGATAGTCCGCCACTTTCTGGCTCTTATGCGCCTGCAGATGATCCCACAGCAGCACAATCAACCCAGGCACTTGCCGATGCAGCGCCTCCAGATAGGCGATTACGGCATCTTCTTTGATGCTCCTTGGCTGCAAATGCAGCAGCAGATCGGGTTCGCTTCCGTCGGGTTCACAGACCAGAGTTCCAATGGCATGGAGCCGTTTGCAATTGAAGTGGTGCTTCAAGATCGGCGTCTGACCGCGCGGTGCCCAGGTTCTTCGGACGCTGGGTTTGAGGGAGAACCCGCCCTCGTCGAGAAGGGCTAACTTGGCCCCTCGCTTTTGTGCCCCCTTTTTATGCGGGGCCAATCGTGGGCGCGCCAGCGCTCAATCTCGGCCTCATCGCGTTCCTTGGGGGAGGGTTGGGGTTTCTGGCAAGACCAGTCCAACTTCTGTAGCAGATACCAGACATGACCCGGATGATAGGACACTCCTGTCACCTTCTGGATTACCTGAGTGATGCGAGCCAGCGTCCACAACTCGGTCTCGAAGCCATGCGCATGCGGACCTTGCAGCAAGGCTTCCACCACCTGATGCCGTTGCTCAGGGCTCAAACGCGATTGTTGGCCGGGATGTCCTGCTTTCAGACCGTCTTTTCCCTGCTCCTTCCAGGTCTGATACCAGTGGCTGACACTCATGCGGCTGACATGCAAGCGACGGGCGATCTCGGCATTGGAGAGATCGGCTTCAAACAGATCTGCGGCTTGCATCCGGCGTTGTTCCTCGCGCTGAGCGCGTTTGATAATCGGTGTGTTCATAGTGCATTCTAATACGGAACGCACGCCAGAACGTTAAACTGAAGGGCAATGGTCAATAATGGTCCTCTGCCAACAGCAGGACGTAATTGATCTGGCCCAGGTGATAGGCCGTATGTCGGACGATCTGATGCGCGAACCACAGCCCATCCAACGGTCCTTCCACCTCAATACCGAGCGGTCCCCAATCATCCGCTCGCTTGCACGACAGATCCGATGCCGACATCGCCTCCATTACGTCCCAGACCCGCTGATGTGAGGCATCGAGCAGATCGAGTAGCCGTTCTCGCCCGGGCGTTTCTTCGACGGACGGGACGGATTCAGGACCGCCCTCCATCACACTGGAGTAGCAACGATTAGCTTTAATGATGTGGCGTACCACCGTGACTACCGAGGAGGCTGACGGGCTCGGCTGCCAGGTGAGACGCTCATCCGGTATCTGTGCTAAAGCGTGACGAAGCGCCTGGTAGGTTTCGTCGAATTGTTTCCATACCGGCTGCAATGCTGCTTGCATAGAGGGTTCCTCGTGGGACGAAGACATGCGCCGACGTCCATTAAGCATCTGAAAAGTGGCAACCTTTGAAGATCAGGCTCACTCTGGTAGTACGATCCCGACAGCTTTCAGATCCGGAGCGGTAATAGCAATTCGATGCCAGTCATTCAGCCTGTCCAAATCGGCGGTGACAATGATAGCCTCGACATCTGATGGGATCGGCCCAAACCGTACCGTAAGCACGACTCTCAGAGCATTGCGTAAAGATTGACGCTCTCCTGAGATTCTTCCCTTCTCTTCGAGGTACTCTGCATAACTCTGTACCATCTGGTCCATGTATTGCCACTCCTCTCGTTCTCGAAGCTTCGATTGACGCGCCTGCTCCTGGATCAACGCGATAACTCCGCCGCAGACAACCGCAACTTTGCCCGAGACCACTCATAACTTGACTTGTCCGCGAAACACCCGTTAGGAGCGGCGCTCAATTCAGAATTGACTTGAGCAATTCTTTCTTTTGTAGTTCTTGTGTTCGGCGCTTTACTTGCTCCTCTGTGAAATGGGGCTTGATTTTTCGGACACGAGCAATGAAGGCATCAAGATCAACCTGGGTCTTCTTACTCTCCAACTCCCGGTCAGCATAGACAATGGTGCTGATGAGTTCCAGGTCAGAAGCCGAGTATTTCCCGAACTCATTCACTACCCAGGCAAAGCTGTCTTGATGCTCTTTGAGGAAATCTCCCGCCTTCGCCTTGACCTGGCCAGCATTGTCAGAGGGTCGAATGTCGTATCCATATCCGCCGGAAAAGTAAATGACTTTTTCGCTCAATGCCTGTAAGGATGCTGCATAGGATACATCATCCAATACCGTAGAGTCGAAAGGCCCATAGGCATACAGGGTAAAGTTGTAGCCCAGAGGGACACCTTTGATAGTCTGGAGAAGGTACATCAGTTTCATGGCTGCCGTGCGACCAAAGTCGCCGGATTGCTGAGCCATTCTTTCCGCAACGTCGGTAATCGCTGCCAGGCGATCCCAACGCATTCCATTCGTATTCATTCTCCTCCTCCTTCGATTTTGTCCACTATCTGGCGAGCCTCATCCGCATCTTCCGGCTTCGCGTAGAGCAACGTCTGACGGTTTGCTTTGATGCTTGCTGCAATGCTTGAGTATTGCGACAAAGGAACGATGCTGCGCGATGCTCTCTCGCTCTGGATGGGAATGTCCGATTCGCCGGTTTTATACCAGGACTTTCCAGCAGACTGTTCGGCAGCCAGCAGGCCGCCGAGAGCAGCCTTTGCACTCTCCAATTTCTCTATATCCTCGACTAACGGCACTTCCGGCGTATGGTAGACCTCACGGTAATGATTGCGTGTCGCAATTCGTGCGCCGTGTTCGCCACCTTTGCCATCTGCAATCAGTCCGAGAACACGCCAGTCATCCCACTTGAGATATTGCTGTAGGTTTCTTTTGCTTCCCGTTTTGCCATAAGGCGGTGGAAACTTGCCTTTGGGCAGCATCTCCTGCAACGCCTTGAAGATATGATGGTCATAAGCGACGCGGGTTCGGTGAAAATAGACCTGGGTAAACATGAAGTACCGCGCCAGGATGAGACTTTCCGCGGCGTGCCAACCTCCTTCGGTGACACCGAGGCGCGGTGCGCGATCCTCATAAGGCACAGCGACAATTGTGTTTATCATGCGTTCCAGGTCAAAACGCCCGTATTGGACGCCTGCATGCAGTGAGTCGCGCAGCAGATAGTCCATGCGGTCTGCATCCATCTGCCCGGAGATGAGTTCCCGCCAGAATACGGAACTACCCGCCTCGGCGCTTCCTTCAATCAACGCGGCTATCTCGTTGGCTGAGATACGATAGTTGGCCTGATTGAAGGGGTTGTTCTCAATGGCATCCTTGAGTTCCTGCCGAATCACTTCCGCCGAGTAGTGAATGTCATGCTCGTATTTGTTGCCCGAACCGTCCGGTATCTCTGGAAAGAGTTCTTCCGATGCATGAGAGAAAGGGCCGTGTCCAACATCATGCAGCAGGGCTGCCAATCGGACTAACCTGCGATCTCGATCCAGTCCGACCTCGTTATAAGCCAGTTCACTCTGCAATATATCCTTTGAACGTTCACAAATGGCATCGTAGAGGCGGGTTGCTACATGCATGACGCCCAATGAATGCTCAAAACGCGTATGCATCGCCCCTGGATAGAGATAATCTGTCCAAGCCAGTTGTCGGATTCGCCTGAGACGCTGAAACGCGGGTTGGGCGATAATTTCGCGCTCCCAGGTATCTACCTGAATGAACCCATGCAAAGGACAACGAAATTCGTATTTGCGATCCTGACGCACAACGGTACTCCTTGGAGTGAAAAAATTATAGCGCACAAGTGTTCACTTTTCAAGTAGACACGCGAAAAGTTTTCAGGAGATAAGTTACAACTCACCCCGGAACGCTCGGTCCAGAACGGCGGGCTGAAGGGGATCTGCCTCTTTCATACTCTCCCGCCGTACTCCTCTCGCCTCCTCAATCTTCGCCGCCAGTTCCTCTATCCGGGCGACGATGTGGCGTTGTTCGATGAGGGGCGGGAGGGGAACTGTCACGTCATGCAGATGCTGTAGATTAAGCATATTATGGATGTCAGGATACTGTACGACTTCAAGAATGCTAATCCCTCCTCGATACAGAACAGGTGACACAAATCTATATAAATGACTGTGATTTCCTTACGGCACGCCTCTAAATTTGCTCCATCAACAAAAAATCGCCTCCCTTGTTTCCTGCAAGGGAGGCGTTGCCATTTTAGAAGATGTGCGGTTTAGTAGCGGTAGGTGTCCGGTTTGTAGGGGCCTTCCGGAGCGACGCCGATGTACTCGGCCTGCTTGGGGCTGAGGGTGGTCAGCTTGGCCCCGATCTTCTCCAGGTGCAGCCGTGCCACCTCTTCGTCCAGCCGCTTCGGCAGCGTGTAGACGCCTACCTCGTACTTGTCGCGGTTCTTCCAGAGGTCGATCTGCGCCAGGGTCTGGTTGGAGAAGCTGTTGGACATGACGAAGCTGGGGTGGCCCGTCGCGCAGCCCAGGTTCACCAGGCGGCCTTCCGCCAGAA
>Ga0070734_10003264_pt1 | contig 17369 bp, 12 predicted proteins | sample Coa_R1_8_FD_66444 | JGI IMG/M metagenome (GOLD analysis project Ga0070734, IMG submission 66444) | Surface soil microbial communities from Centralia Pennsylvania, which are recovering from an underground coalmine fire - Coalmine... | ecosystem: Environmental > Terrestrial > Soil > Unclassified ... | reverse complement strand
TCGAGGGTAAGCTGCTTCGCGAAATCCTGGCGGAGGGCAAGCCGCTCGGCGTAGAGCAATCCGTCGACTTTGCGATTCAACTCGCTGCCGCCTTGAGTCATATTCACGACAACGGCGTGGTCCACCGCGATCTCAAACCGGAGAACGTAATGGTCGCGCCCAACGGCAACGTGAAGCTGATCGACTTCGGAATCGCGTCCCTGGCCGGCTGCCGGCGCCTCACGTTCGGAAAATTGTCGGAAGTGATGGGAAGCCCGGACTATATTTCTCCGGAGCAGGTGCGAGGCAAACGCGGCGACGCGCGCAGCGACATTTACGCGCTCGGCGTCATACTTTACGAGATGCTGACCGGCCGCACCCCATTCGCCGGCTCCAACGCGTTTGCCATTATGAACGACCGGCTGCGGAACGATCCGGTGGCGCCGCGCAAGCTCAATCCTGGCATTTCGCCGCAGCTGGAGGAGACGCTGCGCCGGGCCCTGGAACGGGTTCCGAAGAACCGCTACACATCTGTGCGCGACTTGGCCTCGGATCTGGAGCACCCGGAGCTCGTTTCTGTGGATGCACCGGCCGATTCGATGGATTGGACGCGTCGGGTTCCGCCGGCGCCCCGGCGGGTACTATCCTACGCGGCCCTGGCTCTGATTCCGATGTTGGTCTTTGGCTTGCTTCTGTACGTAGCTCAGCACCCCTAGCGCCCGGTCCGCGACAAGTCCGATGTAACAACTCGGCGCGTCCGTAGTCACACAGAGGTAAGAGTGGCCGCTACGTCGAGACCGGACCTGGATCCCGCCCCCCTTTGGTATAAAGACGCGATTTTCTATGAAATCCATGCGCGCGCCTTCTTTGACAGCGACGAAGACGGCATGGGGGACTTCCGCGGGCTGACGAGCAAGCTCGACTACCTGCAGGACCTGGGGATCACCTGCATCTGGCTGCTGCCTTTTTTTCCATCGCCCTGGCGCGATGACGGCTACGATATTTCTGACTACTATGACGTCCATCCGGCCTTCGGGACGATCAAAGATTTTCAGGCCTTTCTGAAGCAGGCCCACCGGCGCGGCATCCGCGTGCTCACGGAGGTGGTGCTGAATCATACTTCAGACCAGCATCCCTGGTTCAAACAATCGCGCCGCGCGGCGCCCGGGTCGCGCTGGCGCGACTTCTACGTGTGGAGCGATACAGCCGAAAAATATAAAGACGCGCGCATCATCTTCAAGGACTATGAGGCTTCCAACTGGACCTGGGATCCTGTTCGAAAGGCTTATTACTGGCACCGTTTTTATTCACACCAGCCGGATCTGAACTACGACAGCCCGCAGGTGCGTCAGGCTCTTCTGGAGGTCATTGAGTTCTGGCTGGACCTGGGAGTCGACGGTCTGCGGCTGGACGCGGTTCCCTATCTTTACGAGCGCGAGGGGACCAACTGCGAAAATCTGCCCGAAACACACGAATTCCTGAAATCGCTGCGCCGGCAGGTTGATGCCAAGTACACCGATCGCGTCCTGCTGGCTGAGGCGAACCAGTGGCCCGAGGACGCGGTCGCCTACTTTGCCGAAGGCGACGAGTGCCAGATGGCGTTCCATTTTCCGCTGATGACACGGTTGTTCATGTCGTTGCGGATGGAGGATCGCTTCCCGGTGATGGAGATCCTGCAGGAAACTCCGCCCATCCCGGCATCGTGCCAATGGGCGCTGTTTCTGCGCAATCACGATGAGTTGACGCTGGAAATGGTGACGGACGAAGAGCGGGACTACATGTACCGCTCTTACGGACACGACAGCCGGATGCGCATCAACCTGGGAATACGGCGGCGGCTCGCCCCGTTGCTTGAAAACGACCGCCGCAAAATCGAGCTGATTAACGCCATCCTGTTTTCGCTGCGTGGTACGCCGGTGATTTACTACGGCGACGAGATCGGCATGGGCGACAACATTTACCTCGGCGACCGCAACGGGGTCCGCACGCCGATGCAGTGGAGCGCCGACCGCAACGCCGGCTTCTCGCGCGCCAATCCCCAGAAGCTGTTCCTGCCGATCATCATCGATCCGAGCTACCACTACGAAGCCGTGAACGTGGAATCGCAGCAGAATAATCCGCACTCGCTGCTGTGGTGGATGAAGCGCGTGATCGAGCAGCGCAAGCAATATAAGGCGTTCGGCCGCGGCACGCTCGAATTCCTGAGGCCATCGAACCGCAAGGTGCTGGCATTCTACCGGCGTTACGAGGAAGAAACGATTTTGGTGGTAGCCAACTTGTCGCGCTTTCCCCAGCACGTCGAGCTCGATCTCCCCGATGCCAAAGGGATGACGCCGGTGGAGGTTTTCGGGCGCGCCGAGTTTCCATCCATCGGCGACGGCTTCTACCCCGTTACTCTGGGAGCGCTCGGTTTTTACTGGTTTTCGCTCGAGCCGCGGCATGTGAACGCCGAGACCATTTCCGGTAATCCGCCGTCCGAGCGGCTTCCGTCGATTGTCGCGGACTCCTGGGAGCAAGTCTTTCAGGGCAAGAGCCTGGCCGCACTATTGCGCCGCATGCCTGCTTTCTTGAAGACGCGCCGCTGGTTTCAGGGACAAGACCGCATCATCCGAACCATCGACATTCTGGATCAGATTCCGGTTCCCGGCAGCGCGGCCACGATTCTGCTCGGCCGGATCCAGTACGTGGACGGAGACCCTGAAATTTATGTGATGCCGGGTTCTGTGGCGTCCCAGGATGCCGCCGAAGGGGCCCGCGCCAAACTGCAGGATGTCTCGGTTGCCGAGCTCGAGGCGCTCGATGGTTCAAGAGGTTTCCTGTATAGCGCGATGTTTGAGCCGGCTTTTGCGGACGCTCTTCTGGCTGCGATCGCGCGCAGGCGCCGGTACCGGGGGCGAGTCGGCGAGCTGATCGGATCGCACACGCGCGTGTTCCGTCGGGTTTGGGGCGAAAGCCATCCCGACCTAACCCCGACCGTGCAGGGAGGGGATCAGACCAACACGTCAATCGCATTCGGCGCGCGCTTCCAGCTAAAGATTTACCGGCGCATCGAGGAGGGGATTCATCCCGAAGTCGAGATCGGAGCGTTTCTCACCGACCGAGGCTTTCTGCACGCGCCTGCCCTCACGGGATCGCTCGAGTATCACGCGCCGGGGTTTGAGCCGACCACGATCGCGGCCGCATTCGAGTTCGTCCACCACCAGGGCGATGCCTGGCAGCACACGCTCGATTCACTCGGGCAGTTCTTCGAGAACGCCTTGACACGGAGGGAGCCGGATCCGGTTGAGCCCGACGGCGTCCATCACTCACTGGAGCTGAGCGAAGTCGAGATCCCGCAGGCCGCGCACGAGATGATCGGCACGTATCTCGATTCGGCGCGTCTGATCGGCCGGCGGACCGGCGAGCTGCACCTGGCGCTGGCGTCGGATCCCGACGCCCCCGATTTTGCGCCGGAGCCTTTCACCGATCACTATCGTTTGGCGTTGCAGCACAGCTTGCTCGGCTTGCTCGGTCAGACCACCCAATTGCTGCGCCTCCGGTTGAGCGGCCTGACACCGTCGGAACAATCCGATGCGCAGGCGCTGCTCGACCAGGAAGACCGTATGCGCGCCGCGATCCGGTTGCTTTGTGACAGGCGGATCCATTCGCTGAGAATCCGTGTGCACGACGACTTGCATCTCAAGCGGCTGCTTCACACGGAAAAGGACTTCATTTTCGTCGGCTTCGAAGGCCGGGTGGATCGCCCGTTGAGCGAGCGTCGCATCAAACGGTGCCCTCTGCGCGACGTTGCGGCTTTGCTGATGTCGCTTCAGTGCGCTGCGGACGCGGTGTTCGGCGATCTGGTGCCCGGAGTGAAAACGCGACCCGAGATCGAGCCTGCACTCGAGAGCCTGGCGGCGTATTGGTTCAAATGGGCGAGCGCGACCTTCCTCAAAGGCTACCGGGATGTGACCGCAGGAAAACTGCTGGTCGCCGAAAACGACGCGGCATTGCGCTCGCTGCTCGACATTTTCCTCATGGAGCGGTCGCTCGAAGACATACGGCATACCGTCGCGGCGAGGCCGGCCTCCATTCGCTCGCCCCTGCAGACGCTTTTGCGAGTGTTGCGGGCCCTGCCGCCATCGGCGACCGCCTGAGTTTCGCGGTAACGATCACGCCGTATGCTATCCTGATTTCCTCCGTCCAGAGTCATGTCCCGTTTCACAACTCTTCCACGCGTTTGTATCGCACTGGGACTGCCGGACCCTCAAAAACTGCTGGAACATGCCAAGCGCGAAGCGAACGCGGGCGAGTCGTTCCTGGAGTTCCGCCTGGACTATCTGGCGGTGCCGGAGCAGGGCGTGGCGGTGATCCGGAAATTCCTGGCGGCGCATCCTGAGTGCACTGTTCTCGCCACTTGCCGCCGGCATCAGAATCAGGGACGGTTTAACGGAAGCATCGAGGATCAGATCCGCATCCTCAACCTGGCGGTGGATTCCGGCGCCAGCGCCGTGGACATCGAGATCGAGACGGCCGAACATGTGCTGGCTCATCTCGACTCGTTTCGCGCCAGCACTTTGCTGGTTCTCTCGTACCACAATTTCGAGGGCACGCCGTCGCCCGAGGCAATTTTGCGGCGCATGCAGCGAATCGACGCCGACGCGTATAAGATCGTCACCACGGCAAAAAAACCTTCCGATAGCGCGCGGCTGCTCGACCTCGCCAAGGCGCACCCCCGCACTCCCTTGATCGTTCTGGTGATGGGCGAGATGGGCTTCCCGAGCCGCGTCCTTTCGCCTGCGCGCGGCGCGATCTTCACTTATGCGGCTCCGAACGCGATGGAAGGTACGGCATCCGGCCAGGCCCCCGCGCGCGTGCTCCGCAATCTGTATCGCGTGGAAAAGTTCACCAAGGCCGCCAAGTTGTACGGGGTTATCGGCGATCCGGTTCGTCATTCGATCTCTCCGGCGGTTCAGAATCGCGCATTCCAGGCGCATCGGCTGGATGCCGTGTATCTTCCGTTCCTGGTGCACCCCGCGCATCTGAAGGATTTCTTTTCGCTCGCAAACAGTTTGCCGCTGGCCGGTTTTAGCGTCACCATTCCGCATAAGCAGAAGATCCTGCATCACCTGGACTTCGTCGATCCTCTGGCCCGGCGCATCGGCGCGGTCAATACGGTTTGGAAGAAGGCAGGCAAATGGCGCGGGATGAACACCGACGTTCCGGCCATCACGGTTCCCTTGGCGAAGCGGTTGCGGCTGGCGAAATCGACGGTGCTGCTCGTCGGCAACGGCGGAGCGGCGCGTAGCGCGGCGTTCGGGCTGATGGACAGCGGCGCGAAAGTGTCGATCGTCGGGCGCAATCCGGATCGTGTCCGCTCCCTTGCCAAAGCGTGCGGAGCCGAGCCCCTGCTGCGGGAGCAATTGGGCAAGCGCAAGTTCGACGCCGTGGTACACGCGACGCCGCTCGGAATGTCGCCGAAAGTGGAAGGTTGCTTCTTCCCGGATGCGATTCCCGCCGAGCTGGTCTTCGACATGGTCTACAATCCGCTCGAAACGACCCTGTTGCGCCGCGCGCGGGAACAAAAACTGGCCGTGATACCCGGGCTGCAGATGTTCCTGGAACAGGCCGCGCGTCAGTTCGAGCTTTGGACAGGCGGGTCGGCGCCGCGGAGCGTCATGGAGAAAGCGGCCACCGAGGCGCTGTTGAGCCACTGAGTCCCCGCTTATAATGAAGCCGATGGCTCGCATCGGCGGTTCCAATTCTGAGAGCCGGTCCGCGATCACGCGCCGCGACCTGGCCGCCGTGCTGGCGACTCCTGCTCTTCTTGCTCAGACGCCGATTTCGAGCGGAGCGCTTCCGCAGAACGCCGAAGAAGAGCTGACGGCCACGCGCGAACAGAATCGCCAGAACCTGAGCCAGCTTGCCCGCTTTCCGCTGCCGATGGCCACCGAGCCCGCGGCGCATTTTAAGGCGTAGACCGGCATGGCGACGAAAGTTCCAGACGACGTCTTCTTCGCCACCATCGGCGAGCTGAACAAGCGGCTCAAAGCCAGGGAATTTTCCGCACTCGAGCTGGCCAATGCCTATCTCGATCGCCTGGAGCGATTCGGCCCAGGCTACAACGCACTGGCGCTGTCATTGCGAGACCAGGCGAGGCGCGCCGCCCGCGACGCGGATGACGACATCAAGCGCCAGCGGTTCCGCGGCCCGCTGCAGGGCATCCCGTTCGGTGCCAAGGATCTCCTCTCGTACGCGAATCAACCCACGACGTGGGGCGCCAAGCCCTATGCGGGCCAGGTCTTCGATTATTCGGCGACGGTCCTGAACAAGCTGGCCAAGACCGGCGCGATTCTGGTGGGCAAGCTTGCCATGGTGGAGCTGGCGGGCGGCCCCAGTTATCGCTATGCCAGCGCTTCGATGACCGGGCCGGGGCGGAATCCTTGGGATCGCGAACGCTGGTCCGGTGGATCGTCGAGCGGGTCCGGAATCGCAGTTTCCGCGGGACTCGTGACGTTCGCGTTAGGTTCGGAGACGTCGGGTTCGATTGTCACGCCCAGTTCGTTCTGCGGCGTTACCGGTCTGCGCCCGACCTACGGTCTCGTGAGCCGTCACGGCGCGATGGCGCTTTCGTGGACGCTCGACAAAATCGGGCCGATGTGCCGCTCGGCTGAGGATTGCGGCCTGGTGCTGCAGGCCATTGCGGGCGCCGATGCGGACGATCCGGGGTCAGCCGGCAAGAGCTTTTATTACTCTCCGAACTACGTGCGCGACTTGAAAACGCTGAAGGTTGGATTTGCGCCGGTGGATTTCGACGAAGCGGTGGATCCGGCCGCGCGCGCCGATTACGCAAAGGCGATGGAGTTGTTGAGATCACTAGGTGTCCAGATGGTCGAAACCAAGCTTCCGGATTTTCCCTACGGCGCGATGATCAACACCATCATTGCGGCCGAGGCCGGCTCCATCTTCGAGCCGCTGGTCCAGAGCGGAAAGGTCGACGAGCTGGCCGACCAGAAACAGATCGCCGGTCTGAAGGCCAGTCTCGAGATTCCGGCCAAGGATTACTTGCGGGCAATGCGCATCCGCGGCTTGGTCCAGAAGGCTTTTCGCGAGCTGTTCGCGTCGGTGGATGTGCTGCTTGCCCCTTCGCGGATGACGCCCGCCATCCCCATCACGCAGCCGCTGGATCGGCCGTTGACCGATCGGCCGGCACCGTCGTCCCCGGGATTCAGCGCGCTGATCCCCGCTGGAAACCTCGCAGGACTGCCGGCGCTCTCGCTGCCCTGTGCTTTCTCGAATGGGCTTCCCATGGCAATGCAACTGGTGGGGCCGCCCTTCTCAGAAAACCTGCTGTTGATGCTGGGCAAGGCGTTCCAGGATCGGACGGACTGGCACAAGCGCCATCCGCAAGTCGGGTAGACTTATGTGCCCGGAAGCAAACCGCGCAGCGCCGCGGCGCCGATTACTCCAGTGAGGGCGGGCATCAACGTTGCCACCCGCCGCGTCCGTTGATAGCCGCTGTCCACCGCGTGGTAGCCGAGGTAAACGAATGCGCCGGCTGCGGCCGCGAGCAGGCCCAGCGTCCAGGTTGCGGCCAGATGCGGCGCCAGGACTACAGCCGCGGCTCCGCCGGCGATCATCATCGCTTGAGCCGCCGTGGCCCCCAGCATCGCGGGTGTTCCCGACCCGACAGCCGCGGCCAGGATGGCGCCCAGGGCCAAGCCTTCGGGGAGTTTGTGCACGCTGATCCCGGCCAGGAATGCGAACTGAAGTTTTTCGAAGCCGGGCTGATGTGAAGCCGCCAGGCTCCAGCCGTCGAAGAAGCTGTGAATTCCCGCGGCTAAGAGCAGTGGCGCGGCGAAGCCGTGCAGGCTTTCGTGGCATTCTTCATGGGCGTGAGTATGCGAGCAGGTAGGACAGACCGGATGGATGAAGCGGTCCACCAACCACAGCAGCGCGAAGCCCGCAACGAGAGCGACGGCCGATACGAGCCAGCCGGCAAGCTCGGCGATCTCGGGCAGAATCCAGAACAGCGCGATTCCCGCCAGCAATCCGCCGCTGAACGGGACGATGCGCCGCGAAAGCGCGGGCACCGCCGCAAGCCAAATCCCTATGCCGGCGCCCGCAAGAGCCAGGACGGTGAGCGCGACGAGAGTTGGGTAAATGGTCATAGGTCCGGTGCGCGCGCGGGCCAGGGTCCGGCGGCGCTCACTTCTTAGATTTCGGATTCAGGTCGCGCGATACAAGCAATTTTAGGGTGATCTTGTCGGATCCCGGGGTGAGGCCGAAGCCGATGCCCGCCTCGATGTCGGCGAACTTGGTGCCGTGATCGAAGACGCCCCAAAGCTCGTGGACCTGGTCGCGCTCGTCGTAGAACCCGCGCAGTTGGCCGAAATCGTCATATTCCTCGAGCGCCACCGCCCATTTGTCGTTGACGTTGTAGGCCAGGCGGGTGGCGGGAGCGAAATCCAGACCCTTGAGCCCATGCAGGTAAGAGTTGTCGAGGATCGGGTTGACGATGAAATCGATGGGTTTGAGGTGCCACCCGACGATGGGCCGGATCTCAGAGGTAAAGGTGCGCTCGTCCCAGTGTTTGGAATTGTAGCTGAACTCGAAATTCGCGCCGTAAAAAAACTTGCGGTCATCGGCGTGAGGGACGACAAAAAGGAGCCGGATCTTGCCGCCGTTCAAGGCAGGCCCGCGGTCTTCGGCGACGCTGTAAAGCGGCAAGTAGAGTCCTGCCTCGAACCACTCCGTGACACCATACGCCCACTCCGTGACGCCGTTGAGCGAATGATTGGGCATCAGTCCGGCGGGGAAAGCGGGAGTCTTGAGACCATCGGCGATAAAGTTGTTGTGCCAGGTGAGATTGAACACCCCGACGTCGGCGATGCCGGCGTCGTACACCTGGATTTCATCGGTTTGCGCGAACGCACCTACGGGTATCGCCGCGGCTGCCACCAGAACCGCTGCGAGGCGGGTGATTGAAATGGACATGCTTGCTTTTTGGGCCGATCTTCAAACTTACTTTGAGTCGGCGCGAAAAGCAAACAGATGGTTACTGTTGGGAGCTGCCGCATTCCGGGCAGAACTTCGCCGGGCGCGGAATCTGTTTGCCGCAGTTGAGGCAGAACTTCGTCTCAGCCGACGGTGCAGCGGGCGCGGCCGGGGCAGGACCGCCGGCGGCGGGAGTCGCGGGTCCGGCAGAGGGAGCGGGTGGCTCGGGAGGCCGCATGGCGTTCATCATATTCTGGGCCATCGCCAGGCCGGCCCCGAGGCCGACGCCGACACCAGCCGCGCCTCCGCCTTCATTACCTGCTGCGATCGGCATCGACTGCGCCACCTGGAATTGCGTGTACTTGCCCATGTCGCCGATCATATTCATGCCGATGCGCTGATCGAGCAGCTTCTGCAATTCATCGGGCAGAGAGATATTCTCGACCACGAAGCTTTCGAGGGACAGACCGAGATCGGCGAATGCCGGCTTCATCGTGGCGGCGATCTTCTCGCCCAGCGCACCCTGGTTGGCCGCCATGTCGAGGAAGGGCACCGCGCTTTGTGCGAAGCTGTCGGTCATCTTTGCAACGATGGTGTTCCGGAGCTGTCCTTCCAGATCCTGGACGCGATACAGATCGCGCGTGCCGCTGACCTTCTGGTAGAAGACCTTGGCATCTGCGACTTTGTAGGAATAGATGCCGTAGCCGCGCATCCTGACGGCGCCGAATTCCTTATCGCGAATGGTGATGGGAGTCGCGGTGCCCCAGCGCTGGTTGGTCTGCAGGCGCGATGAGAAGTAATAGACGTCGGACTTGAACGGAGACTTGAACGCCTTATCCCAGTTCATGAGGTAAGTCAGGATCGGCAGGGTTTGAGTGGTGAGCGTGTACAGGCCCGGCCCAAAAACGTCCGCGATCCGGCCTTCATTCACGAACACGGCCAGCTGCGAATCGCGAACCGTGAGCTTGCCGCCGCTCTGGATCTCCATGTCCTCCATGGGATAGCGGTAGGCCAAAATGCCGTCCTCCGGCTCGGTCCACTGGATTACGTCAATGAACTGCTTGGATAGGAAACTCATAGAGTTACAGTCCGGCTCCTGACAAAGTATACGCCACCATGGGGCGGTTTGTTCCTCAGAAGGAAGATCGGCCGTAAGAGGCAGAAGATGCAGGGTGAAAAGACTCCGCAGCGATAGGAGACCTCGCCGCGGAGTACCAGTTACTGGATCGGAACTACGAGCTTCTGGGGCACAGAGGGACCGCTGAGAAGGGCCACAACCAACGGCTGGTCCCCGCTGCTCACTCCCTGCGGCACGACGGCGTTTACCTGGTAAACCCCGGGGCTGATGATGCCGCAGAACAGCATTTGTGCAGCAACCCCTCCTATGGTGACCTGCGCGAGAGGAGCTGTAATGTCTCCGCCGGTGTGGGCGAGCGGATAGGCCACCGTCGATGCGATTTCGGGATTAAGCGGTGTCGTCGTGGGCCCGAACGCCGTCCCGAACAACATGATCGTGTCGCCAGCTTTGGCGGCGCGCGACTGGACGGAAGCTCCCAGCGATCCGGCGGGCGCCAGGTATTCGGAAGTCGTGGGGCTGTCCAGCACTACGGCAGCCGGGTATTTCGCCTGATTTTGCGGGAACGTGAATAAGCCGGGTGCTGCCGAGGCGAGCGTCAGCGCCGCCGGTGTGCTTGAGCCCACCGCATTTGACACGACAACGTTTACGGTGCCCAGCGTGTTGGTCGCTGGTACCAGCGCGTTGATCTGAGTCTGATTGACGAAACTGATGGGCGCCGGGCGTCCATCGATTGCGACGGTCACGCCGCCGAGCGTTGTGGGAAGTACGTTGGTGATGATTGCGCTTTCCCACGAGGCTGCTGCTGTTGCAAAGTTCGCGCCCGTGATCGTAATCCAGGAGCCTGATTCGGAGGTGCTTGCACCACTGGCGTTGTTCACGATGCTCGTGACTGCCGGAAGATTCGCAGTCGCACTGGACGCGGGCGTCAGCACGTAGTCAGCGGCGTAAATGTGATCGCCTAGCCGGGTATTGTCTCCGTTGGTCGCGTTGACCGACACATAAATGTGAACATTTCCCGCGCCGGCCGCCGGTGGGGTCCACTGCACGGCTATGGTGTTGGCCAACGAGGGCTGGGAGTGTTCAAGCCACTGGATGCCATTGCCGCCGCAGCCTCCGGCGGGCTCGATCGCGTTGTTAGAGCAGACGACTTTTTGATTCGCCCCCGCCGCGAAATCCCCGGCTTGCTGCGTATTCGGCCCGCTCTCCAGGCGAGCCGTCATCTCAAAGCCATACGTAGCGGCCACGCCATCGGCAATTACGATATTGATGTTTTGAGCCTGGCCCGGTGTGTAAGTAAGCCCAGCGGGGAACTGTAAGCGGACGCTGCCGCCGCCGCCGTTCAGTGGAGTTCCGGCATGACATTGAGTACACGAAACGCCGGGTCTGTCACCCGGCGCGATTGTTACTCCGTTGGGCGGGCCAAATGGGAAGGCCCAGCCAGCGATCGTTCCAATGGTTCCGACAAGAGTCGGGAGCAACAACTTTATAGCCAAACGCATCTTTCCTGTTCACCCCTAGTGTCAGAAGACGAACGTCAAGGTTCTTGATCGAATGACCGAATCGTCAGCCACCGAGAACCTACAGTGCCCCTGAAAGTGGTTCGACTATATCACTGGCACGTCGATGTGTAATCAACAAAAATGTAAAACGATTGTGAAATTCGAGCCTTGGCGGGAATACAGTATCTACAGCCGTCAAGACAGCGGAACTATTCGTAACGCAGCGCCTCGAGCGGGTCGATCTTGGTCGCGCGTCGGGCCGGGATGAAGCAAGCGAGCAGGGCCACGGCGGTCAGGATCAACGCGACCGCGGTATAGGTGACCGGGTCGGTGGTCTTGACTCCGAAGAGCAGGCTGGCAAGCAGGCGGGTCAAACCGAAGGCCGCTGCGAGCCCCAAAGCCAGGCCGATGCCGGCCAGCTTCATGCCTTGCCCGATGACAAGCTGCAGCAGGTCGCCGGCCCGAGCGCCCAGCGCGAGGCGAATACCCATCTCTTGAAGGCGTTGTTCGACAGAATACGACATCAGTCCATAGATCCCGATCGCGGCCAGCAGCAGAGCTAGCCCCGCGAAGATCGTCAGCAAGAGCATGTTGAAATTCTGGCGGGCCGTCGACTCGGCGAGCACCTGATTCATGGTGCGAATCTTCGAGGCGGTCAATTGGCCGTCCACCGCCACGAACTGTTGCCCAATCGAAGAGCTAAGAGTCGCCGGGTCCATGGCCGTGTGGACCACCCAGCTCAGCGGAACCAGTCCATTCGCAAGGTGCGTCAAAGCGTCGGTGATTTGCGCCTGCGGCACGTACATCACCGGCCCGGTCTTATTGCTGAGATTGGTCTCGCGTGCGTCGCCCACGATTCCGACAATCTCGCGCGGCGGCTCGTCGAAGTCCGGCCCGAGCAGTTTGCCGCCGATCGCGATGCGCTGGCCGAGGGCGTCGCCCTTCGGCCAATATTTCTGCGCCATGGACTGGTTGATGACGACCACGCCGGCAGCCTTACCCGTGTCCCGCTCGTCGAAGACCCGGCCGCGTAACAAAGAGATCTGGAGCGCCGCGAAGTAATGGGGGCTGACGTAACGCCATTGCTCGTCGCCAGCGAATTTGTTGCCGTTCGCAGGAGGCCGGCCTTCGATGTTAAATGGCAGGTCGACACCCCCCTCGATGGGGAGAATGAGTGTGGCAGCCGCCGACTGCACGCCCGGAAGGGCTTCGATCCGTCGCACCGATTCGCGAACCATGTTCTCTACCTTGGCTGCCGAATCGTAGCGGCCGCCGGTAAGCGATGTCTGCATGGTGATGACGTTGGTGGGATCGAACCCGAGATGCACGGAGCGCAGACCCACAAAAGTCCGGACCATGAGCGCGGCCCCGGCCAGCAGGACCACCGCCAGAGCCATCTCGCTGGTAACCAGGATGCTCCGGGCGCGATTGTGACGCAGGCCCGTGCCCGAGCGCCCGCTCGCTTCTTTCAAAACAGAGTTGACGTCCATCCTGGAGATGTGGAGAGCGGGGAAGAGGCCAAAGGCCACGCCGGTTACCAGAGCAATTCCGAACGTGAAGAGCAGCACGCGCCAATCCAGCGTATTCACCGGGGAGCCGATGTGATCGCGGGCATTGATGCGCGGAAGATTGCCGGGGCTCAACGCCAACAGGACGCGCACTCCCCAGGCTCCTACCAGGAATCCGATCGCGCCGCTCACCGAGGCGAGCAGGATGCTCTCGCTCAGCAGTTGGCGGAAGATCTGGCCACGGCTCGCGCCGAGCGCCGTGCGGATCGCGATCTCTTTTTGCCGCCCTGCGGCCCGCGCGAGCAGGAGGTTCGCTACATTGGCGCACGCAATCAACAAGACAAAGCCGACCGCGCCCACAAGCATCAGGAGCGCCGGACGGACGTTGCCGACCAGGTCCTCCTGAAGCGGCAGCACTGCTACGCTTTCGTCCTTGTCCATCCAGGTGGGGTTGGCGGCCCGGTATCGCTCGCCGGCCATCTTCATATTGGCGCGCGCAGCTTCGAGTGAGACCCCAGGCGCCAGCCGCCCGGCGACATTGTAGATATGACCCTGGTTGGTGCTGTTCGGATCAGCCTGCATGGGGATAAAGACGTCGGCAGGAGGGTCGGAACGGAACCCGGCTGGCAGAATGCCGATGAGCGTGTATGGCTCGCCGCCCAGCACGATGGAGGAGCCCAGCAGAGCGGCGCTGCCCCCCAGCCGTGTTTTCCAAAGGTCGTCGCTCACGACGGCGGCCCTGGAGCCGCCGGGAAGATCCTCTTGAAGGAGAAAATCGCGGCCCATGGCGGGCTTGGTTCCGAAGACCCGGAAGTAGCCTTGGGTCACGTGAATGCCCTTGACTTGCTCGGGACGGTCGCCCGTGCCGAGGTTCAGCCCGGGGCCGGAGAAATCGTACATCGTCATGGCTTCGAAGGCCTGATTGTTCTTCTGCCAGAGCATGAACTTCGGAATCGAGATGCTGTTGCCGCGGCCGTTCTTGAATTGCCGGGCGATCCGCATGATCCGTTCCGAGCCGGGGTAAGGCAGGGGCTGCAGCAGGACTGTATTCACGACGGAAAAAATAGCGGTATTCGCGCCGATTCCCAGCGCCAGGGCTGCCACGGCAATGGCTGTGAAGCCGGGGCTCTTCAAAAGCATTCGAACGGACTGGCGAAGGTCGGAAGCGATCGTGCCCATGCAAGGCTATACGGGCGAAGTGTTGGAAAGTTTCGAAAAAGAACCAGGGGCAATCACGAAGGCTCGCAGATTTGCATGGGAACCCGCGAGCTCCGACTGACGAGCGAGACCGTTAGCGTCGTGTGTTAACTCTGGGACGCAGCAACACCCAGCACCGACGAGACTTGGCTGAAAATCGTGCTGATGCTCGAGGCGACGCCGGGCATAATGGCGCCGGCAGCGACAGCAACGAATCCTGCCATCAGCGCGTATTCAATCAGGTCCTGACCGCGCTCTTCGCGCCAGATGCGGGCCTGTACGATCATCGAAACAATCTTTCTCACGGTAGCTCCTCCTCCAAAAAACAACCGGCAGTCAGCTGCCTTGTCTTTTTACTGATGGCTCAATTTTCAAGCAGTTAAGGAAAATCAACAATACTGACGATGTTGTAGACGGGTGACCTAAATCACCCGAGTACAAAAGGACCAGGGTACTAATGAAAACACCTCCCCAAAGCATCTGGCCGGTGTCGGTCTTCGGGCTGGGTTTCCTGCTCCTGGTGATTGGGTTGAGCGGTGTCGCGAGCATTCAAGAGACGCGTAGCATCCATAACCAGATGCTGGCTGTAGAAGACAACTACCGCCACATCGAGAACCTGATTGAGGCGATTCGTTCGGATACGTCCAGTGTTGCGGTCCTGAGACGCGATCGGCTGCTCGAAAGCGGCATCGCTCCGGGGTTTTACACGGACCGATTCAGGGACCTCAGGGCGAAGACCGAGTTGAGCATGGACCAGCTGCGCGTCCTGAGAAGCCAGCAATCGGGTCAGGCCCAGGATCGACTGGAGAGCGCGCTCGAGACCTACCTGGACAAAGTGGACAAGGAGTTTCGAAGCCCGAAGGGCGCCGATTCGAGAGTCGAGTTCGTTGACGACGGCTTCGGATCCCAGCAGATGGCCGTATTCACGGTGGCTGAGGAACTAAAAGGTCTGAACGAGGAAAATTTCGATTCCCGGCGCCGGGCTTTGAACCAGTCCGTGGAAAATCTGCAGGCGGACATTTGGGAAACGATCCTCACGGCGCTGGTGTTAGGGACCCTGATCGCGGGCGCTAGCGTTTTCCGGATCTCGGGATTGGAAAAAGACACAGCGCGGCAACAAGCGGCCACCGAGCGCGCCGAGGAGCGGCTTCGGCAGCTTTCCCAGCAGCTAGTTTCCTCCCAGGAGCAGGAACGAAAAGCGCTCTCACGAGAACTGCACGATGAGATCGGACAATTGCTCACGGCGCTTCGCATGGAACTGGGGAATTTGGAGCGGATCAAGCCCGGAGGCGAAGGCTTCGATGAGCACCTCGATCAGGCGAAGAAGCTGGCTGAAACCACTTTAAAGACCACCCGCGGTATCGCGATGGGTCTGCGGCCGGCGATGCTCGACTTGCTGGGATTGGGACCGGCGCTCGAGTGGCAGACTCGCGAATTCTCGCGGCGCTACAGCACTCCAATTCAGCTCGAAGTGGGCGGTGATTTGAAGGACCTGCCGGACCGGCACCGGACGTACCTCTATCGCATCGTCCAGGAAGGTCTGACGAATTGCGCCCGGCACGCCAATGCGAAAAATATCCGTGTGCAGGTGGAAGAGGCCAGTGGTCAGGTGGCTGTCACGGTCGCCGACGACGGGATCGGCTTCGATCCACACGGCAGCGTGGTTCAAGGCCTGGGCTTACTCGGAATCACGGAACGGGTCCGCGAGCTTTGCGGGAAGATCTCGATCGATTCCGAGCCGGGCAAAGGCACGCGAATCGCGGTGGTTTTGCCCTTGAATCAGAACGACGGGGCTGCGCCGTCAGAAGCGGCGGCGGCTACTGAATGATCCGCTTGCGCACGGCGTAGAGCACGATATCGGCTGTGCTGTGCAGGTTGAGTTTCTGCATCAGACGCGAACGGTGCGTTTCCACCGTGTAGAGGCTGACGTTGAGCAGCGCGGCGGCTTCTTTATTTGATTTGCCTTCGGCGAGGAGCTGCAAGACCTCTTTTTCGCGGTCGGTCAGCAGGTCGTAGGAGTCCTCGAGTCCTTCGCTCTGCATCTGACGCATGTAATCTTCGAGCAGCGTCTGCGTGATGGTCGGGCTGAAGAACAGTCTTTTGCTCGCGACGGATCGGACGGCCTGGAGCAGGTCCGCCTCGGCGCAGTCTTTGAGGAGATATCCCTGCGCGCCGGCAGCGAGCGCCCGGACCAGGAACGTCTCGTCACAGTGCATGCTCAGCATGACGATGCCGATTTCGGGGGTTTTCTTCACGATCTGAGAGGCTGCGTCGATGCCGTTAAGCTGCGGCATTGTGATGTCCATTACAACCACGTCTGGCGAGAGCTCTTCCGCCATGCGGACTGCCTCGCGACCGTCGGCAGCCTCTCCCACCACTTGCATGGCAGGGTCGGTTTGAAGGAGGAAGCGCAGACCTTTACGAACAACGCCGTGATCGTCAGCCAGGAGGACCTTGGTAGTAGACATATACACCGCCATTTCATAAATCGGCAGAAGAGGAGCGGCGCAGCAGAGTGAGGAACGCGGCCTGTTTCTGAAAATATACATCCTGTTATCAAAGACTTAAGAAGGCGTTTCGGTTTTTGTCAAGAAAGGCTTGCCAGACCTGGTAGTGTCTGCTATTCTGGTCGAGGTCGTCTTTTGCTGATGGCAGCGGGAAAGGTTGGAAAGCGGCAGTTGATGCGCGTCCAACGCTCTGCTAAGATAACTCAAGGCGATTTTTCGGCAGGCAGCAAGAAGCAGTAAGCCTCACTCCTGTCAGGTTCTTTTTTCCCAAGACTTTCGGTTCAAGCAGGACATCGTTTGTGATGACCGCTTGCGCCAAAACGGCTTTCGAGGCCGGCAGTGGATCGGATCTTCTTCGCTGGAAACAGCGGGGATCGTTTGGTTGGCTGCGCAGATCTTTGACAATCTGGTTGGACGCAAAAGTAATGTTCGTCAGAACTTTGAGTCAAACCGAGGCGATATTTGGTCCGGTCTGTTTTTAGATCGGGCTGAAAGTCTCACAAGATCAAACGAGAGTTTGATCCCGGCTCAGAATCAACGCTGGCGGCGCGCTTAACACATGCAAGTCGCACGAGAAAGTGGAGCAATCCATGAGTAAAGTGGCGTACGGGTGAGTAACACGTGG
>Ga0070734_10003263_pt1 | contig 17371 bp, 16 predicted proteins | sample Coa_R1_8_FD_66444 | JGI IMG/M metagenome (GOLD analysis project Ga0070734, IMG submission 66444) | Surface soil microbial communities from Centralia Pennsylvania, which are recovering from an underground coalmine fire - Coalmine... | ecosystem: Environmental > Terrestrial > Soil > Unclassified ... | reverse complement strand
GCCAACACCCGCACGGAGAAGCTGTCCGGAGGCCAGGCCCAGCGCCTGTCCATCGCCTGCGCGCTGGTGCACGACCCCGAACTGCTGTTCCTTGACGAGCCGACCGGAGCCCTGGATCCGCAGGCCAGGCGGAACCTCTGGGACCTGCTGCGGAAGATCAGCGCGGAGGGCCGCACGGTGGTGCTCACCACCCATCACATGGACGAGGCCGAAACCCTCTGCCATCGCGTCGCGATCATGGACCACGGGAAGATCCTCAAGATCGGGCCGCCCGCGGGCCTGATCCGTGAGCTGGATCAGGCGGTGCGGATCAGCGTGGAGTCGGGCCGGCTTTCGGTGGCCCAGGCACGGGCGCTGCTGCCCGCGGACGGCGAGGCCGAGAGCGTCACCGACGACGGGGTATCGCTGACCATCGCCACCAGGGAGCCCGGGGCCGTGCTCGCCGCGCTGGCCGACCGGGATGCGCTGACCGGGCTGCGGGTGTCCGGCGCCACCCTGGAGGACGTGTTCCTTGAACTCACCGGCCGCGAGTACCGCGCCTAGCCACCGGGGCCCGCACCTCAGCCAGTGATCAGCTCGGCAGGCTCCTTGGGGACACGGTCCTCGGCCAGCCGGACGTGGTACATCGAGCGCCAGTTCTTCCCGGTGAGCAGGAACTCTCCGGGACCAGGCAGCGCCGCGACACCGTTCAGCACCGCCTCCTGGTCACCCCAGTGGCGCTCCATCACCGCCTTGGCGTCGATGATGTCGGTGACCTCACCGCTGCCCGGGTCGATGCCCACCAGGTAGCGCTTGCCCAGCAGGTTCGCCCACACCCGTCCACCGGCCCATTCCAGGTCGTTGAGTTCGGTCACGCGCTCGCCGTCGCAGTGGACCTGGATCCGGCCGTACGGTGCCAGCGTGCCCGGGTCACGCGAGATCAGCTCGCTGGTGCCGTCACTGGTCAGGACCATGCCGTCCGCGGCGCAGATGCCCCATCCCTCGCGGTTGAACGGGATCGTCTCCACCAGTTCCAGGCTCCACGCGTCCCAGCGCAACGCGACCCGCTCCCGCCAGGTGAGCTGCCACATGTGGTCGCCGGCCGGGCAGATGCCCTCGCCGAACAGTTCCGCGGGAAGCGCCGTCTGCCCCTCGGGCTCCCGCGCGCCGAGCGGATACCGGCGCAGTGCCGACTCCCCGTAGCCGCCGCTGCTCTCCCACACCATGTCCCGGCCGACGATCAGGCCCTGGGTGAAGCTTCGCCCGGGATGTGGCAGGCGGCGCAGCACCTGCAGCCGGTAAAACCTCAGCGTGCCACCTCCTCGCCCGCATCCTCGCCGCATCGTAGCGGCCCGGCGGCCCGGGCCAGCAGGGCCCCGGCCCCGTGACGGAGGAACGAGGCCGTAGGCCAGCGGGGGTTCGTCCCCCCAGGACAGCACTGACTATGGTGGGGCCGTGAATGAGCTGGCCGATTCCAGCGGTGTGCTGCAGGACCAGGCCGCCCTGACCGGCCGCCTGGCCAGCGACGGTTACCTCTTCTTCCGCGGCCTGCTGCCCGAAGGGCCGCTGCGCGCGGCCAGGTCCGCGGTCATGGCGCACCTGTGCGCCGGTGGGTGGGCCGATCCCGCCGGCACGCCGTCGGCGGCGCCGCGGGCGGTCAACCTGGCGGACGCGCTCACCGACCGGGCCTTCCTGGCCGCCCTGACGAGTGCCGAGTTCAACCGGATCCCGTATCTGGCCCCGCTGCGCGCGCTGGTCCGGCGCCTTCTCGGGCCGCAGGCGTTCTCCTACCCGGCGAAGGTGCTGCGTGCGGTCTACCCGGAACGGCCGGGCGCCCGTCCACGGGGCCGGTACGTGCACCACGACTACGCGGTGACCGGCCTCCAGGACATGCTGACAAGCTGGATCCCGCTCACGGACATCCCGGTACGCCTCGGCGGGCTGGCGGTGCGGCCCGGCGGTCACCTCGGGCCGCCCCGGCCGCCGCGGCCGCTCGGCCGGATCGCGCCCGGCTGGGCGACCACCAGCTACCGGTGCGGCGATGTGCTCATCTTTCATTGCCTCACCCCGCATGCCGCCCTGGCCAACAACGCGGCGGAGCTTCGCCTGTCCGGTGACTTCCGCTGGCAGGAGGGTCAGGTGGCGCCGGCGGAGCTGATCCTCGGCCCGGCGCGCCACGCCGCGGGCCCGTTCGGCCGCCGGCCGGCCGGCCAGCCGGTGGAGATGTTCAGCCGGATGTTCCGGCGCGAGCCGTGGTGGGAACCGGTGCCGGCCGGGCTCACGCTCACGCCACGGGCGGAGCTTTCCGCCGTCCCGCCGGGGCCGTCCCGGTTCTTCCCGGTCCACCCGGGCTGGCAGCGGTGGCGCCCGCCGCCGGGCGCGGTGCACTGACCACGTCTCACGCCGGCGTGCGGCCGGCGGGCGCCGGGAAGGCATGCCCTAGGGTTTCGCCCATGCACAGTGTGGATCCAACGACCGAGCAGATGATCCGCTCGGTGCTGGCGTACGCCGAGAACAGGTTGCGGCTGGATCCGGTTCCCCTGGACGGGAACCGCCGGGACCCGGCGCAGTTCGATGCCGTGCTGAGCGATCTGCCCAGCGAGGAGCCGCACAACGCCGACCAGGTGCTGGGCGCGTACGCCTCGGTCCTTGCCCCCGCGGTGATCTCCGCGGACAGCCCGCGCTTCCTTGGCTTCATCCCGGCTGCGCCGACCAAGGCGGCGCTGCTTTTCGACATGCTCGTCTCCTGCGCCTCGATCCAGGGCATCTCCTGGCTGGAGGCGTCCGGGGCGATCCACGCGGAGAACCTGGTGCTGCGGCTGATCGCCGACCGGGCCGGGCTCCCGGGCTCGGCGGGCGGGTGCTTCGTGTCCGGTGGCTCGGCGGCGAACCTGTCCGCGCTGATGGTCGCCAGGGAGGTGGCCAAGCGCCGGGCCGGGGCGGCCGGTCAGGGCCGCAGGTTCCGCGCCGTGGCCAGCGGCGACGCCCATTCCTCGATCGCGAACACGCTGCGCATCCTGGAGATGGGCGCGCTGACCGTGACCACCCCCGATCACCGGCTGACCGGCGCGGCCCTGCGCGCCGCCATCGAGGCCGACGGCGACCCCGCCTCGCTGGCCGCGGTAGTGGCCACGGCGGGTACCACGAACGCCGGGATCATCGATGACCTGGCCGGCGCGGCCGAGGTCGCCCGCGAGTACGGCCTGTGGTTCCATGTCGACGGCGCCTACGGCGGGGCCGGGCTGTTCGCCCCCAGCGTGCGGCGCTGCTTTGACGGCATCGAGCACGCCGATTCCTTCGTCCTGGATCCGCACAAGTGGCTGTTCGCGCCGTTCGACTGTGCCGCACTGCTGTACCGCGAGCCTGCCTTGGCCCGTTCCGTGCACAAACAGGACGCGTCCTACCTCGATGTGATCCACGACGAGCCGGCGGACTGGAACCCGACCGACTACGCCTACCACCTCACCCGGCGGGCCCGCGGCCTGCCGCTGTGGTTCTCGCTGTCGGTACACGGGGTCCGTGCCTACAGCGAGGCGATCGAGGCGGCGATCCGGCAGGCCAGGGACACCGCGGCGGAGATAGCCAAGCGCGGCTACCTGGAGCTGATCCGCGAGCCCGACCTCGGGGTCGTGCTGTTCCGCCGCCGCGGCTGGGCCCCGGAGCAGTACACCGCATGGGCCGACAGGCTGCTGGCCGATCAGGTGGCGTTCATTCCGCCGTCGGCCTGGGAAGGCGAGACCGTCGCCCGGTTCGCGTTCCTGCACCCGCACACGTCGATGGACCTAGTGCGGCAGATCCTCGACCGGATGGAGTGAACCGTTCGCTGCCAATCCAGGGCAGCGTCACGGCATGAACGGAGTTCAGGCCACGGCTGCGCGCCCGGCCGGGCCCGCCAGTGCGGCCGCCGAGGTGATCAGCGACGTCTCGAACACCTGGCGCCGGCGGCGGGGCTCCATCAGGTTCACGCCCATCACGGCCAGGTCCTCCGGCCCCGGGGTCAGTACGGTGACCGCGGTGCCCGCCGCGCGCAGCGCCCTGACCTCCCGCAGCAGCGTCATGGTCATCAGGGCCCGCAGTTGCCGCTCCAGCACCTCGTGCGGCATCCGCGGCCGGTCCGCCACGACGCTGGCCATGGGGGCGAGCACGAAGACCTCGTCGAGGCCGGCTCGGGCCAGCATGCCAAGCGAGGTCGGCGAGCGGACGCCGCCGTCGACGTAACGACGGCCATCGATCACCGCGGGCCGGAACCAGCCGGGGATCGAGCACGACGCGACCACGGCATCCGGCAGCCGGGCGGGCGGGGCACCGGGCCGGCCGAAGACGGCGCGGCGGCCGGAGCGGTAGTCCACGGCGACGATCCAGGTCTCGCCGCGGACCCAGGCCGGCGGCTCGGCCGTTACCGGGAGGCCATAGGCATGACAGTGCAGGGCGTGCACCATGTCGCGGAGCGGGGCATGGTTCGCCCGGCCCAGCGGCAGCCAGGCACTGGCCAGCACGCCGGGGTGCACCCGGTGCGGGGACAGCAGCATGGCCAGCATCAGCCTGGCCGAGCCGAGGCGCAGGTGGGGCGCGGGCGGCCAGGCACCACCGGTGAGATCGTCCACCGCGGAAGCTTCCAGCGGCCCGACCGCCTCACCCCGCTGATGGGCGACCATCTCATCGATGCCGACCCCGCAGCGCAGCGCGGCGGCCACGACGCTGCCCGCGCTGGTCCCGACGATCAGGTCCAAGTCGCCGAGTGGGCGCGGCAGGCGCTCCTGGAGGGCGGGCAGCGCGCCGGTCATCCAGGCCGCGCCGAGCACCCCGCCCGCGCCGAGGACCAGCCCCACCCGGGCCCGGGAACGCCCAGGCACCACCTTCAGACCCATATGCACCTCCAGGGCCCCAGACATCCGCATTCGCCTCGCTCAGCCCCGCCAGGCGGTTAGATGCAGATCTTATATATAGATTCCCGCGCGGCTGCCCTTGATACGCCGGTGTTGACCTGCGGTGCCTTCCGCCAGGTCACGGGGCACGTCGTGCTTACCCGTCCGCAGGCCCGGGGGTACGCGCCGCCTGAGCCGCGTGCGCCGCCTGCTGGCCCGCCGAGCCGAGCCAGGTCAGCACCGCGTCCGCGGTGTCCCGTGGAACCTCCAGTTGCGGCACGTGGCCCACGCCGCCGAACTCCCGCACCGACCAGGCGGGGTTGGCTCGGGCGGCCGTGCGTGCCGCTTTGATCGGGACCAGGCGGTCGGCGGTGCCGTGGATCAGCAGCACTGGGCAGGTGACCGAGCGGACCCGCCGGCCGTAGGCGCGCCCGTGTGGGTACCCGATGGTGCGGACGACCGAGCGCATCGCGGCGGCGAAGTCGGCCTCGATGGCCGGGAAGCCGGTTCGCTGCACCGCGACCTCGACATGCTGGGCGATCACGTCCGGCGCCACCCGCGCGGGGTCCGCGCAGCAGAGCCGCAGGGTGCTGGACACAGCGTCGGCCGGGACCTGGCGGCGGCGACTGGCCTCCACCGCGCGGCGCAGGCCAGGGGTCAGGTAGGCCGCGAACATCGCGGTGACGAGCGGATCCGGCCGGGCGGGCACGAACGGCAGCGCCGGGTCCACCAGGACCAGGCCGGCCACCGCGGCCGGGGCGGCGCTCGCTTCGAGCAGCGAGATCATGCCGCCCATCGAATTGCCCATGAGGATCACCGGGCCGCCGGTCACCGACATGACGAACCGGTGCAGCAGGGCCCGGTTCGACCCGACGTCCGTGCCGCGGCCCAGCGACTGGGTGAGGCCGTGCCCGGCCAGGTCCGGCGCCAGTACCCGGCAGGTCCCGGTGAGCAGCGGCGCGACAGCGGCCCAGTTGACCGCCGAGCCGCCGAGCCCGTGCACGCAGACGATCACCGGCCCGTCGGCGGGGCCGCCGAAGTCCAGGTAGCGGACGGGCCCGTGCAGATCGGTCCACCGGGACAGGCCCGGCGCCCCGCCGAGTCCTTCGGTGCGATCGGTGGTCTGGCCAGCGGTCATCGCTCCAGGGTCGGACAAGCGACAGCCGCTGTCAACTGGCGGGTAACTTACGGTTTATCCGGAGGCGCTCCGCTCGGCGAGGGCCGCGAGGCAGCAGAACGTCGGCGTCTCCTGGCTTCCCGCGGCGAACAGGACATGCGGTGCGGCGCTCGTGATCGCCTGGAACGTGCTGTCCGGTGCGTCGCCCAGCTCACCGGGATCCAGACTGGGCTCCTGCGACCAGGCCTGACCGTTGAAGTGCTCGGTGAAGGCCAGCAACGCGCCGTCGGATTCCCCGGTCTGCCCGGCCACCCAGACGTCCGTCGGCGACAGCGCGGTCACCCCGGCCAGCAGGCTTCCCTCGGTGCCGGCGTTCGGCGTCTCGGTCAGCGACCAGGCGGTCCCGTTCCAGTGCAGCACGTAGGGCAGGCTGAAGTTCTGCTGGTTGACGTTTCCTTCGTAGCCGCTCGCCCAGACGTCGCCGGGCCCGGTGGCGGTGACACCGGTGAGGAAGTTCTGTGGGTCGTTACCGTCCTGCGGGAACGGTGTCTGCACGAACGACCACGCCGTCCCGTTCCAGTGCGCGGACAGCGTGGCCGTCCGCAGGCCGTTCTCCCCCACGGCCCAGGCATCGGTGGGCGACAGCACGGTCACGGCCTCGCCGAAGGCGCTGTTGTGCAGCGCCGCAGGTTCCTTCACGAAGCTCCAGGACGTGCCGTTCCAGTGCACGAACAGCATGGCGTTGAAGCTCTGGCCGTCGGAGTATTCGCCGACGGCCCACAGGTCGCCCGCGGAGGTCCCGCCGATGCCCTTCAGCTCGTCGGAGGCACCCGGGCCGGTCCTGGGGTTGGGGCTGGGGATCACGGTCCAGGCCGTGCCGTCAAAGTGCTCGATGAGCGTACGTGTCGCGCCGGCGCTGGTGGTCATGGTGCCGACCGCCCATACGTCGCCGCTGTTCACCTCGTCCACGCCGTTGAGTTGGGCGCCGGTCGCGCCGGCCGGCGCCGGGACCGCCACCGTGGCCCACGCGTGGCCGTCCCAGTGCTCCGCGAGAGGCTGGCTGTTGGCCGACAGCGCATCGGATGCGCCCACCGCCCAGGCGTCGCTGGCGCTTGCGGCGGCGACCGAGTTGAAGAACACGTCCTTCAGGCCGTCGATGCCACCCGGGTTCGGCGGGTTGCCCGCGACCCGCCAGGGGCTTGAGACGGGGCCCGCCGCTGCGCCGGGGGGCGCAGCAGTGATGGCCGGGCCAAACGCGAGCGAGGTCACGCCCCCGGCCATGACATGCGCGGCGCCGGGCAGGCCGGTGACGGTGACCAGGGCCGGGCCGGTCTGGGCGCCGCCATTGCCGAGCTGCCCGAACGCGTTGTCCCCCCAGGCCCTGACCTTGCCGCCGGCCACTACGGCCAGGGAGAACGAGCCGCCGGCCGCGATCGCCTTCGACTTGCCCAGCCCGGGCACCCGCAGTGGCACGTTGCTTTGCGAGATTCCCCCTGGGAAGCCGTTCCGCCGGGCGAGCTGGAACTCGCCGTTGTCACCCCAGACCCAGACCGAACCGTCCGACAGCAGGGCCACCGAGTGCTGCTCCCCCGCCGCGATCTGCGTGATCCCGGTGATCTTGGCGACCGGCGTGGGAACCACCCGCAGGCTGGTCTGGCGGCCGATGCCGAGCTGGCCCAACTCGTTGTCGCCCCACGCCATCGCGGTGCCGTTGCCGAGCACGGCCAGCGAGTGCAGCGCGCCGGCCGCGATCGCGGTCACCCCGGAGAGGCCCTGCACCGGCACCGGCACCGCGCTGTTGCGCAGCGTCCCGTCCCCGAGCTGGCCCTCGCGGTTGTCGCCCCAGGCCATGACGGTGCCGTTGTTCAGCAGTGCCAGGCTGAACAGGGACCCGGCCGCGATCGCGGTCACGCCGGACAGGCCCTGCACCGGCACCGGCAGCGCCGAGGTCTTGGCGGTCCCGTCGCCGAGCTGGCCTTCGTGGTTGTCGCCCCAGGCCATGACGGTGCCGTTGGCCAGCAGCGCCAGGCTGTGCTCCTCCCCCGCGGCCACCGCCGTCACGGTGCTGAGCCCCGGCACCGCGGCGGGCACCTCGCTGTCCCCGTTGGAGCTGGCGATCCCGTTGCCGAGCTGCCCGAAGGTGTCATCGCCCCAGGCCAGCACGGTCCCGTTGGCACGCAGCGCTAGCTCGTGCCGGCCCGCCGCCGAGATCGCCCGCACCCCGGCCAGCCCGCTGACCGCCACCGGTGCCGCGGTGCCGGTCAGCGTCCCGTTGCCGAGTTCCCCGGCGCTGTTGTCGCCCCAGGCGAACACGCTGGGCCCCGCCGCCGCGGCGCGGTCGGCGTACGCGGCGGACGCGGTCGGCCCGGTGGTGACGGCGGCCGCCAGGATCAGCGGTACCGCCGCGGCCGCAGGAAATGCCAGTGCACGCCTCATGGATGGCTCCCCTCGTGCGGCCGGACAGGCCCGCCTATCGACACGCGCCATGACCCGGCCGGGTTCACCGGAAACGGGCTATCGCGCCGGTATACCCCGCGGCTCCCTTCGCCGGCCGGCACGCGTGGCGCCGCCGTAGTCTTACGGAGGCGCCACGTCCGCATGGGCCGGCGGTTGAACTGATACACCTGGGGAGGTGGATGGTGCGGGCCAACCCGGTAGACCCGCGCGACATTCGCTGGGAAGTGGATCATCCCGCGTACCTCGTCCACTTCTGGCAGAAGGGTATGACGGACGAGTGGGAACTCGACGGCGCGGACGTCGATGAAGTGCTCCGCTGGGCAGCCGACAACGCCGGCGGGCGGCACTACGCCGTGTACGCCTGCGTGGGTGACGCCGAAGGCCGTGGGCTGATCCGGCTGCTGGGCAGCGACCTCCCCTGAGGGTTCTCCTATGCGCGCTGCCTGTCGTACTCCCAGACGCGGGCCATGACCTCTCCCCCTGCCTTGGGACGGGCGCCGCAATCGAACGGCGGCTGCGGATCGTACTCGATCATGAGCTGCGCCGCTTGCGCCGCGGTCCGGTCGGCCAGCAGTTCGGTGAGCCGTAGCGCCATGTCGATCCCGGCGGACACGCCCGCTGCGGTGATGATCCGGTCGTCGAGGTGCTCGACCACCCGCTCCGGTGTGGGTGTGGCCCCGCAGGCGGCCAGTTCGGCGTAGCCGGCCCAGTGCGTGGTCGCCGTCAGCCCGTCGAGCAGCCCCGCCGCGCCGAGCACGAGGGACCCGGTGCAGACCGAGGTGGTGAAGGTGGTGGTGGCGTGCGCGCCCCGCACCCAGTCGAGTACCCGCGAGTCGGTCTGCAGCGGACGTGTGCCCACCCCGCCGGGGAAGACGATTACGTCGGGGTCCGGCAGGTCCTCGAACGTTCCGTCGAGGACCACCCCGAGCATCCCGTTGTCGGCACGCACCTCGCCCTTCGCGTGGCCGACGAAGGTGATGTCGAAGGTCGGGATGCGCTGCAGCACCTCGTAGGGGCCGATCGCGTCGAGCGCGGTGAACTGCGGGAACAGCGGGATGGCGATGCTCAGCCGGTCGGTCATGCGGACGCTCCTTCGTGACGGGCGGTCATGCTGAACCGCTTCCGGTAGGCGTCAGGACTGACCCCGAGGTGACGGTGGAACACCCGCCGCAACGACTCGGCGCTGCCCAGCCCGCAGCGTTCGGCCACCACCTCGAGGGTGTCGTCACCCGCCTCAAGATCGGCGCGCGCCGCCTCGAACCGCACGCGCTCCACGAACCGTCCCGGGCTCTGGCCGACCTCGGTCGTGAACACGCGGGTGAAGTGGCGCACGCTCATCGACGCCGTGGCGGCCAGCACGGGCAGCCGGTGGTCACCGCCGGGAGTGGACTCCACGCGGTCCTGGACGGCCCGGACGGCGGAGCGCTCGGCCCTGGGCACCCAGACAGGCGTGGCGAACTGGGTCTGGCCGCCCGGCCGGTGCAGGAACATGACCAGCCACCGCGCCAGCGTCTGGGCGACCTCGCTGCCCAGGTCGTCGGCGACCAGCGCCAGCGCCAGGTCGATCCCTGCGGTGACCCCGGCGCTCGTCCAGACGTCGCCGTCGCGAACATAGAGCGGGTCGGGATCTACCTGGAGTGCCGGATATTCGGCCTGCAACGCCTCCGCATGAGCCCAGTGCGTGGTCACGCGGCGCCCGTCGAGCAGCCCGGCCGCCACGGCGATGAAGGTGCCCGTGCACACCGTCGCCACCCGCCGGCACCTGCTGGCGGCGGCACTGACGAACGTGATTACGTCTGGGTCAGCGCTGGCCGCCCTGGAACCGGCGCCACCAGGCAGCACCAGGGTGTCGATCGGTTCGCCAGGGCCGGGCAGCGGCACGGTGCCCAGCTCAAGGCCGCTCTCGGTACGGACGTTTCCGCCGCGCGCCGACGCCACCCGCACCCGGTACCCGCCCTGCCTGCCCAGCGACGCGGCAACCTCCCCGGCGCTGACGAACACCTCATGCGGCCCCACCACGTCGATCGGCTGCACACCGTCGAAGGCAACGAAGACCACGGCCCGCTCGCTCACGCATCCCACTCTCGCCGCGCCCACCGATGGCGTCAACGACACGTACCCCACACATTCGGCCATCGCCTGCGGCCGCCGCCCATGCGGGAACGGTCAGGCGCCTCAGTGGCTACGGTGAAGGCGCGGCTGAAGGGTCACAGAGCCAGGTCAGGCCTGCGCGGTGGGCGCGGTCAGTTCCAGCTGGACGCCGTCAGGGTCCTCGAACGGCAGCACGTCGATGCCGAACCCGCCGAGCGTGGTGATCTCGCCGTGCGGCACGCCGTTCTCATCGAACAGCGCCATCGCCGCCTCCAGGTCCGCGCGGCTGGCCACGCCGAAACTCAGGTGGTCCAGGCCGACCCGGTCCGGGTCGAAACGATCGCCGGACGGCGCCATCGGCCGCAGGCCCATGAGCAGGTTCCCGCGGATCATCACCACGCCGCCGAAGAGGATCTTGAACACCTCGCCCGCCGACGGGTCGTCGTCCGGCGGCGACTCCACCGCGACGTCGAAGCCGAGCAGGGTGGTGTAGAATTTGCGGCTCCGTTCCAGGTCGGTCACGGTGAGCCGCAGATGGTGGATGTCACCTGTTGGAATCTGCCCGGGCATGCCTCTCTCCCTCCCGTGCGCCGCCATTGCTGCGCACGATCCCGTCACGGCCGCCGCATCTATGATCTTGCTGAAAAACCGTTGGGACCAGGGCCTGCCGGGAACGCATAATCGGCCACGTGGACGTCGATGCCTTCATGCGGGACGGCTACGCCGTGGTGCGCGGCGCGTTCGATGAGGACACCGCCCGGGCCTGCCGGGAGATGATCTGGGACGTGCTGGCCGAGCGCGGCATCGACCCCGATGACCGTGCCACCTGGGCACCGCCACTGATCAGGATCAACTGCCCCGATGGCGAGCCGTTCGCCGCGGCGGGCACCTCCCCCAGGCTGCACGCCGCCTACGACGAGCTCATCGGCGCGGGCCGGTGGGTGCCCCGGGCCGGGGTCGGCGGCACCGTGCCGGTGCGTTTCCCGTCCGAGGACTACCCCGGCGAGGTGGGCTACCACATCGAAGGCAGCTACTGGGGCGGCGACGGCTGGTGGGCGAACGTGCGGTCCCGCGACCGCGGCCTGCTGGCCCTGTTCCTGTTCTCCGACGTCGGCCCGGACGACGCCCCCACCCGGCTGATCGCCGGATCGCATCTGTTCGTCCCGCCGGTCCTCGCGCCGGCCGGAGAGGGCGGCATGCCCGGCAATGATGTCTCCACCGGGCTGCAGCCGTCGGTGCTGTGCCGGCGCGCCGCCGAGGCCACCGGCCGGGCCGGCGACGTCTACCTCGGCCACCCCTTCATCGTGCACACCGCGACCTGGCCGCACCGGGGCACCGTTCCCCGGCTGATGGCCCAGCCCGCCGTGGCCGTGCCGGGCGGCTTCTCCCTTGACGGTTCCGATCCGTCGCCGGTGGCCCGGGCGATCGTCCGGGGCTTGGCGACGGCGCACTGACGCCCGGGCCGGCTCTAGCCAAGCCGGGCCCGGGCGTCAGGTGTGTTACGCCGCGAGCGGTGCCGCGTCCGCCGAACTGGCCGGTTCGAGCGCCAGTGCCAGCACCTCGCGGACGTCGCCCACCGGGTGGACGTCCAGCTTGGCGAGCACCTCGGCGGGCACGTCGTCCAGGTCGGGCTCGTTGCGCTGCGGGATCAGCACGGTGGTCACGCCGGCCCGGTGCGCGGCCAGCAGCTTCTGCTTGACCCCGCCGATCGGCAGCACGCGGCCGGTGAGCGACACCTCGCCGGTCATCGCCACATCCGAGCGGACGGGCCGTCCGGACAGCAGCGACGCCAGTGCCGTGGTCATCGTGACGCCGGCACTCGGGCCGTCCTTCGGAACCGCGCCCGCGGGCACGTGCACGTGCACGCCGCGGTCCTTGAGGTCGGAGACCGGCAGCTCCAGCTCGGCCCCGTGGGACCGCAGGTAGGACAGCGCGATCTGGGCCGACTCCTTCATCACGTCGCCGAGCTGGCCGGTGAGCGTGACCCCGGTGGACCCGGTCTCCGGGTCGGCCAGCGACGCCTCGATGTAGAGCACGTCGCCGCCCGCGCCGGTGACGGCGAGCCCGGTCGCCACGCCGGGCACGGCGGTCCGCCGCTCGCCGGACGTCAGGCTCGTCTCCGGGGTGAACCGCGGCCGCCCCAGGTAGTCACGCAGGCTGGCCACGGTGACCTCGACCGGCAGCGCCTCCGGTTCCATGGCCGCCTTGGCCGCGACCTTGCGCAGCACCCGGGCGATGGAGCGTTCCAGCGACCGGACCCCGGCCTCACGGGTGTAGTCCGAGGCGATCAGCGCAAGCGCGCCGTCGTCCACGGTCACCTCGGCCGGCTCAAGCCCCGCCTTGGACAGCTGCCTGGGCAGCAGGTGGTCCCGGGCGATGAGCACCTTCTCGTTCTCGGTGTACCCGTCGAGCTGGACCAGTTCCATCCGGTCCAGCAGCGGGCCCGGGATGCCTTCAAGCACGTTCGCCGTGGCCAGGAACACCACGTCGGACAGGTCGAGGTCCACCTCCAGGTAGTGGTCGCGGAAGGTGTGGTTCTGCGCCGGGTCGAGGACCTCGAGCAGCGCCGCGGCGGGGTCGCCGCGGTAGTCGGCACCGATCTTGTCCACCTCGTCGAGCAGCACGACCGGGTTCATCGTGCCCGCCTCGCGGATGGCCCGGACGATCCGGCCGGGCAGCGCGCCGACGTAGGTGCGCCGGTGCCCACGGATCTCCGCCTCGTCGCGGATCCCGCCGAGCGCGACCCGGACGAACTTGCGGCCCATGGCCCGCGCCACCGACTCGCCCAGCGACGTCTTACCGACACCGGGCGGCCCGACCAGGGCGAGCACGGCGCCGCTGCGGCGGCCGCCGACGACGCCGAGGCCGCGGTCCGAGCGGCGCTTGCGCACCGCCAGGTACTCGACGATCCGGTCCTTGACGTCGTCGAGCCCGGTGTGGTCCTCGTCCAGGATCTGCCGCGCGCCGACGATGTCGTAGGCGTCCTCGGTGCGCTCGTTCCACGGGACTTCCAGGATGGTGTCCAGCCAGGTGCGGATCCAGCCCGTCTCCGGGGACGCGTCCGGGGTCCGCTCCAGCCTGCCGACCTCCTTGAGCGCCGCCTCGTGCACCTTCTCGGGCAGATTGGCGGCCTCGACCCGGGCCCGGTAGTCGTCTTCCTCGCTGTCACCGTCGCCGGTCAGCTCGTTGAGCTCCTTGCGCACCGCGGCGAGCTGCTGGCGGAGCAGGAACTCCTTCTGCTGCTTCTCCATGCCCTCGGTGACGTCCTTGCGGATGGCCTCGGCGACGTCCAGCTCGGCCAGGTGGTCCCGGGTCCAGCCGATGGCCAGCTCGAGCCGCTTCGCGACGTCGGCGGTCTCCAGCAGGCTGAGCTTCTGCTCCCCGGTGAGGTACGAGGCGTAGCCCGCGCGGTCGGCGATCACCGACGGGTCGTCGAGCTGCTCGAAGGCGTCGATCATCTGCCACAGGCCACGCTTGCCGAGCACGCCGACGACCAGGGCCTTGTACTCCTTGGCCAGTTCCGCGGCGCGGCCGCCCAGGCCGGTGTCCTCGATCACGGTGCCCTGGACCCACAGCGCCGCGCCCGGCCCTGTCGTGCCCGAGCCGATCTTGACACGGGACACGCCCCGCACCACCGCGCCCGGCTCGCCGCCGGGCAGCCGGCCAAGCTGCTCGACCACGGCCAGCGTGCCGACGCTTGCCAGGCCGCGCTCGGCCAGGCGCGGCACGAGCAGCACCTGGGCCTTTTCTTCGGTGTGGATGCCGGGCACCTGGCCCGGGCCCTTATTGCGAGCGGCGTCGATGGCGCCGCGGATCTCGGTGTCGGTCAGCTCGATCGGCACCACCATGCCCGGCAGCACCACCTCGTCGTCCAGTGGCAGCACCGGCAGGGTGAGCGTCTCGCTCATGAGCCCTCCAAAGGTTGAGTCAACTACACTCAAGAATCAAGAGCCCACATATATTTCCCCGGCGTGTTCGTTCTGAGCGATCACGCCACAACGACGGCGTAAGCCCAGGCCAGCGGGGTCATGCGGCGGAAGCCGACGGCTCCGGGATCACCATCCCAGCGCCATGGCCGATAACGCCACCAGGCCGGAGGACTTGCGATTGGCGCCCGGCCGGGCCGGTATATAAGGGGGAAGCGCCGCTACCTCTCCCACGGTGACCGTCTTCGGGTCGCCGCCCGCGGCAATCCGCCGTATCACCATGTCCGCGCTGATGGTCCCCTGCACCTTGCCGTTTTTCCCGCGGACCTTCAGTGCTGCCACCCCCAGTTCGCGCATCAGGTGCCCTGCCTGGCGCAGAGTCTTTCCCGCGTCGATGTACGCCACTTCCGCTTCCGCGGCCTTGCCCGTGCTGGTCACCGCGACCCCCAGATGTCGCTACCGAGACCAATGGCCCCGCTTGCCAGTCCCCGTCCGGCCCGTGCCGCCCATAACCCAGTGAGCCGACCGTGATCCTTTTCCGCGTACATATAAGTCAACGCCGAACCGCTGGGAAAAGTTCACCCCACGCGCCTGAGAAATGGCTGTGAATCCACCCATGGGAGGAGGCCGGAATCCGCCCGCTCTCCACCCGTACGCGGATGTCCCCGGCACCCCGCGGATCTAGCGTTCCTAGCGCATCGCCGCCGATGGGAGGTAGTGCCGTTATGCGCTGGGTTCTTGGCTCCGGCCTCCGGTTCTGGCGCCTTGTGGTGGCGCTGGCCCTCGGGGCCGTGGTGTTCGGGATCGCACAATTGCGCTCCGCGCCCGTCGACGTTTACCCGGAGTTCACTCCCCCGGCGGTGCAGATCCAGACCGAGGCGCTCGGCCTGTCCGCGGCCGAGGTCGAGCAACTCATCACCGTGCCGCTGGAGCAGGACCTGCTGAACGGCGTGCCGTGGCTGGACCGCATCCACTCCTCCTCGATGCCCGGGCTGTCCGCGATCGACCTGACCTTCCAGCCGGGCACCAACCTGTACGCCGCGCGGCAGATGGTGCAGGAGCGGATGACCCAGGCGCACGCCCTGCCCAACGTCGGCAGCCCGCCGATCATGATCCAGCCGCTGGCGTCGGCGAGCCGGGTCGCCATGATCGGGCTGGGCCCGCGCCGCACAGCCCGAGCCCGACCAGCGCGGACACCACGAGCCGCGGGTCACGGACGCGCTCGCTCAGCCCGACCGTCCAGCACACGGACGCGAGCACGAGCACCGCGGCGGACACCGGCAGGGCCAGCCCGGTCGGCCGGTCGTCCAGCAGGATGCCCGTGCCGACACCCAGGATCGTGATCGCGCCGACCGGGACCAGCCACGACCTGATGTACCGGTTCACCGTGCCCGGCAGCGGGCCGGCGATCGGGACCGTCACGGGCTGGACACCCGCTCCGGCCGCGCGCTGGATGCCCGGGCCGGCCGCCTGCCGAACGCCCGTCCCGGCGATGCGCCACGCGGAACCGATTCCGCCCGCCCAGCCCCTGGCGCGCGGCAGCCTGCCACTGCCTATCCGGCCCCGCTCCGGGGCCACCCCGTCCAACCTGACCCGACCTTCCTGGCCCGGTGGCGGTGGATCCCCGTACCCCGCCTCCGCCCGCTCGTTCAGCCGTTACGGTCGCCGCAAGTCAAGTCTGCCCCGAGCAATCCAGAATGACCAGGTAACTCCAATGTAACGGCAAAGCCAAGGCAAAGGAACCCGGCGCCGCCCTCGCGCGCCTCCCACGCGCGAGGGCGACGAGCCCAGGCTGGTCAGCCCACCGGAGCTGCTACTCCACGACTGCGTTACGGCCAGGATGTGCAGTCGCATCCGCCGCGTGCACGGCGTCCTCGGTTGTTTGTCCTCCGCGGCCACCGGCCTGGTGCTGCCTCCAGCACAGCCGGGCAGGGTGCAGGCCTGGCGCAGCCGGTGTGCAGATCGTGTGGACGCGCTCAGCGGCCGCCGCTCGCCCCCGCTGCCCTGCTGTTCAGATGCCAGGCCCTGGCCCGCCGCACCGCCTCGATCACCACGCTGATCGCCACGGTGACTCCCAGCGCGAGCAGCAGGCCCAGCCACGGCTGGTCCTCGAAGGCCTTGCCGCCGAGCCGGCCGATCAGGAAGGCGTAGCTGGCCCAGATCACCGAGGCGACGGCGGTCGCCACGACGAAGCGGCGCCGCGAGTAGCCGACCAGACCACAGGTCAGCGTGACGGCCGTGCGCCCGCCGGGGATGAAGCGGCAGCCGATGATCATGCGGGCGCCGAAGCGGTGCAGCGACCGTTCGGCCCAGGCCCGCCTGCGCGCGCCGCGTTCCCCGGCGAAGACCCGCCGGCTCGCGGCCGGGCCGAAGCGCCTGCCGAGCAGGTAGGCGGCGTTGTCACCGAGGAACGCGCCGCACGCCGCCAGCGCGACAAGCAGGGCGGCCCGCGGATCCGCGCTGCCGGAGGTGGCGACGCCGAGCGCGATCACCGCGGTCTCGCTGGGCAGCAGCGGGATGAGCGCATCGAACGCGGGCAGCAGGACGGCGACGACGTAGGACAGCAGCGACGACACGCCCAGCTGCGAGAGCCCCGTCACGGCGCTGCCACTTCCGCGGAGCGGCCGGACCGCCCCCCCATCGCGCCAGCTTGATTCGCTGCGGTACGCAGCCCCGGGGTTCCCGCGTACCGGCCGAGGAGCGTGATCCCGGCGATGGCAGCTACGGCGCCGACCAACTGAACCGTGAACCCTGCGGGTGACGCGGCGAGTTGCTCGCCGAACAGCAGCGTCCCGAGCAGGACACCGGAAACCGGCTCGACCGTGTCCATCACCGGCAGACTGGCGCCCAGCGCCCCGGCCTGAAAGGCGCCCGCGGACAGCAGCAATCCGGCGGTGCCGAGCGCGATCAGGGCCCACGGCTGCCAGTGGGCAAGC
>Ga0070734_10003261_pt1 | contig 17376 bp, 12 predicted proteins | sample Coa_R1_8_FD_66444 | JGI IMG/M metagenome (GOLD analysis project Ga0070734, IMG submission 66444) | Surface soil microbial communities from Centralia Pennsylvania, which are recovering from an underground coalmine fire - Coalmine... | ecosystem: Environmental > Terrestrial > Soil > Unclassified ... | reverse complement strand
CCCCAACGATATGAACGGTCTAATGGGTACGAAGAGAAATTCATCCTCGCCACCCACAGGGAGAGTAGCATAACCTCCGTGTATTAGCCAAGTATATTCTCGCCGAAAAAAACCGCAGTGTACTACTTCGGTTGCCACGCGGAATTCAGCATTTGCGGCGTAAAGGGTCCCATGGCAGTCTTGCTGCGCGTGTATTCGTACAGCGCCGCCTGGAAAATTCCGTTTAACGCCGCGTGCACCACGCCGAGAGCGATGAAGTAGAGCACGCAAATCGCGGCCATCACCAGACCGGGGATCCATCCCAACAAGAATCCCACGGCAAACGGCAGCCCGATCGCCGGCAGCGCCAGCAGAAAGAACAGCAATCCGAAACTGAACGATGCGGTGAGGCGCTCGCCCCAGGTGTCGCGCAACATTTGCGCCGATTTCTTGACGGCGTCGATGGGTCCGAGTTGTTCGTACACCATGACCGGCACCACGAAGTACGTCGCGATGGTCCACGCGGCGCCGATGAGTCCGACGATGATGCGTCCGATCCATCCGGCGCGTTCCGAGAGCGCACGCAGAATCATCCCGACGGTAGCGGCGAGCACGGCCCATTGCAAAATGCGCCCCACGTTGGCCCACGCGAAGTTCAGACCGTCGGCGACAGTGGCGTGTCCGCCGCGCAGTCGAATGGTGGCGGCGTGAATCAACGCGGTGTTGAAGAAGATCACCACGAAGTAGTTCGCCAGATAGTAGACGAACGGTCCCATGATGCGAGCGAGGCCGAATCCGTCCGGCTCGAGAATTTTCGGCATGATCAGAAACGGAAAAACGAACGTGACGGAAACCAGAACCGCGCAAATCGCCGAGAGCACCGGCAGCAATGCGAGTTCCTTGTCGTCGCGAAGAATGCCCCAACTGACTTTGGCGAGTTCCCAGGTGGTGGAGATTTTGCCCATAGCCGACCTCCGGCGCGAGAGAGTGGCGATCGGCCTAACTATGCCACGTGTGCAGGTGATTCGCAAGGGTCCAAGCGCGGGCGGCGGCGCGTCGAGGTGGTAACATGAACTTTGACGCGTATTTCCTGGGGGCGTAGCTCAGTGGATAGAGCAACGGTCTTCTAAACCGTTGGTCGCGAGTTCGATTCTCGCCGCCCCTACCAACTCGACGCTTGCGGAGATGGTACTCTTGAAATGGCGATGGAGCATTGTTCCTTGATTTTTGCAGCAAGGGTTGATCGTTCGTGAGGCTGCCACACGCGGATCGTGTTTTAGTGGAGAGGGAGAAGATCACGAACTATTTGCTAAATCCAGAGCACCCTGATAACGGGGGCAAGGCGGCGTTCTTCGCGGCTCTCGGATTTCATCGTAACAACTGGACTGCGCTTGCGTCCGCGTTCGAGTCAATGGCCCTGGACAGTCCGGTGACGAAATCACTGATCTCAGCGCATGGCGAAAAGTACATTGTGGACGGTCCGATCGAGTCGCCCAGCGGTAAAACGCCGACGGTCGGGACCGTCTGGATCGTCGAACGCGGCCAAGACATACCGCGGCTGATTACGGCTTATCCGCAGGAAGGACCTCATGATTAACGAACACGAACGTGTGGTGCTAACAACACCTGTCCCGTCGGAAGGGCTTGAAGCCGGCGATGTTGGTACGATCGTGCATGCGTACACGGACGGCCGCGCTTACGAAGTTGAGTTCGTGACCCTGGAAGGCAAAACGGCTGCGGTCGTAACGGTGGAAGCGTCGCAGATCAGGCAGATTAGCAGCAATGAGATTCCCCACGCCAGGGAATTAGCCGTCAAGTAAACGCTAGCGAGAATAAGATCCGTCTGAGATGAGGGGTCGAAACATGTGGAGTCAGAAGATAACAGTGCCACTTCAGGGCTGACATCATTTCCTGGTTCATTCGATCCTTAGGAGCGTTGGATCGGGGTTTAAAGGCTTGCGGGATCACTGACAGATGATGATCGTTTGCCCAAGTCATCGTTCGGTTCAACTCGCTTTGATGTTGGTATCTTTGTCGACGCTGGCGTCGGCAGCGCCACGTCCGCCTTCCCGCGAGACATCCTGTGCGGTATACGCTCCGAACGGAGACGCAGCCTCGGCCGTGATCGAGAACGGAAGCCTCTTGGTGGAGATAGATCGAGAGGGATCAGTTATCACCCTCAAGACGCCGGCCCAATCAACGCCCAGGAGGGAGGGCATGTGATCGTGCCAAAACCAATTGCGGAGAGCAGAAGACCAATCGTTGCCCGCTGGGCCCCGTTCTGGGAGAAACAAGAAGTCCCGAAATGACGCGTTCACTTAGAGCTAAGGAGGCTTGAAATCGCAATGAGAAAGCTAGCCTTGTTACTGCTGTCGGCGACGGTTTTTTGTTTCGGGCAGGAAGTACAGACGGAGAAGGTCAAAGTCGAATTACCTGACCATGCCTTGTATAGTGCGTTTTTCCGCAACATTCTGGCCCTCGAAGACGCCGCGGCCAAACATGATAAAGCGGGACGCAAAGGCGACGAAGTACGCACCTATTATCAGAACCTGCTCGGCCTAACACCGGCTGAAGCGGCAACCTTGAAGCAGGTTGCGCAAGACTACAGCGATGCTGTACATAAACTCGATATCCGAGCAAAGGAGATTATCGACCAAGCTCGGGCACCGTATCCGAACCATGGCTTGCCGGTCGGCGCCAAGCCGCCAGCCGTCCCTGAAGAGCTCCGGCAATTGAATGTCCGCAAAGCGGAAATCGCTATCGAACAGAAACAATCGTTACAACGGAACTTTTCACAGGAATCCTTTCAACATCTCGACCTCTACGTCCAAAACAGCTTCTCTAAACAGGTGACCGTCCGCAGGCTTCCGGCGCCCGGTTCTACTGGAGGGCAGGGGAAAGCGAAGCCGATCCAATAGAACTCTTCACTCCGAACCGCATCCCGAATCGAGCGAGCTTCACGGTGATCACGCCGCGATCGACAATACGCATCGGGTGTCTAGCTAGGTGAGAGGTTTGCGTAAGCATCAGCTGATCCCGAGCATGAGTCGCCCGGCCAATCCGTACGACAGCGCCAGTTGCGAGAGCTTCATGAAAACTTTTAAGCGAGAAGAGATTCATGCCAACGTGAAACGTAGTGGAAATTGTAGCTGCGGATTCCTCAGAATTCCGCAAAATGCCTCACACTTCCGCAGCATGCCTGCAACGGATTCATCGCGAAGCAGTTAGAAAATCTATAGATTTCAAAAGCTGTCATAATCAGACTTCTAAACCGTTGGTCGCGAGTTCGATTCTCGCCGCCCCTACCAACGTTCTCAGAGAAATGGCACATTTCTGATCTGCGTCGCCCTTTTGACCACTAGAGAAAAAGCAACGACGCGCGTCGGGTTGTCCCTACCGTCCCTTGTCGGTCACGATTCCCAGTGCGGCGCCTCCTTCACGAGGCGCCGCATTCGCGAAGCCACACGACCGAAACTATCGCGGTCGCGCCCACCTCACTGGTGGCAAACCTGAGCCACGATCGCGCCGGTTCCGGCGTGTCCGGGATCGGCGGCGTAGCCTGCGGCCGTCTTGATCACCACAACCTGTGCAACGTTGCCGGATACCGTTGATCCGGACTTGGTGATCGCACTCGACACAATCACGGCCATGTAGGCGGGCACCGAGGCGGGCGGGCTCGAGCTGTTGCCTGGGTCGGAAGTCCAACTGCCTCCGCATTGCGGCGGAGCCGAACTGGTGGAATCGGCGAAGCCCTTGAAACTAGCAGGCGCGCTGCCGCCGCTCAGAACGTTGGCCTTCCACCATTGCGCTCCCCACCAAGTTTGAGATCCCCCGGATGCCGCGCTGACGTCGCCGACCACAAAACTTCCCGCGCCCGGCGCATAGGCGAAGACGATCAACGTGCCGGTCACATTCGGTCCCACACAATTCGGATTGGTGACCGATGCCACGACGGTGTAGCTGCCTACGTTCGTCGGCGGCGTCGAGGAACCGTTGTACGTAACGGCCGCCGGACCGCAAACGCTCGGTGTGGTTGTGGCCGTGACCATTCTGGGCGTGCCGGTGTAAGCCTGAACGAGATCGCTCAGGACAATATGAGCCGGGGCCGGCGAGATCGTGTCGGTGATCGTCGTGGGACCGGTGCTTGTGTAGACGCCGTTCGGATCGGTGAAGCTCCAATAGTCGGCGCTATAGACGCCGGCGTTGGTGTGAATCGTGTGGCTGAGATCGAGGTCGGCGCTCAGATTCACGCCGCCCGCTCCTGTCGCTGCTCCCGTCGCAGTATGCGGATGGCCGTCGTAGGTCACGCTGTAAGGCGTAACACTGATGGTTGCGGCCAACTGCGTCACGGTCACCTGGATCACGTCGGTGACGGGAGTGTTGTTCGGAGCGCTCGCGACGACGGTGATCGTCGTATTCGGGCCCGTGCACGGAATTGTCGTCGTAAACGTCACTTCGTTCGGATCGTTCGGATTTCCCGCCGAGACCACCGTTGCGGTTTGACCGTTCACGGTAATCGAGATGTTGGTCGTCCCCGTGGCCGTCCCCGAAACAGGGATCGAGCAGGTCGTAAAGACTTGTCCGTTCACGGGATTATCGACGGTCAAGCTGAGTGTCCCCGGAACTCCCACGATGATCACGTCGCCTTGTTTCGGATCCAGGAACAAGGGGCTGAAATCGGTGCGGCCGTTGCCCGGCGTGTTGCCGATGTTGATCACGGCCGATGGAATCAGCCGGAATCCCCGGTTGGGCTGCGAAGGATCGACGCGCAGAACGATATCGGCCTCGCCCAGCGTAACCATGTTCTGGTTCAAACCCTCGCCGTTCGCCGTATCGGCGAAGTCGGGCGTGAAGACACCGCCATTGAACGAGCCCGACACGGCGGAAACCTGAGGATCGGTGAACGTGGTGTTCGCGGGAGCCGTGAAATATACCTTCACTTTCGCTGTTGGAATTGTGAATGTCTGCCCGGTGATCGCCTGACCCGAAGCCACGGGAACGGAGATGTTCAGAAACTGACCGACTTGATACCACGACGTGAAGTTGGGATTCCCCAGATCGAAAGTCCAGCCGAAACGCCAGTAATTCCAGTTTCCGGCGAAGACCGGCATGAGAAACGTGCCGCCTTGCGCATCGGATGTCAGGCTCGTCTGTGCAGCGCCGTATCCAGTTGGTGCGAGGGCCTCCGCTTGAATCCCGGGGTAGTAGTTTCCGGCCGGATATGGCGGGTCGAACGTGACACGTCCGGCGATCGAGGACGGCGTGTCGTTGAAGTTGAGCACAACGTGTTGGCCGGGGCTGGCGGTGAAAGGAATCGGCGGATAGTCGAGTTGCGTTAACTGATCCACTGACAAAATGAACTGCGGGTTCAGAAAAAATTGCTTCGTGAAGTCCGCATCGTCGAAGATTCGGTTGAGATAAGCAGAATAAGTTTTCCCGGGTGTGGGACCCATCGTCGCGGTGTAGTTGTCGGTGAAGCTGCCGGGCGCAGTGGTTTGGCCGCTCACGATCGTCGTGAGATTGTAGACCGGCAACGCGAGAGTGATGTTCCCGGTGACGTCGGCCGCCTGATTAAATGTGTAATTCTGGGTGAGGTTCTGGCCGCCGGGCACCGTGCCCGGCGATGGAAACAGAACGCCGGGATCCCAGGTAAACATCGACTGCCCGCTCGGCGTCGATTGTCCGCCGACCATGGTCTCCGGTATGAACAACGTCCGGCCCAGGAAGCTATAGCTCTCGGTTGGCTGCAAGTACACCTGATAGCTCGGGCTCGTCGAGGGCGCCCCACCTTGAAAGACGGAATTGAAGGGACAAAACGCGGCGCTGCCGCCGCAACCCTCCTGGAAGATGTTCTGATTGTCTGTCGTGTCGAAGAGGAAAAGCTCGAGACTGCTGAGCGTCAGCGGATTGCCGTTCATATCATTCGCGCGAACGGTCCCCGAGATTTCGCCCGGCTGGTACATGATATTTTTCGTCACGGTCGCGCCCGAGGTGATAGACACTGCGGGTGTGGTCGGCGAAAAGGGTGCGAGCACGGAGAACGGCACGGGGAAGAGCGTCTTGGCGATCGGTCGCAAATAGTACGCGTTGGCCAGCGCCGATTCCACCGTGACGCTGTAACACCAGAACTGCGACCCAGCAGCGCAGTTGATGGGATCGTTCTGAACGGCCGTTCCAGTGGCGTGGTAGACGTGTGACGTGTCCTCCGCGTCCACCTCAATCGTAGTTGGAACAAAACCATCTGGAGTGATGAACTGGATCACACCTTTAATGATTCCAGGCGTTGCCGAGACCGGTCCCGCGACTGCTTGAAGACTCGCCAGAGACAACAGCGCGATTCCGGCGAAAGTGATGCGATTCGTTTTCATTTTTCCTCCCCAAAGACTCAGGCGCAAAAACACTTGCGTAGGGCCACGTGACGACCATTGAGGTCTTGCGCGCAGCCGGGGGGATCCGGGCCGCATGGCGGCAACTTCTTTCGGTCCGACACACTCGTTCATGGATTGCCTTGCACTTTACAGATGCGAAAAAGGGGGACGATTATTAGCAGGCGCCTGAAAAAAGACTTGGCCGAGGGTCCGCTACAACTACCATCCCTAACTGCTGAAGCCAGTGGGTAGACCTTATTCCTTCGACCGATTGTGTCGCGGCCTGGGCTTTTCACCGATTATTGCGACTCACTTCGGGGAAAACGGGGCCAGTCTTCTAAACCGTTGGTCGCGAGTTCGATTCTCGCCGCCCCTGCCAAGACTAACGCTCGGGTACATCCTGATCTGCGCAGGTTGTTTCCAACCGCGCCTCCCTCGTCTGCTATACAATTTGCTGTGTTGCCAAGATGCAACCACCTGATGCAGCCGCGTTGGAGATCTGTTGAATGAGATATCTATTCCCTACGATAGGTGCCGCCCTCGTTCTTAGCGCTGTTGGTTTAGATGCTCAATGCGTTGTACCGCCTGTTCCGAAAATACCCGTCCTCAACATCTTCGATGCAGCGCAAGAAAAGATCTTAGGCGATGTACTGGATGCCGAAGGGCGAAGCCACCTTCGCATTATCGAAGATGACCAACTGCTCGAGCCCGTTCGAATCGTAGGGGATCGACTGCTGCAGGCCTTCGGTCTTCCATCGGATTCGACACGCTTCTATCTGATCGACCTTCCTGAACTCGATGCCTTCACTGTTCCCGGTCATGTCTATGTCAGTCGCCAGATCGTGGCCGCTCTGCGCAACGAAGACGAATTAGCTGCTCTCCTTGGGCACGAACTCGGCCACGAACTGACACATCAAGCCGCAATCGAGATGAGCGTTCGATTAAAGGCCGTGTTGGACGTGGACAAAGTGGGTGACCGCGCCGACATTACAGCCAAGTATCACCAACTGGCTGACCAATGGGCGAAGAACCGCCGCGCCTTTCGCAAGAGGAAAGAGTTGGACGAGGAACGTGAGCAATATATCGCCGACGAGGTTTCGTTGCAGGCCGCCTTGCGCGCCGGATACGACCCGAATGCCGCGGTCGAGTTTTTCGATCGCGTGTTAGATACCAAAGGCAACACCGGTACTTTCTGGTCCGACATATTCGGAACCACTCGACCCGAGCAGAAGCGGCTGCGCGAGTTGGTGCGCAAGTTTTCTAAGCCGCCGGAGTGTGCGCCCAAGGGACCGTCGATTCATGACTTCCCTTTGTGGCAAACGGCCGTCGCTGAATACGTAACTAAGAATCGACGCGAGAATATTCCGGGACTCATTTTCAAAAGCAAACTGACACCGGCGTTTCGCGCGGAGGCCAAACATTTGCAATTCAGCCCGGACGCCAAGTATGTACTGGCGCAGGACGATGGCGCCATTTATGTCCTGACCCGCGAGCCCTTTACGGAGATTCTTCAAATCGATGCGGCCGCCGCAAACGCCGCTCAATTCACGCCGGACTCGCGCGCTATCGTTTTCGATAACGACAACAAGCGTGTCGAGAGGTGGGACTTGTCATCGCGCCGGCGAGTTTCGGTGCGCCAATTGGTGATCGCGCGCGGTTGCACAAGCTCCCTTCTTTCCCCCGACGGCAAATACTTCGCCTGCTTCGAAGAAGGCGAAACTCTAGCGGTCTTCGATGTGGCCGCCTCGACGCGAGTTTTCGAAAAGAAAGTGAACGTCACGCCGAGTTTTGCCGATCTACTCACCTTCCTGTTGAGCGGTGCGCACGCGTTCATCTCCTTTTCGTTCTCGCCAGACTCACATTACTTGCTGGCGGGAGGTGGAGAGGTCGCTCTCGCCTTAGACACACAGTCCCTCAAGCCGGCTCCCTTGCCCGGCTCCCTGCGGTCATGCGTGGGATCGCGACACTTTGCATTCCTGGACAACGATCGCGTCTTTTGCATAAACCCGTCGGATAGTTCGAAATCCACCGTCGTTCGTTATCCCTCGGGGGAGGCTGAAACAAAAGTTGCGATCGGCCTACCACAACGACTCGATCGAGCGACGCATGGCAACTATGCCATCCTCCGCCCGGTCCCGAAATTCGCAGTCGGCGTGTTCGACATTGCGCAGAACAAGATTGTCGTCGGAGGACAATCCCCCGCGCTTGATCTGTACGACAACTTGATGGTAGCGGAGCGAGGATCTGGCGCGATTGGCTTGTACGCGTTCCCAAACCGTCAACTTCTGGCCGAGGCGTCACTCTCTCAAGGCCTTTTGGGAAGGCTGGACGCGTTTTCCATCTCACCCGATCAGAACTCCATCGCTATTTCGAGTCACACCCGCGGAGGAATGTGGGATCTAAAGACGGGCGTGCGTCCCATATACGTTCGCGGGTTTGAAGATGCGTATGTTACGCCATTCGGAAGGCTCCTGGCCCGCTTCTCAGCCCAGGAAGATCTGAAGGCGCCGCCAACTTTGAGCGAGATCGATCCCGCTAATCCCAACCAAGCGATACAAGTGCCCCTCGACAAAGAATTACAGACCACGCTCGTGGAGAGATTTTTGGTCGTCCGCCGAACTTTGAAGGAAAAGGAAACCATCAAGGGCAAGATTTATGAGATCCAGGACGTCAGCAACCGGAAGCCCATCTGGTCGCATACCTATTCCCGAGCATTTCCGAACTTATCTCTGGATCCCCGCTCGGAAACAGTCGCGATTTCCTGGCAACTCGGAGACAATGGCGTCAAAGACGAACTGAAGGACGTTCCGGAGCTGCGGGAGAAACTCGGACGGTCCGGCAAGGGCGAGGGCAACCGATTGGTCCAGATCGTGAGCATTCGCACGGGGAACCAACTCGGCTCAATCCTCATCGATGCGGGCTCTGGATCGTTCACGGTCGAACGCATCATCAATGCAGGGGACGCCGTCGTGGCGTTTGACGACAAAAATAGGGCGTTGGTCTATTCTGTCTCAAGCGGGACGTTGGTTGGTCACGTGTTCGGCCAGCGCAGCGCGTTCTCGTCGGCGAGTCACCTGATGGCCATCGAGAATCAATCTGGCGAGGTCTCGGTTTACGACTTGGCGGATCTAAGCAAACGCGGCGACCTAAGTTTCGACGGTCCAACGGCCGCCATGGCTTTCAATCCGGAAGGTACGCGCCTTTTCGTGCTTACACGTAATCAGACTGCCTATTCGGTCGCTGTACCAAACGCTTCCGCAGCCAACAGTGTCACGCAATAGAAGAGCAATGCCGGCGGAGATACTTACGGTAGTGGGACAGGCATAAGCCGAATGTAGTCGGTTGTAGCTGGAACTCGAAGGGCTCATCACAGGTCGATTGCCGTAACGTGACACCCACGGACAATCGACCTGGTCACCGAAGTCGATTGAAGGGAGAAAATGCGAATGCCAACGCGAATGCCAACGCGAATGCCAACGCGAATGCGAGTGCGAAGAACAGCTTTGATCGTCTCTGGAATGGTGGCATTGTGGGCGCCGCTGCTGGTTGGGCAAACATCCTCGAAAGCGCCGCATCGAGCGCCGGCCAAACCCGCGGCGGCCTCATCCATGCAGGTGCACGCCAATCTCAACCAATTGATGAGGGGAATCTTTTATCCGGCTTCAAACGTGTTCTTCGCGGCCCAAAGCGACAATCCCGCGGACGTGAAGCCCGCCAAGAAAGCCGCTGTCGCGACCGATCCGCTGCAAAGTACCTACGGTGGGTGGACGGCCGTGGAGAATGCATCCCTCGCTCTCGTCGAGGGAGCCAATCTCCTCACGGTTCCGGGACGCAAGTGCGCGAATGGTGTCGACGTTCCGATCAAGAATCCCGAGTGGTCGAAATTCGTTCAGGAAATGCGCGAGGCGGGCATGAAGGCATACCAGGCGGCACAATCCAAGAACCAGGATTCCGTTCTCGACGCAGCTGACACGCTCACCACCGCGTGTGCGAACTGTCACGCGAAGTGGCGCACGGCCAATCTCGCGGACCGGTGCAAGTAAGCCGGAGCCGTGCGGTCTCATCCAAGCAGGCGTTGCTGCCGGAAGATGCAACCCTGGCGTATAATCGGTCCGCTGTAGAGAGAGGCCTCCATGACAAAGTCCGTCTTCGCCGGGCTCGCCGCCTGTATCGCCGTCTCCGCGATGGCATTCGCCCAACCCAATTCTGAGCCCAATCCGTATCGGACCGTGGAACACTGGTTCACTCTGCCCGACGGACGAACCATGGGATCAACCAGCGCCGTCTTTGTCGCGCCCAGCGGACACATCTGGGTGGCCGAGCGCTGCGGCGCGAATTCATGCGCCGGCTCGAACCTGGATCCGGTGCTGGAATTCGATGCGACCGGCAAGCTGCTCAAGAGTTGGGGCGCTGGAATGTTCCTGTTCCCTCACGGCATCACGATTGAAAAGGACGGAACAATCTGGCTCACCGACGGTCAAGGCAACAACGAGAAGGGCCACCAGGTTTTCAAGCTCAGTCCGGAAGGAAAAGTCCTGATGACTCTCGGAAAAGCGGGAGTCGCCGGCGATGGGCCCGATACGTTCAATCAGCCGAACGCCGTGGCGATCGCTCCCAATGGCGATATTTTTGTTTCCGACGGTCACAATCCCGGGCGCGGCAACGCGCGCGTCGTGAAGTTCACGAAGGACGGCAAGTTCATCATGCAATGGGGCGGTCACGGCTCGGGCCCCGGCCAGTTCGAAGTGCCGCATACGCTGGCCTTCGATTCCAAGGGCCGGTTATTCGTCGGCGACCGCGCCAACAACCGCATCCAGATTTTCACGCAGGACGGGAAGTTCCTCGAAGAGTGGAAACAATTCAGCCGGCCGAGCGGGATCTACATCGATAAGAACGACGTCATGTACGTAGCCGACTCCGAATCGACCGACCGCGATGGGTACGGGCACAACCCGGGTTGGAAGCGCGGGATTCGCATCGGCAGCGCCAAGGATGGAAAAGTTACGGCGTTCATCCCCGATCCGTCGCCGGGAGCGGGCGCCACCAGCGCGGCGGAGGGCGTCGCCGCCGACACACAAGGCAATGTTTACGGCGCGGAGGTTGGGCCCAAGGACGTGAAGAAGTACGTAAAGAAGTGATTACTGGTCGCGGCGACCGGGCGAGCCGATTGAATTTGTGATCCGGTCAGAATGTACGAGCTTCGTGAAAAGAAATGCCCGTGAAGAGGGTGTCTCAGTTTGAATTTCTAGCGGCTTCGCCGCTGCTTTGTGCGGAAAGGCTTGGCCTTTCCGAAGGACTGGAGGCACCTTCCTGCGAGGCGATGTCTTGCTTGAGCAAGACATCGCCTCGCAATCCTAAAGAAGGTCCTTCGCGGAAGGGCTTAGCCCTTCCGCACAAAGCAGCGGCGGAGCCGCTAGAAAAACTCGAACTGCGACACCACTCGTGAAGAGGCAGCTTGCGTTGCAATCGCAAAATGGTGTAGCATGCGCCGATGCGGCGTCTTTCAGCCATCTTGCTGATCGCCGTGATCGGGCTTACGGCGGGAATTCCGCTGGTGTTCGCCGATCCCGGGTCTTCGCGGCCCATTTGTTGCCGCCGCGACGGCAAGCATCACTGCGCACTGATGGCTGCGCAGACGCAACGGGAATCATCTGAACCGGCCTTCCGGTCGGTTTGCGCGACCTGCTCCTACTTCCCTAGTTCCATCCCGGTGCCGAATTACTCGGGCGCGGCTGCGCCCGGAGCTTCGCCGGCAGTTTTTGACGTTCTTGTCAGCCACCCCGGCACTCACACGCAGTGTGAAGCGCGCTATCGCATCTCCCTCACTCGTAGCCATCAAAAGCGCGGCCCTCCTCGTCTCTTTTCCTAACACCGTTTCTCGTTTCTGAAAATGTCGCGGCGCGTGAATGCGCGTCACGACCCTGTCGTTTCGCGTAGGCAATACGCTGCGCACCCGCCGGGCGGTTGCTACTCCTGTATCGGGAGTTATTCAACATTTTAGGGGGACTCATGAAGGGGCTTCTCGTTGTGGCACTACTAGCGTTTTGCCTGGATGCGCGCGCGCAGGAAACGATCAATTACGCCAGCTTGGGCGGGCGGGTCAGCGATCCGTCAGGTGGCGTCATCGCCGATGCGCTGGTAACCGCAAGGCAAATCGAAACCAATTTGAAGTACGCGCAATCAACCGACGCCGCGGGGCGTTTCCGCTTTCCGTACTTGCGCGTGGGACAGTATGAAATCACGGTCCATAAAACAGGATTCGCCGATTCAATCGAAACCATCGCGGTTACGGTGGGCGCGGCCTTCGATCTTCCCGTGTCGTTGAAGATCGGGATTGCGGAATCCAAGGTCACCGTGACGGGCGCGGCGCCGGTGCTGGAAACGGCGCGTAGCGAAGTGGCTGGGACCATCGCGGACACCGAAGTCCGCGAGTTGCCGCTCAATGGACGCAACCTGATGGACTTGGCGTTGCTTGTTCCCGGCGTGTCGCCGACCAATACCGCGGCGGTACAGTTGTTCGCGGAAACCTCCGCGATTCCCGGGCAAGGAATTTCGGTCAGCAGCCAACGGAATTTTTCCAACAGCTTCATCGTGGACGGCGTTTCCGCCAACGATGACGCGGCCGGCGTTGCCGGAACGTTCTATGGTCTCGACGTGGTGGAGGAGTTCCAGGTAGTCACGTCCGGGGGACAAGCCGAGTTCGGACGTGCTATGGGCGGCTACGTCAACATCGTCACTAAGAGCGGATCGAACACCTTTCACGGTGCGATCTACGGATACCTTCGCAATCAGCGATTCAACGCCAACAACGCGCTGCTAGCCGCCAAGTTGCCGATGACCGCGGCGCAGGATGGCGCCAGCTTGGGCGGGCCGATCGTCAAGGACCGGACATTTTTCTTCACCAATTACGAAGAACGCGACTTGAATCAGACGGGCTTGATCACGATCCTGCCGGCCAATGTGACCGCGATCAACGCGCGCTTGCTGGCGGCGGGCTACAAAGGCGCGCCGATCTCCACTGGCGTTTATCCGAACCCGGTACATCTCCGGAATTTCCTGGCCAAGGCCGATCACCAGTTCAGCGGCAAGGATCAATTCAGCGTCCGCTTCAGCCTGTACGACGTGGATAGCAGCAATTCGCGCGGTGCTGGTGCGCTCAGCGCCCAAAGCGCGGCGGCCGGCTTGAACAATATCGATCAAACCGTCGCGATCAGTAACATCTACACGATTTCCTCGCACACGGTGAACGAAACGCGCGGACAATTCACCTATAGCAGCTTGCTGGCGCCGGTCAACGACGCGGTCGGGCCCGCCGTCAGCATTTCCGGCGTGGCGTCGTTCGGCACTCTCTCGGGGTCTCCCACGGGGCGATTGAACAAGCTCACCGAAATCGTGGACAACTTCGCCCATCGCGCCGGCGCTCACGCCTTCCGCGCCGGTGCAGACTTTTTGTATAACGGCGATACCATCACCTTTCCGCGAACCATTCGCGGCAGCTACGCGTTTTCGTCGTTGGCCAATTTCCTCACCGGCGCCTACAACAGTTCCGGTTACACGCAAACCTTTGGCAATTCCGTGATTCACCAAACGAACCCCAACATCGGCTTCTACGCGCAAGACGAATGGAGAGTCACACCAACGCTGACGTTTAACACCGGACTCCGCTACGATTTGGAGTGGCTGCAAACGCTGGTGACGCAAAAGAACGATCTTTCACCGCGCGCCGGTTTCGCATGGTCTCCCGGGGGCTCGCGCCACTGGGTGGTTCGCGGCAGCTTCGGTATCTTCTACGACCGCATTCCATTGCGCCCCCTGGCCAACGCGCTGCTCTCGTCCGACAATACCAGCACCATCACCAGCACGAGTCAATTGAGCCTAAGCCTCTCGTCGACCCAAACGGGCGCGCCGATGTTCCCGAATATCCTCACGAGCGTCCCGAGCGGAGTGCTTTCGAACATCAGCACGATGGATCGCAATATGCAACACGCTTACTCCGAGCAAGGCAGCCTGGAGATCGAGCGGCAGTTAGGTCCGCGCGCGACGATCACCGTTGGCTATCAGGATTTGCGGGCGCGTCATCTCATCATTTCCGTGAACGAGAACGTGCCGTCCTGCGCGGCGGTCGGAACCAATAACGGTTGCCGGCCGGTATCCGTTTACGCGAACAACGGCCAATACTCGCCGTGGGCCGATTCGCAGTACGACGGCTTGCAAGTGTCCTTCGTACAGCGGCCCGCAAAGTGGGGCAGCTACCGCGTTTCCTACAGCTTCTCCCACGCGCTGGACGATGTCAGCGAGTTTTTCTTCAGCGCTCCGATGAACAATTTCAACATCCTTCAGGATTGGGCCCGTTCCGACGACGATCAGCGCCATCGCGTGTCCTTCGACGGCGCCGTTCATACGTCCATGGGCAAAGCGAGCACTCCGTGGCAAATGCTCACCAACGGTTTCCAGTTGAGCGGCGCGCTGCAATACTATTCGGCGCTGCCGTTCAACATCACCACGGGTTCGAACACGATTCAGGGAACCGGCGCGCGTCCCGCGCTCGGCGGCGTTTCGATTGGACGCAATCTCGGCCGGGGTTTCGACTTTTTCAACGCCAGCTTGAGACTGAGTCGCTCCTTTCCGATCGGCGAGCGGCTGCGCTTGGAATTGATGGCGGAGATGTTCAACGCCTTGAATCACACCAACGACATGATTCCCAACGGCACCTTTGGCTCGGGAACTTATCCGACGAATCCCAGCGCGGCGTTCGGAACGCCGGGGGCCGTCGGTGATCCGCGCGGAGGGCAGTTTGCCTTACGCGTGACTTTCTAGGAGGCGCATATGTTTTGGCTATCTCTCCTGATTGCTTTGCAACTTCCGGCCGCGCCGGAAGTAACTCCTGATCGCCAGCCGCAGTTGGCAGCCAACGGCCATATGGTGGCGATGGTCTACGGCAACGGCCACTCGATCCTGCTTCGCCGGTCCGCCGATTACGGGCGCACGTTTTCCCCGCCCGTGTTGGTCGCACAAGGCGCGGTGCTGGCGCTGGGCCGCCATCGCGGCCCACGGATTCTCTTCAGCGGCCAGACGATGATCGTGAGCGCGGTCTCCGGCGCGACGGAAGCGACGGGCCCGCACGCGCACGGGTTGCCGGCCGACGGTGACTTGTTGACCTGGCGGTCGACCGACGGCGGCGCGACATGGTCGAAGCCCGTCGTGGTAAACGATAGTCCCGGCGCGGCGCGAGAGGGCCTGCACGCCATGACGATCGATGACGCCGGGCATCTGGCGGCCGTGTGGCTCGATCTGCGCGCTAAAGGTACGCAACTCTACGGGGCGTTCTCGAACGACGCCGGCGCAACGTGGTCGAAGAACCTGCTGATCTACGAATCGCCGGACGGCACGATTTGCCAATGTTGCGATCCCTCGGTTGTCGCCGTGGGAGCGGACGAGTTCGCGGTGATGTGGCGCAATGCGATGGGCGGCATGCGCGACATGTTCTCACTGCGCGTGCGCAACGGTAAGGTCGCTTCAGAGGCGCGCAAGATCGGCGTGGGAAGCTGGAAGTTGGATGCGTGTCCGATGGACGGCGGTGGCATCGCGGTGGATCATGGAAAGCTGGTCACCGCCTGGCGGCGCGACGATCGCGTGTTCCTAGCCGAGGCCGGTCCAGAAACCGAACTTGGCAAGGGCAAGGACGTGGCGATGGCGGTAGGTAAGAAGGGTGCGTATGTGGCATGGGTCGGTGTGGCGGGTATCGAGATGCACAGGCCCGGGGCCGGCAGCAACCAACGGATCGCGGCGAACGGTGCATTCCCAGCGCTCGCGGCGCTCGACGACGGATCGCTCCTAGTGGCCTGGGAGCATGACGGCATCATTTCCACGCAGCGCGTGGAATAGAACTTTCCCTGAAGGAAAAGAATCATGAATGAATCAAGAGTCAGTTCGGTTCGATTCTCGCGCCGGGAGGCGATTGGCCTGGTTTTTCTGATCGCATATGATTGCACGCCGCATCTGCTGAAGCCTTTTGCGCCGGACACCTCCGATGCCTCGCTAAAGACCTGAAGGCGGGCCTGATCCGATTCTCCAACGACGTGCCGAACTACTATGTGTTGAATTTCCGCCCGACGTCGCTCACACCCGGCTTGCACGCGCTGCACCTGCAGATCAAGGATGGTCAAGGGTTGGCGCTCAAAGCGCGAAGCGAGTATTGGATCGACGGCGATCCCGTCCACTAGGGCTTGACGATTTATTTTGTCGACGTCGCAAGGATCGAACGGAAGAAAATCCCGATGCGCGTCTTTCGGCGTCTCAGTTGAAATCGATCCCGCGGAGCGGGATCGCAACCTGTAGCCGACGGCTGAGCAATCTTTGCGACACCACCGGTCAGCTCGTAACAAGATACTCCGATCCCGTACGAGTCTGTGTGACAACTGAGCTCCAAGCCTGCGGCAGCAGGCGGCGCAATGTTAGCCCCAGGCGAGGCGTTTTTCTGCCGAGCCTGGGGGTTGATTAGAGAAGAAGGCGAGTCTGCGGAGCAGGCGGCACAGACACTCGGAGTTTCTGTGTCGCCAGCTTCGCAGGCTCGCTTTTTTCCTAGGTAACCCCAGGTTCGGCAAAAAACGCCTCACCTGGGGCTAACATTGTGCCGCCTGCTGCCGCAGGCTCAGCGACAACTTAGCCCTGAAGGGGCGAGCTATGACAGCCCAGGTCGAAGCCGGAGCGCCCTTTGCTCCGGCGTAGGCCTGGGTCACGTTGGATTATGAATGGAGTCCTGAAAGGACGACCCAAACCTCATTCGCCTTCGTCGCTCTGGTTTTTTGAATCGCGCTTTCAGCGCTCCGTTCTACCGCACTGTCACCCATGTATGAAAGCGCCGCTGGTGTCAACGAACTTTTTTCTGTTTTCAACTCCACTTCCATCGGCCCTTGAGTACACTACGTCTATCCGGATCGGAGGATAAGGCTCTGCGGGGACGCAACCTGAGCACCGAGTCCGGGGCCGAACCAGAAACCAGCGGGAAACACTTCTCGCTGGTTTTGTT
>Ga0070734_10003259_pt1 | contig 17379 bp, 12 predicted proteins | sample Coa_R1_8_FD_66444 | JGI IMG/M metagenome (GOLD analysis project Ga0070734, IMG submission 66444) | Surface soil microbial communities from Centralia Pennsylvania, which are recovering from an underground coalmine fire - Coalmine... | ecosystem: Environmental > Terrestrial > Soil > Unclassified ... | reverse complement strand
TGAATGCCTGAGGCGAGAGCTTTTCGGGAGAGCCGGATGCGGGAAATCTGCACGTCCGGTTCGGGGAGGGGGAGGTAGGCCGCTCTCTATCACCTACCTCTCTACTCTACCGGCTCGCAACGAGCCACGACCGTGAGGGAGTGATTTTTGGGAGCGACTGGGACATCGCTTGCTTACGCGCGCGGCTCGCAAACGAGCCACGACCGTGAGGGAGTGATTTTGGGAGCGACTGGGACATCGCTTGCTTACGCGCGCGGCTCGCAACGAGCCACGACCGTGAGGGAGTGATTTTGGGAGCGATTGGGAAGTCCAATCGTATGTGGCGCAGGCGCTCCGGAGTTTTCACAGCTTCTCAGCAAGCGGCATCCCAGTCGCTCCGAATCTTGCGGTCCAGACGAATAGGTCACTGTGTGGCGGTAACGCCGCCATCCATGTACAAGGTCTGGCCGGTGACGAAGTCGGACGCAGCCGAGGCGAAGAAGAGCACAGCGCTCATTACCTCCTCAGGCTCGGCGATGCGGCCCAGGGGGATTCGCGCGAGGATTTGATTGACGAAGGCCTCGTCCGAAAGCATGTAGGCAATCATGCCTGTGCGCACGAAGGTAGGCGCGACGACATTCACGTGGATCTTGTGCGGCGCCCATTCGGCGGCCAGTTGCTGGCAAAGCATCGAGAGGCCGCCCTTCGTCGCGCAATATGCCGAGTAACCGCGGCCGCGTAGAGCCACACGCGAACGAACCGATCCGATGTGTACCTGCTTACCGCCGGTTCCCTGACGGATCATGTGCCGTGCCGCCGCCTGCGCCTGGAACATCGCACCTTTCAGATTGACGTCCACCACGTGATCGAAGGTGGCCTCGTCGTAATCCTCCGCCTTCTGTTCGCGATTCAGGCCCACGCAATTGACCAGAATGTCGAGCGCGCCGAAGTGGCCGGCGACCGCATCCACCATCGCGCGCGTTTCGGCGACGGAGGCGGCGTCGAAGCTGGCACCGTACGCCTCTGATCCTTGCTCCTGGAGAGCAGCGGCCGCCTCCTCGGCCTTCTGGCGATTGCGCCCGGCGATGGCCACTTTCGCTCCCATGGCAGCGAGCCCCTCCGAGACGGCCGCACCGATGCCGCCATACCCGCCCGTCACCAGCGCCACTTTGCCGTCGACGCGAAATAATCGTCCGGGGCCCCCAGTCTGATTTCCCAAATCTCCTCCAGTGAATTCCATTATGGCCTCATGCATGTGCGATCGACGTGGCGCAGACACTCATGTCTGCCGTCTCGACACTCATGTCGAGACTTTCGCGCCGTCCGCCAACTTCCGAAAAGAAGAGTGCAACGCTCAGTCGTTCGAGGAGTAATCTTTAGCTGCTCTGCCGCCATAGATTCCGATGAAGCGGCACGCTCGCCCGCAGCGACCCACCGCGGGCCCCAACCCCCAACCCTGCTTTCAAGAGTGATTCAGGTGCTTACTCGCGCAAAGCGACCACGGGATCCACGCGCGCGGCACGCACCGCGGGAGCTACAGTCGCTGCCATCGCCACCGCCGATAGAAACGCCGCTACGATCACGAAATTCGTCGGCGAGCCAGTGTGCACTTCCGGATTGAGGAACATAGCCAGAGGCCGGACAGCAAAGATCGAAATCGCGAGCCCGATCGCCACGCCCACCACCGTCAACGAGGCACTCTGCCGGACCACCAGTTTGAGCACGGCGCCGGGCGTGGCGCCTAACGCCATGCGCAAGCCGATCTCCCGGACACGCCGGCTCACCGAGTACAGCAGCACGCCGTACAATCCAATGGAAGCCAGTGCCAGACCCAGCAAGCCCATCGAACCCAGGATGATGGCACCAGCGCGGCTCGGCAGCAGTGCCAGGCCCAGTCCCTGCTGCATCGTTTTGACCTCCAGAGCCGCAGTCGAATCGACGCCGTGCAATCTAGTGTGTACGCCGGAAAGAATTGCGGTGGGATTTCCCGTGGCGCGGATCAGGAAATGGAGGTTGACCGGTGCAACGTCCTGCTGCGCATAGGGATAGTAGACGCCTGGTTTGTTCTCTTCGCCGAGCGTCATGTACTTGGAGTTCCGCGCAACACCCGCGATCTGCACGGGCTGCTTCGACCCGAACCAGGCGACGTGGCCCACGGGGTCATGGTCGCCAAACAGTGCTCGCGCCATTTCCTGATTGATGATGGCCACCGGCTGCGTGCCGGTCTTGTCGCCTGGCAGGAACTCGCGGCCTGCGAGAATGGGAATCCGCATGGTCTTGAAATAATCCGGACCCACTTCATTGCCGTTCCAGCGCAGGACGTGTGGTGTTCCGTCCAGGTCGGTCTTGACGCTCATCTGGTAATTCATCGAGTCGTTGAGCGGCACGACTTGGGCTATGGAGGCTGCTTCCACGCCCGGTATGGTGCGCAGGCGTTCCAGCGCATCGTCTGTCAGTAGCCGCACCCGCTTAGAATCCGGATAACTCTCCGGCACCAGGCGCATGGACGCCCATACGGTGTGTTGAATATCGAAGCCGGGATTCATGGTGGCGGAGTCCACCAGGTTGCGCACGAACAGAACCGCCGCCGAGAGCAGAACGATCGAGATGGCGAGTTGCCCCGTGACCAACATGCTCCGCAGAGACCACCATCCGGAGATCTGGCGCTCGCCCTGTTTGAGCAAGGTGCTGATGCCCCCGCGCGTCGCCCTGATGGCAGGGAAGAGCCCGGCGACCAGGCTCGTACCCAGGGCTGTAGCGATGGAATAGCCCAGCAATCTCTGGTCCGGTGTGATTACAAACTGGATCGGAACTGGCAGGGGCAGACGGATGCGGCTCAACAACGCGGTGAGACCGATGTTCAAGCAGAGTCCGGCCGCGGTACCTATCAGTGCCAGCAACAGGCTCTCGGCGAAGAGGTGACGGATGATGCGTCCTCTGCCCGCCCCAATCGACAGGCGGATGGCAAGCTCATGGGAACGGCTCGACGCGCGCGCCAGCAGCAGGCTGGCGACGTTGGCGCAGGCGATCGCCAGCACCAGGCCGACCACGACCATCAGCATCGCGAAAAAGGCGGCGACCGCCATGGTTCCCTGGTTGCCGGTGATCCGCGCCAGCCCGGCGGTGGCGGTCACGCTGACGCCCTGATCCCAAGCCTCATGGGGATGAATCGCGTCCAACTGCCGGCAGAGCGCAAGAAGGCGGGCTTCGGCGATCTGACGGGTCATGCCCTCGGGAAGCCGCGCGAAGAGCATTACGGGACGTTTGTCGTCCGGCGCGAGCATGTACAGGTCGGGCGCGAATCCGAACCCGAAGAGAGTGCGGTGATCGCGCGGCAGCACTCCTGACACCATGAACGGGCGCCCATCCAGCACCAGCCTGCGGCCGATCACGTTCGGGTCACCGCCCAGGCGCGATTGCCAGAGTTGATACGAGATCACCACTGCACTCGAATCACCCGGCAGGATGGGCCGGCCCATCGCGAGGGGAACCCCGGTCGCCTGAAAGAAGTTGTCGGTGACCAGGATGGCGAACAGGCGGTCGGTGGCATCGCCATGCCGCCAGTTGGTTTCCATGTTTTCGTTTTCGCCTACGACGTCCGTGAAAATTCCCGCTTCGCGAATGAAGTGGTATCCGTACATCGGCGAATGGCTGTTGCCGCCGATGTTGACCAGGTCGACCGACTGAGCGTCGCGGACGGAAGGTTGGCTGAAAAGCACCTCCGCAGCAATACTGAACATCGTGGTGTTGGCTCCGATGCCCAGGCCCAGGCAGGCGATCGCCGTCAGGGCAAATGCGGGATTGCGGCGCAAACCACGAGCGGCATAACGCAAATCGGCGAGCAGATCTTCCAGCCATCGGAACTGCCACGCCGAGCGAACGTCCTCGCGGACGCGGGCGGTGGGACCGAGTTCGCGGCGGGCTTGGCCGAGGGCGGCGGTACGCGATGCGCCGGCCTGCTCGAGCTCATCGGCGCGCGTCTCGATGTGGAACTGCAGTTCGTCGTCGAGCTCGCGATCGAAGCGGGAACGGAAGGGGAGGTACGAAACGCGGCGGGCGGCTTCTTTCCAGAATGACATGGCGATCTCCTTCACGCGGTCTTCATTACCAGGCGAATGGCGCGCACCAGGCGTTCGAAGTCCTCGGATTCCTCTTCCAGTTGCTTGCGGCCTTCGGTGGTCAAGCTGTAGAAGCGGGCCTTGCGGTTGTTTTCGGAAATGCCCCATTCGGCGCTCAGCCAGCCTTTCACCAGCATTCGGTTGAGGGCGGGATACAGGGACCCGTCTTCGATGATCAAATCCTCGTTCGAGGATTCCTTCACCCGTTTCGCGATGGCGTAGCCATGCAGCGCTCCGCCGCGAAGGGTCCTCAAAATCAGCATGTACAAGGTGCCCGGCAGCAGCTCCGGAGTGGTCCGTTCTCCCATAACTCCCCTTTCCAAACTATCCATACGTCGGACAGGGGAGAAAGGTTCACAGAAAGAATCGCCAAAATAAAAGGGGCAGGCGCCGAGCAAACGGCGACCTGCCCCTGAAAGGAAATGCCCGCGGAACTAGAACTCGAACCGCACCGCGAAAGCCATGACGCGAGCCGGCAGCGTGGCGTTGAAGACTCCCGCCGTCAGACTGGTCTGATTGCCGGATGGATCGAAAGTGAGTCCAGTACCGACGCCAATGTATTCGGGGTGATTGAAGACGTTGTACGCCTGGGCCTGGATGCGGATGCCGCGCCGTTCTCCGAACAGCGGGAAGAACTTCGACATGGTTGCATCCACGTTGGTGGTGTGAGGCAGCGACAGCACGCCGGCCCCGCCGCCGAGATCGCCGAGAACCGGAGTCGTGATGTTGGTCCCGACGGCCGGCACCGCGAATGCCGCGGGGTTGTAAAAGTGCCCCGCAGGCACGTTAGCGAACGGATCGCCGACTACGTTCAAGCGCGCAGTGACATCGGGAGTACCCGTGTAGTCCGGCGTTCCGGTCGTGATGCTGAAGCCCGGATTGAACGGCGGCCCGCTGATGATCGAGACGATGCCCGACAACGTCCACCGGTCTACGATGGCCGACAGCACCTTGGAACCTAGCCGCTTGCCAAGGTTCGGAAACTCGTAGGCGTAATTGAACTGGAAGTTGTGGCGCCGGTCAAACCCGAGACGGCCGTAGTTCCATGCCTCGTTGTTCGGGACCACTGGATTGAAGGCGGTGGTGCCCATTGCCTTCGACCAGGTGTATGCCAGCCCGTAACTCAGACCATGAGAGAAACGCTGTTGCAGCGAAACCGTCAGGCCGTTGTAGTTGGTGTGTCCCAGGTGGTTGTAGGTGTTGACCGTATTGAACCCGGGGAAGACGGTGCGCAATAGAACGTCGGGCAGCGTTTTGTTTCCGTTGGTCGGATCGGCGTTGGCCGTATTGAAGGGCGCGCGGGTTCCGATCGGAATCGGATTGATGTCATACGAAAGCTGCTGGTTGTAGCCCCAGTTGCCGGTGTAACCGACGTCGAGGACCAGGGTTCGCGTGACCGTCCGCTGGATGTTGATGCTGGCGTTCTGGGCGCGATCCCAAGGCACTTGCGCAGCCGGCCACGAGTTGATCGTGGAAGGTCCGAACACCAGGCTGTTGCCGCTGGCGGAGATCTGGGCGAAGGTGGTGTAGTTTACCTGCGGCGAATACGAGTACGGCGCCTGGCCGGACAGAGCATACACCTGATTGCCGTCGAGGCGGTTGTAGAAGATGCCGAATCCGCCGCGCAGCGCAGTCTTCCCGTCGCCGGTGAGGTCGTAGGCGAAGCCCACGCGGGGAGCCGCCGCGATTGCGCTCTGATTGTACGGCGCCGAAGGAACTCCGTTGACCCCTAGGAGATGGAGACCGTCCGCCGGATTGCCGGAGTTCGGAACGTACAACCCGATGTACGCCACTGGAGCTACGGTGCCGGTACCGGGATCGATCGCGACGCGTTTGCCTCCGCTGGTCCCTGGGATATAGACGCGGGGCGCCGAGGACTTCGTGTAGAGACTCGGAACGAAATTCGAGAAGGTGTCGTTGAGGTCAACCTGCGGAGTCTGGTGATAGAAGCGAACGCCGAAATCCAAAGTCAGCCGCGAGTTCACGCGCCAGTTGTCCTGAATGTAGAACTCGGCATTCCAGTATTGTGTGTTGAATACCGCGCGCGCCGTCGTCTGGCTGTACGAATCCACATATCCCAGCAGCGCATTGGCATAACCGTTGGTGGTGTTGCCCAAGGCGTTATTGGTATCCGGAGCAAAATTGAAGTTGCCTTCGTAAGCGGGTGTCGAGGGCTGGATCTTGTTGTTCTTTTCCAGGTAGAAGCCGCCTTTGAAGGTGTGCCTGCCCAGCACCTTGCTGAGGTTGTCCTGGTAACTCCAGATGGTGTTGAAGTTTTCGTAGTTACCGGCCGAGGTGCCCACGCGCGTGAAGTTCATTGCCGAAGCGTTGGCCTGAACCGCACCGAATTGGAACTCGGGCAGGACGTTGAAGTATCCGTTGGTAGCGGATGCACCCGCCGGAGCGGTCGTCGGGATCGGGAACAGCACCGGTGGCGAAGGCAGCAGCGAGCGGTCCTGACTCTTGCCGCCATCCGTGGTGTAGTACGACCAGGTATTCCAACTCTCGCCGACCGTGAATTCGTTGATCAGCGTGGGAGAAAACTGGTACGTTGCCGTGCCAGAATATCCGTGGCCCGGGTTCGGGTGGTCGATAGGCGCGATGCCGGCGTCTCCGAGAAGGCCGCCGGTGTCATGAGAGAACTGAACGCCCTGATATAACGCTGCCATGTCGTCATGATCGTTGATGTAGCGGAAGTAGCCGCTGAGCTTCGAGGTCAGGTAGGTGTCCACGCGTAACACGTCGTTGCGGCGCGGGTGGGTGGCGCTGGCTGCCTCGAAGTAGTTGACGATATTGGCTTGCGATCCAGTGCCCGCGAAGTTCGGCAGCGGGAAGAAGTTCAGCATCGCCTGTCCGAGAGGGGTGATGCGCGACGCCGGAATGATATTGCCCGGGAACTGCGCTCCCGTGGTCGGGTCGATAATCTGGAAGAGGGTTCCGTTGTTGTTGAAGCTCTGGGAGAAGTTCCCCTGGCGTTCGAGCGCCGTCGGCGTGTACTTCGTCTGGCTGCCGCCGCTTACGAATTGGCCGGTGTACTCCTGCGACCAAAAGAAGAAGAGCTTCTTCTTGTCCTGGTTGAAATGTTTGGGAACGAAAATCGGCCCGCCGATGGTGTAGGTTTCGACGTTGAAACGGTACGGGGAAATGGGCGATACCGGCGTGCCATCTGCCTTGCGGCCGTTACGGTCGTTTTCCCACTGGTTCGCGTTGAATCCCTCATTGCGGTGATTCCAGACGAAAGAACCGTGGAACTGCTGCGTGCCGCTCTTCGTGACCACGGTGATGCCACCGCCGGAATTGCGGCCGAACTCCGCCTGGTAATTGGACACCAGGACTTTCATTTCCTGAATCGAGTCGGCATTCGGCTCGTAGTGCAACGTGCTGTTCGAACCGGTATCCATGTCGGTGATACCGTCGACGGTAAAGTTGAGGGCCGAAGTGTTGCCATTAATGGTGATGCCGCGAATGGCGTTCGGCGAGGTCACGTCCCGGTTTCCGCCATTAGTGCCGTTATAGCTGTTGTCGATTACGCCGGGGATCAGTTTCATGTAACCGAACATGTCCCGGCCGCGAAGCGTAACATTGCTCAATTGCTGGCCTTCGATGGCCGCGGATTTCTCCGAACTCGCCAATTGAACGGCGGCGGCTTCCGCAGTAACCGATACTGTATCTGTAGTATTACCTAGTGCGAGCGTCAGCTTTCCAACGTCGCGGGTTTCGTTCGCCTGTACAACAATCTGACTCTGGTTCAGGCCTTTGAAGCCCGTCACTTTGACGGCTACCGCATAAGTCCCTGGCGTGATGTTCAGAAACCGGAATACGCCAGTCGAATCAGTGACGGTGGTCCTTACCGCTCCACTTTCATTCTCTGTTAGTGTAACCGTCGCATTCGGCACTACCGCGTTGGCTGGATCCTCCACGACCCCGATCAACGAACTGGCGACGGTTTGCGCATACACACCCGCGCATAGCAGCGCGAGTGCGCACAAAGAATATATTGCTTTCTTGATGTGCATCCCTTTTCTCCTCACCTAAAGCGTTTAAATTTCCCGAACAGCCCCCACAAATCAGCTCCAAATTGATCGAGTTTTGGGTGAAACCGTTCTCAACAGTTAACAGAAGTCTCGAGCGGGCACACCACTCAGCCAAGTTTGGATTGTCGTGTGAAGCTAATACGTTCAGATTAGGGATTGCAAGAACTATACGGTAATAGGGCTTATTTTCAATGGTTTGTGCGTCTTGTTATACAACGTATCATACGGGATTACCGGCTTCCGGCAAGACCGTATCGTACTGTTGGGAAAATTGACATATGCAACTGGTCAAGACGGTGTTACAATCATCCACAATCTGGGAGCATAATTTGCGGGCGTTCGACCGTCTGGGATCAACGGGAATAAGCGCGTTGGATGCCTTAGTTGGGGGATACTGCCATGTCGCAGAGGCGAGTTTTAGAGCAGGAACTGGCTCCGGCGGTGCGACTACCGGAACCTGAGATCGACCGGGAAGCTGTTCGGGAACAATTGGAACGGATTCTCGCGAACCCGTTATTCTCACACAGCAAGCGCTATCCGTTGCTCCTCCGCTGGGTGGTGGAGCGTGCACTGGAAGGCGACACCAGCCAATTGAAAGAGCGGACCCTCGGGGTGGAGGTGTTTGGCCGCCATCCGAATTACGACAGCAATGCAGATCCCGTCGTCCGCATCACCGCAGGCGAGATCCGCAAGCGGATCGCCCAGTATTATCATGAGCCCGGCAGGGAAACTGAAGTCCGCATCGACCTTCCCACCGGATCGTATGTCCCGGAATTTCATCGGCCGTTGGTAGTGGATCGACCGCGTACGGCCCCGCCCCTGGAGTCCCCCAAACCGGAGACTCGACGTCAGGCGAGAACTCTAACCGTCAGACCCTTATATGCCGCGATTTTGGCCGTACCGCTGTTGGCAGGGTTCGGCGTATGGCAGTTGTCCATCTCTGCGATAGATCGGTTCTGGCGTCCTTTTTGGGACTCATCCTCGCCCGTGGTTCTCTGTATGGGAGGAGCGGGGGTCGCACAGGAGGTGGCCGCCGCTCCTCAACCCAACACGCAAACCATCACCGTAACCGAACAAATCCGGCGTGAGTACGTGGCTTTCTCGGACGCCATGACGCTTTCGCGGGTGGCGGGTCTCTTCCAGGCGCGAAACCGGCAGTATTCGTTGCGCATCGCCCAATCCACCACGTTCGCCGACCTGCGGAGCGGTCCCGTGGTTCTCGTGGCAGGATTCAATAATGGATGGTCGATGCGGATGCTGTCGCAACTCCGCTATCACTTTGCGCGTGACTCCGAAACCAAGGTCGAGTGGATCGAGGACCGCGAAAACCCCGCGAAACGCGATTGGATGGTGGACGCCAACACTTCTAACGTGAAATTGTCCGAAGATTACGCGCTCATCTCCCGCTTCCTGGATCCGGCAACCGAGCGAATGGTGGTGGTGGCTGCCGGACTCGTCCAATACGGGACCGTCGCCGCAGGTGAGTTCCTGACGAACCCCAAATATCTTGACGATTTTGCCAGGACGGCGCCATCCGGCTGGTATCGCAAGAACATGCAATTGGTGCTTGCAACCAAGGTGATCAACGGGAATTCAGGACCTCCGACCGTGGTGACGAGCTATTTCTGGTAGTCCCGCCGATCCGCTACGATCCCTTATACTAATGATTGCAGAGTAACTTGCTAAGGCTGGCAGCGGGCTCCGATGCCGAATCTGCTTGCCCGTTCCCGCCCCGCCTGTAAGACAACAGAACCATGTCCAAAAAGAGTGAGCGTCTTGCTCAGTTACAGAAACTCCGAACGGCCGAGCGCCAAAGGAAGGAAGGGAGCGGCATTTCGCCCGCCCTTGCGCAAGCCCCGCCGTCACAGCGGCCAAACTTCGCCCTGCGCAATCCACTCGCACGGGTTCCCAGCAAGTTTATTTGGCCGGCGCGCATCGCGCTGGTGCTGGTGGGCCTCTCGTGCCTGTGTGCGATTCTGTCGCTGATCTTTCCGCCTTACGTCCCCACACCGAGTTCTTACGCGTTTTCGATTGTTCCGCCAGTGGAGGTGGTGAACGGCAGCTTGCTGCCGCTCTACCGGATGAATTACATCTGCGAGTTCGTGGGCGCAACCGATCAGGCCGGCTTCACCCTTCCCCCGACCCACAAGCCAGTGGAAGGTCCGAAGACCCAATCCAGCCTGTACTTCCACCAACGGGTGCCCGTTGAATGCGTCGGTGGAATGAACTTGTCGGGAGTTCGCGCCAGCAGCTTTGAATTCCGCGTCTCGCTCTCGTACTTCCCGTTTCTATGGCCGATTCGCCGCCACTCCGAATACACGGTGAGAAGCGAATCCAGCGTTCAGGGACAATTCTTACATTGGGTGGTGGAGTAAGGGGGGCGCGCCCTTGGGGCGCGCCCCTCTGCCTCCTCCCGCTGCTACGGCATTACTTTTCCGTCGGTATCGTAAACCGTAACTTTTCCGTACTTCTCCATCACACTTTTGATCTTCGAGCCGTCGCCTACCGCCACGATCTGAATGTCGTCAAGATTCAGATATTTCTTCGCCACCCGCTGCACATCGTCGGCCGTTACAGCGGAAATCTTAGCCGGGTAAGTGTCCCAATAGTCGTCGGGCAGACCGTAGAACTTGCGCTCGTGGGCATAGACGAGCAACTGCTGCGGACTCTCCAGCGAAAGCGCGAAGCGCGCCACTACCGAGCGTTTCTTCTCTTCCAGTTCCGCCGCCGGGATCTTCTCGTCGCGCATGCGTTTGAACTCGTTGAAGAACTCCTTCATCGCACCTTCGGTCACGTCGGTGCGCACTTCGGAACTCGCCCGCCACGGGCCAGGATAGGTTTGCGCTGCGAAGCTGCTGTAGGCGCCATACGTGTAGCCCTTATCCTCGCGCAGGTTGTTGAACAACCGCGCCGTCGGACCCGCTCCTAAGATCTCGTTCATCACCACGAAGGTCACGTAATCGGGACTGCGGCGGTCGATGGCGAGATTGCCCATCAAAAGGTTGGTCTGCACGGAGTTTGGACGGTTAACCAGCAGGACCCGCGCCTGTTCCGTCAGAGCCGGGTTCCCCGGCATTGCCGGTTGCAGATCGGTCTTCTTCCAGGACGCGAAAGCCTCTTTGAGCTTTGGCAGAAGCTGTGCCGGAGTTACATCTCCTACCACGCCCAGCAAGGTATTCTGCGGCACGTAGCGCTCATCGTGCCATTTCTTCATCGCTTCGATGGTGATGGCGCCGAGCGATTCCGGACTGGATGCAATTCTTGCCGCGGGATGACTGCCGAACACGGCTCGACTGAACTGCTCCTGTGCGAGGAACTGCGCGGACGTCCGGTTTTGCCGCAATCCCAGCAACTGGCGCTGCTTGAGCTTGCCCCACTCGTCTGCGGGGAACGATGGATGCAGCATCACATCGACGCCGAGTGCGAACCACTTGTCGAAGTTGTCAGTCAAGCCGGACATGGTGAAATTGGTTTCGGTAGCACCAAATCCGGAGCTCGCGCCAATACCCGCCGCCAGCCGGTCCGATTCGTCCGCAATCTGCTTGCTGCTCCGCGTGGTGGTGCCTTCGCGCAACATGGTTGCTGTCACGGTGGCCAGGCCGCTCATGTCGGCCGGCTCGTCCAAACCTCCCGAACCGCGAATCCCGAATGACATCGTGATCTGCGGCAGCCGGTGATCCTCTAGGATCATGACCGTTAACCCGTTATCCAGGTGGAACTCCTCCGGCTTTGGCAGCTTGACCTTGAGCAGTTCCTTCGAGACCGGCGCCTTATTCTTGAATGGATCCTTGGCTTCCTTTTTTGGTGGGGCGCCGCCGCCCGGCATTGGCATCTGCGGGGCCTGTGCCCAAGCCATCCAAAGTCCCACGGGGATAAGGCAAAGCAATGTTTTTCGCATGGTGTTCTCCTCTCTCTGGCGGAGCGCTACTGTGCCGGCCCCGCCGGAGCAGCCTTCTTGGGCATCGTGATGATCACGGTGCGATTGTTTTCGGTGAGATACTTCTTGGCCACACGCATGATGTCCTGCTTGGTGACCGCCGTGGTCTTCTGATAGTTCTCGTTGATCAGGTTCGGGTCGCCGAAATTGGTATAGTTGTCGGCCAGGGAAATGGCCCGGTTGAGCGTGCTCTGCGCGCTCGCCACCTGTCCGCGCCGCGCTACCATGCGGACCTTCTCCATCTCGTCATCGGTCACGGGCTCGTTCTGAATCTTGGCGATCTCCTCGTACACAGCTTTCTCGATCGCCGCCAGGTCTTTCCCGGGCCGCGCCATGACGAAAAACTGCTCCAATCCAGGCCCGCGCTGATCCGCCGCGAAGGCGCCTGCTCCGGTCGCCATCTCCTGTTCCTTCACCAGCCGCTGATAGAGCCTCGACGACTGTCCGGCCCCGAGAATCTGACTCATCACCCGGAGCGCATAGTAGTCGGGTGTATTGCCCGGTCCGATTTTGTAAGCAATATCGATGCGCGGAAGCTGGGCAAACGGGTCCTCCAGTGTCTTCCTGCGCTCGGCCGTCTGTTGCGGTTCGGCCATATCGGGCTGGGGCGGAGGCGGCTGCGAGGGAATATCCTCGAAGTACTTCTTAATCTTCGCCAGCGCCTCGTCGGTCTTGAAATCTCCCACAATCGAGACCACCGCGTTGTTGGGCGCGTAATAGCGCTTGAAGAACTCCTGCACGTCCTGCAAGCTGGCCGCGTTGAGATCTTCCATCGATCCCACCACGGAATGCTTATATCCGAAATTATCGTAAGCTGTCTCGTTAACCGCTTCGAACGTTTTACCGTAAGGCTGGTTATCGACACGCAAACGGCGTTCTTCCTGTACCGCGTTGCGCTGGTTGTCGAGATTGAACTGCGTTACCGCCAGTGCCCGCATGCGGTCGGCTTCCAGAAAAATTCCCAGATCGATCTGGTTTGCGGGAAGTTGTTCGAAGTAGAGAGTGCGGTCCTCGTCGGTGGTTCCGTTGTCCTGGCCGCCATTGGCGCTAATCAGGCCGGAGTGCTCGTTCCGGGCGACGTTCTCGGAGCCCTGGAACATCATGTGCTCAAACAGGTGAGCGAACCCGGTACGCCCGTGCTTCTCGTCGCGCGATCCTACGTTGTACGTGACGGCGATCGAATAGGTGGGTGCCGTGTGGTCTTCAGACAACAGGACGGTAAGCCCATTTTTTAATTTGAACTGCTTGAAAGGGACTTTGACTTCCTTGATGTCGGCAGCCAGCGCCAGCGACGCCGCCGCGAGAAATACGGAAACGGCAATTGCCTTCTTCATCTGTTTCACCCCCTGAAACTTCACCTATGGTACCTCCGCGTCCAGCGCGATTTCTCGAATTCCGGACGAGTGGTTCCACTAATAGACGTCGGTATGCCTCGAAATGTCCCTCTGGATTGCGACAATAGTCCTGAGGAAGAACATGCGAGTGATTGCGGATTTGTGTCTGGTCCCACTGGGAATCGGTGTGTCGGTCTCGAAAGAGATCGCCGCATGCGAGCGCATTCTGACTGAGGCTGGACTGAAAGTGAGGCTCCACGCATACGGGACCAATATCGAGGGCGAATGGGATGACGTTTTCGCGGCCATCAAGCGCTGCCACGAAGTGGTGCACTCCATGGGAGCCCCGCGCATCTCGTCGAATCTGCGATTCGGCACCCGCACCGACCGCGAGCAGACGATGGAAGACAAGGTCCGCAGCGTCCAGGAGAAGATCGGGTAGATTCGCGGGCTCTACACCGAACGTAGCTGCTCTTTCGATTCCACCTTCGCGTCATCCAATTCAATGCCGTAACCCGGTGAATCGGGCAACGCGAAGTGCGCATTCTGGATCACCAGCGGGTGTTTCTCGAAGTGATAATACGATCGCATCTTCACGATCAGGTATTCCGCCAGCGGGCAGACGGCCGGCGACTGACTGGCAATCAGATGCAGGGCGGCGTGCAGGCTGTGTCCGTGCGGAATCACCGGGACGTCGAAAATCGTAGCCAGGGCGCAGATCTTCTGTAGCTCCGTGGTGCCCCCGCACCACTCGGGATCGCACTGCACCACGTTAAGCGCCCCCTCTTTCAGGTAGTTGTAAACTTCCCAACGTCCCTGGATGTGCTCCCCGGAGGCGATCGGTATCGTGGTGCCCTTCCGAAGCGCGGCGAAACTGTCGATCTTCTCCGCCTGCGTTGCTTCTTCGATCCAGCGCGGCCGGTAGCGCTCCACCTGTTTCGCCCATTCGAGCGTATAACTCAGGTCCCACCCGCTGTAAACATCGAACATCAGTTCGGTCTCTTCGCCCACCGCTTCGCGCAAGATGCGCACCAGTTCGACATTCTTCTTCAGTCCTTCGTAACCGTCGCCGGGGCCGTACGCCAGGAACCACTTTTGATATCGGAAGCCTTCCTTCTTCACCTGAACCGCGCGCGCCTGTACCTTCTCCGGTTCCAGCGAGAAGCTCAGGCAACTCGCGTATGCTTCCACGGAGGATCGTGTCGGACCACCCAACAGGCGATAGACCGGCGTCTTGAAATATCGCCCGCGCAGATCCCATAAAGTGTTATCCACCGCGCTGATGGCCATCAGGAAAAAGCCGCGGCGCGAGTGGCGGTTCGAACGATACATCTGGTCCCACAGCTTTTCGTGTGCCAGCGCATCCTTGCCGATCAGAAATGGCCGCAGATCCTCCTGCACCACGATGGCGGCGTCCTTTTCGATCGGCCCATAGAAGCCGTCGCCCTCATCGGTACGGATCTTTACGTAAATCGCGCTAACCGGCGAATTGCGGGGTGTGGCATTGGTCGCATCGCGATAAGGCTTGCGGCGCAGTTCGTCGTAAAAATCCAGCGGATTTACCTGAAACTGCTGGTCGACTCCGGGCAGAGTTTCGCGATGGCCACGCATCTCCCAGACCTCCACGGCCGTGATCTTCACGGGCTTGGTGTCGGCGAAAGCGCTGAGCGTGGGCAACGCCGGCAGCGCGGCCAGAAAATGGCGACGGGAAATCATAGGGTTCAGACGCCGGTACATTCCACGATATCATTGGCGATCATGGCCGACGATCCCTTTGAAGAAGTGGACAAATTGCTGCAGTTGGGGGACTCGGCCGGCGCGTTCGATTTCCTGGCGCATCGATATTCCGAGACCAAGGACTATCGTGCGCTCTTCGAGGCTCGCCTCATGCGCAAGCGCCTCGATCTCGGCCTGCCCGCGTACCAGTTGCGCGAACTCTCGGCGTTGCCCCAGGAGGTTCAATCCACCTACGGCGAAGCAGTCACGGCGGCGGCGCGCGAAGTGGGCAATCTGTTTCTGGCCGATGGCGAGATCGTCAATGCATGGCCCTATTTGCGAGCCACGGGCGACCTGGATCGCGTGGCCGAGGCAATCGAATCGGTAGAGCCCGACGATCATTGCGACGCGATCATCCAGATCGCCTTTCAGGAGGGCGTGCATCCTCGCAAAGGCCTGGAGCTGATTCTCAAGAAGTACGGAATCTACCAGGCGCTGAGCGCGCTGGGTATGGCCCCCGTCGAGAAGGACCGCGAGAAGTGCATCGGCCTTTTGGCGCGCGACATCCACAGGGAGATCCTACAGCGCATCGGCAACGTCATCGAAGCGCGCGAAGGCTTCCGCCCGGATGCGTCTTCGATTGTCGAGCTTATCCCAAACCGCGATTGGCTGTTCGGCGACTACGACAGCTACGTGGACACCTCTCACCTGGTCTCGATCCTGCAATACAGTCCGGAAGCGAGCGATCCGGAATTGCTGCGGCTCTTCGTGGATCTCTGCGAGTACGGGAAGCATCTTTCGATGCAATTCCGCGTGCAAGGCCAGCCGCCGTTTGAAGACGTGTACGCCGATTACGGCCACTATGCGCGCGCGCTGCTGCGGGAGAACGTGGAAGCTCACCTCGATCACTTTCGCCGCAAGCTCGCAGAGAGCGATCCGGAGCGTGTGGGCACCTTACCTGCGCAATTGCTGGTGAAGCTTCTGGCGCGCCTGGCTCTATATCCGCAGGCGCTCTCCGTGGCACTCGCCCATTTTCCGGACGCCTCTGCCAATGAGTTGAACTGTCCTCCCGCGATGGAGTTGTGCCAGATGTCGCAAGACTTTGCCGCTATGAAAAAGTTGGCGCGGGAACGAGGAGACTTATTAGGCTACACGGCGGCGAGTCTGCCGGAGCACTCAAAGAGGGAAATATGAAGCGATCGCGCGTCATCACTGCCATTGGAATATGCCTGGCAATTGGTATGCCAGCGGGGACCACTGCTCAGACGGACGCGGCCTCCGCCGCCACAACCGCGTCACCCAATGCCGGCGTCCTTTTCCAGGTATCCACTCTCGATGCCCTGCTCCAGGGAGTCTACAGCGCGTCCTTCAGCGGGGGCCAGCTCAAGAAGCATGGCAACTTCGGGCTGGGGACATATGAGGGGCTCGACGGCGAGATGATCGTGCTGGACGGCCACTACTATCACATGCGGTCGAACGGCGTCCTCTCGGAATCCGACGACAGCGAGGTGGCTCCTTTCGCAGCGATCACCGAATTTCAGCCGAGCGTACAGTTCACGGTCAACAATTCTTCGATGGCAGACCTGTCTACCCTGATCGATTCGGTGCTGCCGACCAGGAACTATTTCTACGCGATCCGGATACACGGCGCTTTCTCTACCATCACCACGCGCGCGATTCCCATGCAGTTTCTGCCGTATCCGCCGCTCTCGCAGTTGATCCCGGTCCAGAGCATGTTCACTTATTCGAATGTGACCGGCACCGCGGTGGACATCCGATCACCCGCCTTCGCAGCCGGCATCAACCAGGTGGCGCATCACTACCACTTCGTATCCGACGATCTGAAAGGTGGCGGGCACGCCCTCAGCTTTACCACGGGCCAGGTCGATGTGGCGATCCAGACTCTGCGCCGGTACGACCTGTGGCTGCCGAACGACGAGCTCTTCCAGAAGGCCACGCTTCCGTTCGTCCAACCTTGACCGCACGATTCTGAGCCATTGGGATATCGCTTGCTGCCCCACGCGGCTCGCAACGAGCCACGACCGTGAGGGAGTGATTTTGGGAGCGATTGGGACATCGCTTGCTTACGCGCGCGGCTCGCAACGAGCCACGACCGTGAGGGAGTGATTTTGGGAGCGATCGGGACATCGCTTGCTTACGCGCGCGGCTCGCAACGAGCCACGACCGTGAGGGAGTGATTTTGGGAGCGATTGGGACATCGCTTGCTTACGCGCGCGGCTCGCAACGAGCCACGACCGTGA
>Ga0070734_10003258_pt1 | contig 17380 bp, 17 predicted proteins | sample Coa_R1_8_FD_66444 | JGI IMG/M metagenome (GOLD analysis project Ga0070734, IMG submission 66444) | Surface soil microbial communities from Centralia Pennsylvania, which are recovering from an underground coalmine fire - Coalmine... | ecosystem: Environmental > Terrestrial > Soil > Unclassified ... | reverse complement strand
TGTGGCGCCTGCTCGATTCCGAACGTGGCACGCCCGGTAGTGCGAACAACGACAAGTCCACCACGAGGTCCCCGGCGGCAGCCTCGAGCAGCGACGTGAAGTGGCGCTCGGTCGCCTGGAGCGCCGTATCGGGCATATTGTTGATCAGTCCGACGCGAAGCAGGCGCGAAGAAGCCGGGGTATCGCGTTTCGCTGGCGCTGCGGACAACCGGACAGGCATCAACGATTCTCCGATTGGTTTCCGCCGTAAGCGACCGCGGCAGGCGCAGAGCCAGCGGTCGCGGCTTGAAGGGCCTGATCGAGGTCCGCAATGATGTCGTCGGCATGCTCGATCCCCACGCTGACTCGGATCATCTCAGGACGCACACCGGCCTTGAATTGCTCTTCGGCCGACATCTGCCGATGCGTGGTGGACGCCGGATGGCATGCGAGCGACTTCGCATCGCCTAAATTGACCAGGCGCTTGATAATCCTGAGTGCATCGTAGAACTGTTTGGCGGCCTCGAAGCCTCCGCGTACGCCGAAGGTCAGAAGGGAGCATGCCCGGCCGCCGAGGTATTTCTGCGCGAGCTCGTAATACGGACTGTCGGGAAACCCCGCGTAGTTGAGCCACTCCACGCGCGGATGCTTCTTCAGAAATTCGGCCACGGCTCGGCCGTTGGCGGTATGACGGTCGATTCGCAGCGGCAGCGTCTCGATACCCTGCAGCAAGAGGAATGAGCTCAGCGGCGGCAGCACGGAACCGACGGCGCGCAGGTACAAGCTGCGCGCGCGGGCGATGTAGGCGGCGCGGCCGTAACGCTCGACGTAAACCAGCCCGTGATAGGAAGGATCCGGCGTCGAAAACATGGGGAACCGGTCCTGGTGATCCTTCCAGGGGAAATTGCCGCCGTCGACTACGACGCCGCCGAGCGTGGTCCCATGGCCGCCCATGAACTTGGTGAGGGAGTGAATCACGATGTCGGCGCCGTACTCGATCGGCCGCAGCAGAATCGGTGTGGCGACGGTGTTGTCCACCACGAGCGGTACGCCGTTCCGGTGCGCAACCTGTGCGAGCGCTTCGATATCGCAGATGTTTCCAGCCGGATTGCCGACCGATTCGCAAAACACACCGCGGGTTTGCGCGTCGATGAGCTTCTCGATATCGGCAGGGCGGTCGGACTCCGCGAACCGGACGGTCACGCCCTGGCTGGGCAGCAGGTAGGCGAACAGCGTATGGGATGTGCCGTAAAGCTGGGGTACCGAGACGATATTTGTACCGAGCGCGACGAGATTTGAGACCGCATAGTAGGTGGCCGACTGGCCCGAACCCACGCAGAGCGCGTCGATGCCGCCCTCCAGCGCGGCAACACGCCGCTCGAGCACCGCAGTGGTGGGGTTATTGATGCGCGTGTAGCGGAAGCCGTCCACCTCCAGGTTGAACAACGCGGCGGCATGATCGGCGCTGTCGAATTCATAGGCGACGGTCTGATAGATCGGGACCGCCACGGCTCGCGTAGCCGGATCTCCGTCGTAACCGCCATGAATCGCGATCGTCTCCGGCTTTAACGGCTTGAGCGGCGGCTTGGAATTGTTCGCGCTCATACAAGCCGCCCCATCGCGGAGACGACGTGCTCGATGTCCGCCTCGGTAGTACGAATGCTGGTAATGCAGGCGCGGGCTGCGTGGATTCCGTTGCTCAACTTCACCGCAGACATCCAGGCGATGCCCTTTTGCTGCAGCGTAGCGACGAACTGGGCGGGGTCCACGCCGGCGCGGCGGAAACAGACCAGCGGAAGCGGAGAGGAATTCACGATCTCCCAGCCGGAGCGACCGAGCAGGTCTCGCAGCAGATCACCCAACCGGGCCTGGCGTTCGATCATCTCGATGTAACCGGATTCGCCGTAATGCGCCAACGCCAAAAACAGCTTCAACCCGATGAAGCGGCGCGACCATTGCACCGAGGTCGAATAAGGGTCGAGCACGCCGTCGGTTTGAGCGGGCATGATGGCGTTGTCCGTGCGGAAAGCCTCCAGCACCGCGTCCCGCCGGCGGCAGAAAAACATACCGGCCCCCATCGGCACCGAGAACCATTTGTGCGCGTCGCAGGTGATCGAATCGGCCCGCTCGATTCCCGATAAATGCGGGCGAAGCCTGGGTGAAATCGCGGCCGCGCCGCCCCAGGCCGCATCCACGTGAAACCATAGATTCTCGCGCCGGCAGAAATCTGCAAGCTCCGGCAGCGGATCGATGGTCGCGGCTGCGGTTGTGCCCGCGTTGCCCACTACCAGCAAAGGTGCAAACCCGTTTTTGCGATCCTCGGCGATCCTCCGCGCCAGATCGGCGGCATCCATCCGCAGGTCCGAACCGGTCGCGACCGTCCGGAGAGACCGCAGCCCGAGCCCCGTCATCTGCGCGATCTTGTGGAAGGTGACGTGGGTCTCGGTGGTGAGATAAATCGCGGGCCGGGCGGCCAGGCCGGCGAGGCCGCATTCACGATACTCGGGGAACGCCCGGGTCAGGGCAACCAGGATGGCCGAAAGATTGGCTTCCGCGCCTCCGGACGTAAACGTAGCCGCGGAATCCTCGGGGAGTCCCAGTTTAGAGCTGATCCATGCCAGGGTATGCCGCTCCACCTCGTTCGCCGCGGGCGACGTGCGCCAGGTGGCCAGTTGGGGGTTGTACATTGCGGCGAGCAGGTCGCCCACGATCGATGCCAGCGTCACGCTCGGGTTAAACAGCCCGAAATAGCGTGGATGCGTAACGTGGACCTGCCAGTTGCGAAGCATGCGTTCCACGTCGCCGACAACTTCGTCGAGTGGCAGCGGGCGGCGGAAATCAAACCGGGAAGCGAGATAGTCGCGGATCTCCTCGGGCGTCACTTTGGGCGTGATGGGACCACTCGCGATCGCGCCTTCGAGCGTCGAAACCGCGTTCGAAATCTCGCGCAGGGCCGCGTCGCCCAGGCTGGGTTCCACCTGGGGAAGCGTTCCTAGGTCAAAGTGACTCACTATGCTCAAACTGTATCAACCTTGGGGGTCAAACGTTTTGGGGCATTCATGTACGGATCTCGCCGGCCTGAATCTGCCGGTAAAGTCGCGAGTCCAACGGCACAAACGATTCTTCGGCTGCCCGGTCGAAATACAACAGGTCGGCGATCCCTTCCGGATCGTAGCCCTGGCGCGCGAGTTCATTCCTGGTGTATTTAAAGGTGCCGGTGGTCTCCAATTCGTTTCGAATGCGGAGAAAGAGCGGGCGCGCGTAATGAGGAAGCCGCGCGACGAGGTGCGTACGGAAGGCCGCCAGATCGAAGGCGTCGCGAACGACGAGGCTCGCCATGCCGGCCCGGCCGTCGGCGCCAGGAATCTCGACTCCATAGACGATGGCCTGCTCCACGGCGGGAAATTCGTTGATCGCATTCTCGACTTCCGAAGTTGCGACATTCTCGCCCTTCCAGCGGAACGTGTCGCCAATGCGATCGACGAAATAAAAGAAGCCGGCTTCGTCTTTGCGCATCAGGTCCCCGGTGCGGACCCAGGCGTCACCCGCCTGAAAAACGCCGCGGAGGATGCGTTTTTCGGACGCCTCAGCGTTGGTGTAGCCTTCGAAGCGGCTCCCCGGGTTTGAGGAATCGTCCCCCATCCGGCTGATCGCTTCACCGGCCTCGTTCGCCTCCGCGCGCACGCAAAAGCCCTGCTCGTTCCGGATCGGCTCGTTCTTCCCGATGTCGAATTTCACCAGCGTCGGCGCGAAGCGATGCGCCAGGTATCCCGGCACACGCCCGATGGACCCGCGCTTCCCCTCAACGTTGAACAATGCCAGGCCACCTTCGGTGGCGGCGTAAAACTCCAGGATGCGAGGGATCGCAAAGCGTTTTTCAAAGCGCTCCCAAACGTCGGGGCGCAAACCGTTCCCGCATGCGGCTCGGACGCGGTGCTGAATTTCGAACGGCGAGGCGGGGGTATTGACAAGGTAGCGGCAAAGCTCGCCGATGTATTGAATGAGCGTACAGTCCCAGCGCGCGACATCGCTCCAGAACCTGCTCGCCGAGAACTTTTCCGCGAGAACCACGGAACCTCCGGCCGCGAGGATGGCGCCCGGCGCCTGCACACCGCCCACGCTGTGATACATAGGCAGGCAATTGTACATGCGGTCCGAGGCAGCGGCGTCGAGCAGGCCGGCGAACCAGTAGCTCCACTGTAGAACGCGCGCATGGCTGACGTTGGCCGCCTTGGGAAGACCGGTGGTCCCGGAGGTGTAGATGTACAGGGCGCGGTCGGCAATCGTCACCGGGCGCCGCTCATCGGCCGACAAAGGCGCGGGCGCAAGCCGGTCCACTTCCAGGTCGACGCGACGATACGGCGAATCGCCTGCCCCGTGCACGCCGATTTCAGTTTGCGGCGGCACAGCGTCGGCCACCGTGGCCGCAAGCTCGGCCGCGATGATGATCTGTTTCGGCGCCGCCAAACGGACGCAGTGTGCCAGTGACGGCCCCTTGAGATTCGTGTTGAGCAGCGCGGTGACGCCGCCGATTCGCGAGATACCCAGCCAGATCGCGAGAAACTCCGGGCGATTCGGCATCATCAGGCCGACGGAGTCGCCTTGGGCGATGCCTTGATCGAGCGCCCACCGAGCGTATTGATTCGACCGGGCGGCCAGTTCGCGATACGTAAAGCTCTCGCGATCCGAAAGCAGCGCGGGTGCATCCCCGTGCTTCTCAGCAAGCTCGTCGATCACGGCGGGAAAAATCCGCTCGGGCCGCCTCGGAATGGGTGCCGTGAGTTCCAGCGCTCGCGCCCAGGCTTTCGCCGCGCTGGCAGGGTTTGCCGGATGTTTCGTCGCCAGGCTCATGCCGTGCCCCCGGCATCCACGGTCAGGATCGTTCCGGTGATATTTTTCGAACGGTCGCTCAAAAAGAACTCGACGGCGTCCGCCACGTCGTCGACCGAGGCCATCCGCCGAAGCGCGCTGCGCCGCAAGATTCGATCGCGCTGCTCGTCCGTCAGGCTTCGCGTCATATCCGTGTCGATGAAGCCGGGCGCCACCGCATTTACGTTCACACCGGCCTTGCCGACTTCCCGCGCCAGCGATCGGGTGAACCCGATCAGCGACGCCTTGGTGGCGCCGTAGGCCGCCAAGCCGCTATATCCCGTAAAGCCCGCGACGGAGGAGATGTTGACGATCCGGCCGCCGCCGTCGGCCATCATGCCCCTTACGATATGCTTGGCCAACAGGACGGGCGCAATCGCGTTGATGCGAAACAACTGCTCGATCTGGGTATCCGGCATCATCGCGAGCATGCCCTCAAAACTGATGCCGGCGTTGTTCACCAGGCCGTAAATGGGGCCGAAGGTTTTCCGCAGCGTCTTCGCCAGGGCCGGGATCCCCTCGAAGTCCCCCAGATCGAACGGCACAAAATGAAAGGAACCGGGTTGCCGCGCTTCTGCTTCCGCAAGGGCGCCGGCGAGTTCCGCGTTTTCCTTGCGAGCCACCGCAATCGCGCGCCATCCGGACACCGCGATACGCCGCGCGATTCCCAGGCCCAACCCACGGCTTCCGCCGGTCACCACTACGTTGTGCATGGGGTCCTTGTCAGCTTACCCGCATCGGACACGGCCAGCGAGGGAACGAACTTGATGGCCGCCGGAACCTTGTGCGGCTCAAGCTCCTTGCGGCAGAACGACAGAATCTCATCCTGGAGTTCGGGCGCGGCCGCCGCACCGTTCTGCAAAACTACATCCGCGACCACGATCCCGCCCGTGATCGGATTCTTGCGTGTTCGCACCAGCGACATCCGGACCAGCGGATGGCGATTGATTACCGCTTCCACTTCCTCAGGATGAACCTTCCATCCGCCAATATTCATGACGCCATCGCGCCGGCCGACGAAGTAGTAGCGGCCGCCCCGCAGCTCGACCAAGTCGCGTGTGTCCACGTAGCCGTCAGGCGATGCCAGCGACTCGGCGTCCGGGCCCAGGTATCGGCGGGCAACACGCCGGGATCGGACTCGCAGGGAGCCCTCCTCGACCTTCATTTCCACGTCGCCCGGCGCGCCGACAAGCTCGGCGGGAAATCCTTCGCGAAGATCATTGACCTCGAATGCAAGTCCGGCCTCCGTGGTGGCGAACGCGTGCGCCACGCGGGCCCCCGGATACGAGGACTGGAGTTGGTTCAGAACCGACTGGTCGGCGATTTCCCCCGAGAGCCGAATGTATTGCGGTGCGATGCAGCGCGCTGCCGGACTCATGAGCGCGCGGCGCCAGTGCGAGGGAGTCCCTGAGATGTGCGTCACTCCGCGCGAGCCGGCCCGTGTCAGAAAGTCCGTGGCCGATTCTGCAGCATCGGAGAAAACCATTGACGCGCCGGTTCGAACCGCACGCAACAGAATCTGGAGGCCGCCATACCGGCGGATATCGTAAAACGTGCTCCAGGTGACGCCCGTCGGGTTCCGGCTTTCCGGGATGGCTCCCGCGAGACTTGAGAGAGTGTGGGCGACCAGCTTGGGGCGGCCCGTGGTGCCGGAGGTCAGGAGAACCCACTCTGTTTCCACGTCGCGCAGCTTCACACCGGCCCCGGCCATGGCGACCGTGGAACAAGAGAGGAAGGAGGCAACGCCCGGCCACGCCGGCCGGGGAGCAGCGAGATCGGACACAATCGCGTCGACGCCGGCGGTCTTCAGAACATAAGAGAGGTGGTCGGGCGTCAGTTCGGATGGCGCCAGAACGATGCGGGCGGCGACACCGTCCAGTTCCAGGAACGCCAAGGCCGCAACCAGTTGATCGCCGGTGAGAACGATGACACAGCGGCCGCGAAGCTCTTCGAGCCTGCCGCCCAGACAGGAGCCGCGGGCGAGGTGGTCCAGTCTTACCGCAGCGCGGATTCCCACCAGGTAACGCCCGGACGACTCGGGGCCAGGGGTGAGGCTATCCCAGAGCTTCGGCAGCTCATTGTGCGGCATCTTCGTAGAACTTAATGAACTCGCCCAGCGTTACCGGGAACCGCGCGTCCTCCGAACTGCTGAACGGATCGATGTCGAGCGCATCCTCGAGCCGCGCGACCATGATGGCGAAGCACAACGAATCTAAACCCGAGTCGAACAGGGCCAAGTCGTCGGTAAGGGGTGCGAGCGATTTGTCCTGCTCGCGGGCAACACGGCGAAATTGTTCCAGTATTTCGGTTCGGATCGACATTGTTGATGGCATGGGGTCCCAGACGCGGCAGGAAAGGAAGCCACGGTGGAAACTTCTGGGGTCCGTCCGTCGCGGCCCTGAAACCCAGTCTACCTCGGGTAGAGGGCTTCATAGGTGCTGGCGCGAGCCGCCTGAGAAGAGCGTTCGGAACCGGCCGGCCGGCGAGCCGGGAAGTTCGCGCCGAGCCACTTTTCGAGACTCTCACGCACCGCAGCGCGGCCGCGGTCGTCAGCAAAGGAGTGATTGGTGTTCTCGATAAACTCCATCGTGACGCGGCTGCGTGCGCCGGACATGGCGCGGAGATAATTCAAATAATCGAACTCACCGATTCTTGGCTTGAAATCCCGAGACCTCAGGGCCGGGGCCTTCAGGACCAGGATCGGCATTCCCGCCGAAGCAAGCTGGTTCCAGCACCGCAGCAGCGGTAAATTTGCATTCCAGGGCGGGCGGTTCCGGCGCATCAAGAGGCGAATGTGTCTCAGGAAGTAGTAGAGGTCGCTCGCGAGCGCGCCCAGCCGGCTGAAAGACGTCCACTCACTCAATTCGTTGCGGAACCGGGTTCGCTCGCGCGGCAAGAAGAAGTAGGGATCGGTCAGGACGAGTCCGTGACACTCCCGGGTGAGGGGCGCCGCGAAGAGTGCCGTTACCGAACCGGCGCAATGACCAACGATGACGATGCCCGAAAGGCTGAATCGCTCGACGAGTTGCTTGGCGAGAGCGGAAACCACGGGCGCGTAGCCGCCGCCGTTCACAAAGTCGAGCATTGGATTGGGCGCCTCGCCATCGGAGTCGCCGAGCCCGGGCAAGTCAAAACGGAAGCAGGCGTATCCGTCCTCTGCCAGGGCGTTGGCCCAACCCACCGCAGAATCACCGGGAGCGGCTCGGGGCAAAAAACCGTGATTGAGAAACAAGAGACCGACGACCTTGGATTTCTCGGCAGCACCTGCCGATGCTTGCGTTCCCATGTTCGGCTTGTGGTAAGTGCCGCGGAGACGCAGTCCCGTCACGGGAACTTCGATCGCTTCACGGGTCTCGATGTCGCGGGTCACACATTCCCCCAGGCATGGACCGAAACGCTGTCAATGATCCATTCCAAATTGTCCTCAAAGAGGTCGCTGAAATCCTTGCTGATCGCTTCCCACCCCACCGATGAACCTTTGATGAGCGGAGTCTCTTGACGTCCCAATTTTACGCTGCGAATGGGCCGCTCCGAGTTCAGGCTACCCGCGTGCTCGTCGTCCATCCCCTGGGGCAGCTCGAGATCGAACGAATCGCGCCACAGGCGAGCCGTCCAGCGGTATCCTTCCACTTCCAGCGTCTCTCCGGACTCCAGTTGTGCAATGTAACTGGACGCCGGCCTGCGTTCGTCGCCGTAGCGGAACGCTTGATCCACCGAGATGCGCCGCAAGAGAGTAGACCGCAGCGCGTGGTTGGCGCTGGCCGGCGGAGCCCACAACAGTAAGGCGTCGCCCACGCCGGCGTCAAAATTTTTAGCCGCGAGCACGGCGCCGAGTTCAAGGCCATGCACGATCAGGGGCGCCGGCCCAGACCGGCTTTTGAACCAGTCGGCGAGCAGGCGGACGTCCTCCACCCAATCGCCAAAACTCATCTCTTCGAAGGCGCCTGTGCTCTCCCCGACGCCGCGGTAATCGTAGCGAAGGCACTCGATTCTGCGCGCGGCAAGAAAACGCGCCCATCGAACCCACGGAATGTAGGAATAGTGGCGCTCGGAGGCAAACGGGCCAACCAGCAAAACCCGGGCTAGAGGATCTTCCACCGCGTGGAGCACAGTGTACAAGTGTCCACCAGGAACCTCGAAGTAGCCTGCCTCCTCGATTGCCCTGTTGTCGGCTTGTCGCAGAGTCTCCACCATTTTGTTTAAGCGCTATGCTTAGCGGTCGGATCGATCGTCAGCACTCGAGTCGGCCGGAACCCCGGCAGCATCTTGTACGATTCCGGGTTCTAATCTCCCGCTACCGGCGTTGCCTCGCCCCGGATCACCGTATCCAGCAAGGTCCGGAGCAGGTGGACCCCTTCATAAAGATTGGCCGCAGGCGACAGGGGAGAGAGGCCGGACTCGGCCTCGAGCGCGCGGAAAAGCCCCTCGGTGTGGGCGATATCGCAGATGCCATGCACGTCGGTGTATTCGAATTCGTGCGAACCCTGCAGGTGGGCGAGTTCTGCCAGATACGGCATGAACTGCTGAAGAAGTCCTTCAAAGAACGCCATCATGGCGAGCATCTGGACGCCGGAGAGCCGCGCCACAAACATTCGCACATTGCTCAGGTCGGCGTAGACGGCCTCAGCGTCCGCCTCCGTCGGTACCGCGTTGGCAGCGATTGCAAATCTACGCATCATACCCGGATGGCAGTCGCGAATTTCTTCCCGCAAATTTTCGAGAATGATCTCGCGGGCGTGTTCGCACTGGGTGGCCAGGTAAGCACCGCTCATCCAATAAATAAAGTTCCCTTCGAGAACGGCTGAGTACCTTGCAATGATGGCCCGGCGCTCTTCAGCGCGCAGCGTCTCGGCCGGAGGAAGCGACGACAGAAAGTCTCGAGTGATCTCTTCCAAACGCGCCTGCACCGAGTTCACCTGCAGCACGCCGGGCGCCGGAATTGTGCTGGCGATCGTACTCGCGGAAGTCATTGCCATTCTCCTACGTTATCTAACGGAACAACAGGTCGAGAACCAAGTTGCGTAAGCTACCGCCACCTCGGTCCCATCGATCCGCTCCCGGAACTCTTATAAGCGTTCTAACTCTCGGCAGATAAAAGACTACCCGCCTCGAACTACTCTCGAATCATAACAGTGTTCTAACATTTGCAATAGAGACCTTGGTACCGCCCCGTACTAGACGTTTCAGGTTTTTTTTTCGCAAATCCGTCTGACAAGGCTTAAAAAGTACCGCTTTGTAACACATCGTACTATATAAGTGACTGAGTCTCGTCAAGCCCAGCCGTCGAGGGTCAAGAATCGGTCCTGGAACTAGGCTTTGGGGTGGGCCTTATCGTACGCTGCCATCAGATCCGTAAGAGACACTTGCGTGTACTTCTGCGTCGTGGAAAGTCGCGCATGCCCCAGCAGTTCCTGAATGGCGCGGAGATCGGCGCCGTCGCTGAGAAGGTGGGTGGCGTAAGCATGGCGCAGGCTGTGCGGATGGATCGACGAATCGCCGGTGATAGCCTGGGCATAGAATTTTACGATGCCGCGCGCCCCGCGATCGGTAAGCCGCCGCCCCCGGCTGTTCAGAAAGACGGCGCGTTCCGAGGGCGACGCCGGAGCCCTTGCGCCCGCATATCGGTCGAGTGCATCAGCGGCCTTTGAGCCGTAAGGAACCTGGCGCTCCTTGCGTCCTTTACCGCGCACCCGGATCCAACGCCCATCCTGATCGAAATCATCCAGGTTCAGTCCGACGAGTTCGCTAATTCGAAGTCCGCAGCCATATAGGAGTTCAAAAATTGCGCGGTCTCGAGCCGGATACGGCCGCTCAAGCCGATCGGCCGCCGGAGTCACGCCATCCAGCAGCACGTTGGTCTGTTCGGCGGTCATCACCGAGGGCAGCGACTGGGGAGCCTTGGGCGTACGCACGAGCCGAGCGACGTTGGAAGCGACAACACCATCACGAGCCAGAAACTGAAACATGGACCGAACTGCTGCCAGTTTGCGGCGCATGCTGACCGCTGAAAGCCGCTGTTGATAAAGGTGGCCGAGCCACTCGCGGACCGCCAGTGCGTCGATCTTTTCGACCATCGGCGCGGGTTGCTTGGGAATTGTTAGATAATCCTGAAACTGGCCCAGGTCGGAGGCGTAGTTTCGAAGCGTGTGCTCGGAAGCGTTCTGCCGCTTTAGTTCCGCGAGATAGCGCTCGATCTCGTGTCCGAGGTCAGGCATAAACCGAAAGATACTCCGCCAGCCGGACGAACGCGAGGCGGCAAACTTCGGCGTGGCGGGCCTTTTTGTCGGTCCTCAATCGGCGGCGTGTTTCCTCGTCGAGCTGCGGAAGCAGGTCGAACGTGATGTTGGCGGGCTGGTAATCGCGTGGATCGGCGCCCGAGACGTAGGCGCAGAGAGATCCGATCGCCGTTTCCCGCGGAAATGCCCGGGGTGTGACGCCCGAAGCAAGATCGACCGCGTGCCGGCCCGCCGCCAGGCCGGTAGCGATGGACTCGACATAGCCTTCGACGCCCGATATCTGCCCGGCGAAGAGAACGCTTGGCCGTTGGCGGAGTTGGAGAGTCGGAAGCAGCAAAGCCGGCGCGTTGATGTAGGTATTGCGATGGATCTGGCCGTAGCGCAGGAACTCGGCGCGCTCCAGGCCAGGAATCATGCGCAAGACGCGGGATTGCTCGGAGAAACGCATATGATTCTGAAACCCGACCAAGTTGTAGCTGGCGGCGCGCAGGTTCTCCTGTCGGAGTTGGACTACGGCATGGGGCCGCCTTCCGGTGCGCGGATCTACCAGGCCCACGGGCTTCATCGGGCCGAAGCGCAGCGTGTCGCGCCCCCGGCGGGCGATTTCCTCGATGGGCAGACAGGCTTCAAAGAAAGGCGTCCGATCTTCAGGGATGTGCGCGGGAACCGCTTCGGCCGACAGAACCGCGTCGACGAAGCGCTCGTACTGTTCCCTGTCGAATGGGCAGTTCAGGTAGTCGTCGGTGCCGTCGATCGATTTGCCGTAGCGTGATGCGCGAAAGGCTACGGAGTAGTCGAGCGACTCGGCGTCGACTATAGGACTGATGGAATCGTAAAAAAACAGTCGATCGCTTCCGGTGAAGCGGGCGATTTCCTCAGCCAGCGCGCCGCTGGTCAGCGGACCGGTGGCGACGATTTGAATGGCGCCGGAGTCGAGACAGGTAGCCTCTTCGCGGCGAAGTTCGATTCGCGGCTCTCTCTCAATGGCGGACGTCACTTCTTCGGCGAAAACTTCGCGGTCCACGGTGAGAGCCTGCCCGCCCGGGACACGCCCTTTTTGCGCAGCCGCAAGCAAGAGCGAATCGAGCCGCCGTAGTTCTTCTTTCAGCAGCCAAGGCGCGGTGCTTTCCGATTCGCTCTTGAGGGAATTGCTGCAAACCAGCTCGGCCAGGCGATCTGTTTTATGTGCGGCCGTTGAGCCGATCGGCCGCATCTCGAAGAGAACACAGTCGAGGCCCGCACGAGCGATCTGCCATGCGGCTTCGCAACCGGCCAGACCGCCGCCAATAACGTGAATCGGCGCCACTGAACACCAGGATACAGGTACCCGCTGTTGTCCGCGCGGCGGTTGTGAAGCTACGCCATGGCCTGCTCGGCGGCCGCAAACGAGAATTTGGCGACTCTGGGTTTCACCAGCCTCGCGAAATCGTTGTAGTTGATATGGATCACGTCGCGATGAGTGCCTGCGTTAAAGGCGATGAATTCCTGCTCGGCCACGGTCGAATCCACGACGACCGGCATGTGAAACATGTTGCCGAACGGCGGCATGGCGCCCAGGTCGCACTCGGGGAACAGCTCACCCACTTCGCGTTCGGTGGCGATCCGGACAGTATGGTCTTTTAAAAAGCCTCGGAGTAATTCGATATCGATGAGACAGTCGGCAGGCAGGACCGCCATTCCATAGCCTTGCGCACCGCCGTAGATGATCGTCTTTGCGAGCTTGTGAGGCAAGAGGCTTTCCGCCGCGGCAACCTCAACCGCCGTGAAGGCGAGCGGATGGCCGGTGTGAGAGTACCAGACTCCTGCGCGATCGAGAAGCTCCAGGCAACGATCCAGGGTGGTCATAATTCACCTCGCTAGAAACTCGTTACGCACGAATGCGGCCATTTCGACCGCCGGTTCATCCTGATGCATTTGCCCGGACAGGATCGAGCGGACTGAGTGCAGCCGCGCACCCGACATGGCTCGATGACGCAAGAAACATCCCCAAGCCGGCTCGTCGCTGCCGCGTTCGGTATGCTGGCGAGTATGAACATTGCATTCCTGGGCCTCGGGAGGATGGGCTTCCTGATGGCGCGTAACCTCCTTCGCGCGGGGTTCTCGCTATCGGTGTTCAATCGCAACCGTGACAAGGCGGAGCCGTTGGCACGGGAGGGCGCGCGCATCGCATCCTCGCCGGCAGAAGCGTGCCGCGACGCCGATGTCGCCGCGACGATGCTGTCCGATGATGACGCGACCGAGCAGATTGTTTTGGGAGCGGACGGACTCGCGGACGCTTTGCCCCGCGGCGCAATCCACATGGCCCACAGCACCATCAGCACGGCGTTAGCTCGAAGACTCGCGGCCGAACACCAGCGGCGCGGCCAGGGATATCTGAGCGTGCCGGTGTTCGGACGGCCTGAGGCCGCCGAAGCGAAGCGATTGATTGTGGTGCCGGCCGGCCCACCCGCCCTGATTGACCGCTGCCGTCCGTTATTCGATGCCATCGGCAGGGCCACCTTCGTGGCAGGACCCGAGGCCTGGCAAGCTAACGCGGTGAAGGTTTGCGGGAACTTCATGATCGCCAGCGTGCTCGAGTCGTTCGCGGAAGCGTACGCGGTGTTGCGCAAGGCCGGTGTCGAGCCGCATCTGTTCCTCGACATCATGAATTCGTTATTCGGATCCCCCGTGTACGCCAACTACGGCGCCATGGCGGCCGAAGGCAGGTTCGAGCCCGCGGGTTTCGCGCTGACGCTCGGCTTGAAAGACATCCGCCTGGCGCTCGATACAGCGCGAGAGGTCGCTGCACCCTGGCCGATGGCGGACGTGATTCACGCTCGCATGGTCCAAGGAGTGGCGCAAGGCCAGGGCGAGATGGATTGGTGCAGCATCGCGAAAGTAGCGGCCCGCAACGCCGGCCTCTAACCGGCGGTCTATCTACGGCCGAACAGCCAAAACAGGAACGAGAGCAGCAGGCTGAGCAGCAGCGACGTCGTGATCGGGAAGTAGAAAACCGAGTGCTTTCCTCGAATCGCGATGTCGCCCGGCAGCCGTCCGAATCGGATCGGCAGCCTTTGGCCGAGCGTTATGAGGACGCCCAGGGCCGCGATCATCAGACCCAAAATAATCAGCGTGCGTCCGATGTTCATAGATCCCGCGCCGCGGGCAGGTCCTTGATCCCGTGCGCACTCAGAACGGCTCGAAGAACCGCCTGCGCCAAAACGTCGGCTGCGAGCGCGCCGATGATCCCATGATTGGTCTTCGCGGAACTGGTCCCGGTAGCAACCGCAAAAATCGTGTCGCCATCAAGCGGCGTGTGGACCGGATTGGTGCTGCGCGCTAAGCCGTCGTGCGCCATCTGGGCAACCTTGGTCGCCTGAGCCTTGTCGAGAGCGATGTTGGTCGCCACCACGCCGATGCTGGTGTTCGCTCCCTCCATCAACGACCCGAACCGACCAGCACGGATCTGTGCCATGGAATCCAGGAACCCTGAGCCGTCCGCCTGGCGCGCGCCCGCGATGATACGGCCCGTATGGGAATCGAACACATCCCCCGCGGCGTTCACCGCGACCAGCGCGCCCACCACCACGCCCGTGGAACCGACCCGGATGCTCGCGGTTCCGATGCCCGATTTCATGGCCGCTTTCAGGCCGAACATTTTCCCTACCGTCGCCCCTGCGCCGGCGCCGACGTTCCCTTCTTCCACTCTCCCGGAAGTCGCCGCCTGGCAAGCCTTGTAACCTGAGTCCGCGTTCGGATGAATCTTCGCATCACCCAGGCTCAAATCGAAAAGAATGGCCGCCGGAACAATCGGCACCATGGCTTGCCCAACGCGAAACCCGATGCCGCGTTCTTCTAAGTACCGCATTGCGCCCGAAGCGGTGTCCAGGCCGAAGGCACTGCCGCCAGAGAGCACGATGGCGTGGACTTTTTGGATGGTGTTGACCGGATTCAAAAGGTCGGTCTCCCGCGTGCCAGGGGCAGCTCCGCGAACGTCCACGCCGGCCGTTGCGCCCTGTGGGCCGAACAGCAGTACCGTGCAGCCGGTCGGACGCCTGGTCTCGGTGAAATGGCCGACCTGAACGCCCGAGACGTCGGTAATCGATCCGGCGGCGGACGCGCCTGGCTGCGCCGAAGTGAGAGCGGCGGTCGTCGCCAAACCCGCCAGAGTGCGATGAAATTCGCGGCGTTTCATGTCGAGGGCGGAGGCCCGCGAGTCCAGTGTATCGGATGCCGCGCGATGAGTGCGCTACAGTCGGGATAAATGAGACCAGTTCTCTGCCTCACCCTGCTGCTTCCGCAGCTTTACGCGCAGCAGCCTTCTGGCGCTTGGAAGTTTGCGGTGTCGGGCGACTCGCGCAACTGCGGCGACGTCGTGATGCCTGCCATCGCCGGCGGTGTCCGGCGCAGCGGCGCGGAGTTTTACTGGCACTTGGGCGATTTTCGCGCCATCTACACCATTGACGAGGACATGGCGCCACCGGCCAAGCTCGGCCTGCCCGCGCGTCCCATCACGGTGAGTACCTATCTGGCCACGACCTGGCAGGATTTCATCGATCACCAGCTTGGGCCCTTCGGCAATCTGCCGGTGTACCTCGCTATGGGAAATCACGAGGCGATTTTTCCGGCCACCCGCGACTCCTGGCTGTTGCAATTCGCCGACTGGCTGGAGCAGCCCGCATTGCGCGATCAGCGGCTGAAGGACAATCCGGCCGACCACCGGCTGCGCAGTTACTACCATTGGATCAGCCGGAACGTCGATTTTATTTCCCTGGACAACGCGAGCCCGGATCAATTCGATGCCGCCCAATTGAGCTGGCTGAAGAGGGTGGTAGAGAAAGACGAAGCGTCGGGCCAGATCCAAACCATCGTGGTGGGAATGCACGAAGCTTTACCCGGCAGCTATACACGCGTCCACAGCATGAATGAGTCCCCCCAAGGGGAAAAGAGCGGACGCGACGCTTATGAAGCTCTGTGGCATGCGCAGAACGCAGCGCATAAACGCGTGTTTGTCCTCGCCAGCCACTCGCATTTCTACATGGAGAACATCTTCGATACGCCCGATTGGAAAGGCAGGGTCTTGCCGGGATGGATCATCGGAACCGCCGGCGCAGTTCGCTACCGGCTGCCGGCCGAAGCCGGACCCGCGCAGAAGGGTCAGACCGACATCTATGGCTACTTAATCGGGACCGTGGCGCCCAACGGCGCAATCTCGTTCCAGCTTGAAAAACTGAGCCTTGAGAATCTGCTCGCGGCCGCCGAAGGCAAGTATCCCGAGCCGCTGGTGCGCTGGTGCGTCGAAGAGAACAAGCAGCTCCAGCCGCTGCGCTGACGCGCTAAGTGACCACGCGCGCGCGGAACGTCTTGGTCCCCAGCAGGACCGCGCCGAGTATGCTCACGGTCATCGCCACCAAAATATAGGCGATCCCCAGCGTCGGGAAGGGACGCCCTCCGGTGGGCGGGATCATGGCGTACCGCAGTCCTTCGGCGGCATAGGTCAGCGGATTCAAGAGCGTGACCACCTGGAACCAGCGGATGTTACCGAGCGCGCCCCAGGGATAATACGTGCAGCCGGTAAAAAGCAGCGGCGTAAAGATCAGCGTGAACATGAGGCTGATGTGCTCGGGCTTGATCATGGTTCCGATCAGCAGCCCGAGGCTTGCGCCGACGCACGCCGTGAGCACAATCATCCCGAATAAGATCAGTAACCGATCGCTCCGCACCGCATAGCGATCCCCGAGGATCACGTACGCCAGGGGGAAGATCACGGTACCTGCAATCATGCCACGCAGCGATCCGAACAGGACCTTTTCGATGACGACCAGACGGATCGGCAGGGGCGCCAGCAGGCGGTCGTCAATCTCGCGCGCATAGCCGAGATCGAGCACTAAAGGCAGCGTAACGCCCTGCATCGCGGCCACGAGCATGGTGAGCCCGACGATGCCCGGCAGCATCACGGCAGCGAAGCCGCTGGCGGCGAGCCCGATCCCCGGCAACACTTTCCCGAAAATGAAAAGGAAAAATAGCGGCTGGATCAGCGCCTGCATCAGGAACGGAATAAACTCGCGACCTGTGACGGTGAGATCACGCTGCAGCATGGCAAAAAACGCGTTCATTGCCAGAGAGAAACGGGATCGCTGGGCGGTCAACGGAGATGCCTCCCCGTAAGATAGATGAAGACTTCTTCGAGCGAGGCTTGCTTGAGATGCAGGTCGCGAAGCTCACCCCCGGCCGAGAGCACGGCCTGCGCGGCTCCTCCCACCAGCGACCGCGCGTTTTGCGCATAGAGGCGATATGTTGACACGCCGGGCTCATCG
>Ga0070734_10003257_pt1 | contig 17382 bp, 15 predicted proteins | sample Coa_R1_8_FD_66444 | JGI IMG/M metagenome (GOLD analysis project Ga0070734, IMG submission 66444) | Surface soil microbial communities from Centralia Pennsylvania, which are recovering from an underground coalmine fire - Coalmine... | ecosystem: Environmental > Terrestrial > Soil > Unclassified ... | reverse complement strand
GGTCGCGGCCCGATAGAGCTGCTCCAGCAGCATGACGCGAACCATTTGATGCGGCCAGGTCGCAGCTCCGAACGCGATCCTGAGCTTTGACTTGAACTTCCCCTCGAACTTTCCATTGGCGCCCAATTCGGGCGAAAGTCCGTCGGCGCCGCCGATGATAAACACGGTATTGGCGACCGCTTGATCCCGCCACCTCGCAAGGTGTGCGGCAAACCGGCTTGTATCGATATTTTCGCCGCGTTCGTCGAGGCTGACAAACACGGAGTTTTCCGGGATCGCCGCCAAAATCGCGGCCGCCTCCTCGGTCATCCGCGTGGCTGCGTCCCGCGCGCGGCTTTCGGGGATCTCGTGGACGTCCAGGCCGCGCAAGCCGAGCTTGCGGCCAATATCGTCAAAGCGCTTACGGTAGCGCTCGGCAAGCTCCCGCTCCGGCCCCTGCTTCAGCCGGCCGACGGCGATGACAAGAAGTCGCATGCGTGGAACTCTATATGCGAACCCCCGCAAGACTGATGCGGACTTCTGAACCGCCACACTGGCCGATTTTAAATTCGGCCTGACTCAGATGGCTTTCGCTCCCGTCGGGCCCTGCGTCCACAACCGCTCGAGATTGTAGAACTCGCGCACCTCGGGTCTGAACACGTGGACGATCACGTCGCCGGAATCGATCAACACCCAGTCGCAATTGGGCAAGCCCTCGACATGGATTTTGCTGATGCCGTTTTCCTTCAGGCCTTTCTCGACATTCTCCGCGATCGCGCCCACGTGCCGGTTGGCCCGGCCGGAGGTGATGATCATGTAGTCGGAAAAAGCCGATTTGCCGCGAAGGTCTATGGTGACCGTTTCTTCCGCCTTCATATCGTCGAGGCGGGAGAGGATCATATTGAGCGTCTTGTCGGCGTCGCTTTGCGCCTTCAAGGCCGCAGCTGGGGTCTTTGTTTTACGCGCGGTCTGTCGAGACTTGGGTAAAACGGACTTGGACAATACAGACGTGGCCAGGGACCATTCCTTTCACTGTATCGCGGGAGCCGAATCTATCGGCGCCCGCTGACCATTCTACGCATGTGGGGTTAATGGTTTCAATATCCAGTACCCCCCACTGGTGATACCGGACTATTCGCCGACAGCCTTCCAGCTGCCATCCGGGTTTCTTAAACCCGTTGACGACAGGTTGAGTTTCATGCCGGTGAGAAAAACCCAGGCTGGCGCGCGGGTGTTGGCTAGTCTTGCGGCTTCACTCTCGGGCAGGCGGTAGCGCGCAAGTGCCTGCGCCGCGGGCGCGGTCAATGCGCGGAAACTCTGTGGCGGGCGATCGATCACCGCGATCGGCACCTGGTTCGCGATGCGCTGCCAATTCTGCCAGCGATGAAATTGCGCGAGGTTGTCAGCGCCCATGATCCAGACGAAGCGCAGGCTCGATGCACGCCTGCGCAAGAAGTTGATCGTGTCGACAGTGTAGCGCGTTCCGATGACGGATTCGAGACAGGTGACCTCGATGCGCGGATCGTCCGCCATGGCTTGCGCGGCCTTCGCCCGCTGCTCGAGTTCGTGAAGTCGCCCATTGTCCTTGAGCGGGTTCCCCGGCGTGACCAGCCACCACACGCGATCGAGTTTCAGGCGCTTGATCGCGAACAGGCTGATCGCGCGATGGGCGAAATGCGGCGGATTGAACGAGCCGCCGAGCAGCCCGATCCGCATGCCGTCGGTATAGACCGGAAGGACTTGCGCGAGGTGCGAGGCGGGCGACTGGCGGCTCAACTCAACTCCGCGTGGGGAAGGACAATATTCAAGGCCGTGTCTGCCCGGTGCCGTGGATGCGGTATTTGAAGCTCGTCAGCTGATCGACACCGACGGGGCCGCGGGCATGAAACTTTCCGGTCGCGATCCCGATCTCCGCGCCGAAGCCGAACTCGCCGCCATCGGCGAATTGCGTCGAGGCGTTATGCAGTACGATCGCCGAATCCACTTCGTTGAGGAACTTCTGCGCGGCCTGGCTGTCCTCGGTGACGATCGCGTCGGTATGATGCGAGCCGTGCTCGAGAATATGCGCGATCGCGCCGTCGACACCGTTGACGAGCCTGGCTGCGATGATGGCATCGAGATATTCGGCGTCCCAGTCTTCATCGGATGCCGGCTTAACGCGAGCGTCCAGATGCTGAATGGCCTCGTCGCCGCGCACCTCGCAGCCGGCATCGATCAGCATTTCGACCAGCGGTTTTGCGTTTTTCGCCGCACCGGCGCGGTCGATCAGCAGGGTCTCGGCCGCGCCGCAGACGCCGGTCCGGCGCATCTTGGCATTCAGCACGATCGACTTCGCCATCTCCAGACTGGCGGCGTGGTCGATGTAGACATGGTTGACGCCTTCCAGATGCGCAAATACCGGCACGCGCGCCTCGGCCTCGACGCGCGCGACCAGACTCTTGCCGCCGCGCGGCACGATCACGTCGATGCCGCCGTTGAGTCCCGAGAGCAGCAGCCCCACTGCGGCGCGGTCGCGCGTCGGTACCAGGGTGATGGCGGCGTCGGGCAGTCCGGCTTCGCGCAGCCCCTCGACCAGGCAGTCATGAATCGCGCGGCAGGAGCGGAAACTTTCGGAGCCGCCGCGCAGGATCACCGCATTGCCGGACTTCAGGCACAGCACGCCGGCATCCGCCGCGACATTGGGGCGGCTTTCAAAGATCACCGCGATGACGCCGAGCGGCACGCGCACCCGCTCGATGATCATGCCATTGGGGCGTTGCCAGCTTTCGGTGACGACGCCGACGGGATCGGCGATGCCCCGCACGATGGCGACGCCGTCGGCCATGGCGTCGATGCGCGCCTGTGTGAGCGTCAGGCGGTCGATGAAAGCGCTGGTTGCGCCGCCGGCGCGCGCATCGACGACGTCCTCGGCGTTCGCCGCCAGAATGTCTGCGGCATGCGCGCGGATGGCACGCTCCATCGCCGAGAGCGCACGGTCTTTCTGTTCGGAAGAGGCCAGCGACAGGACGCGCGCAGCGGCGCGCGCCCGTGCGGCGAGGTCATTCATCAGGACGGGCAGATCGGCATTGCCGTCGATTGCCTTCAATGACGCGGTCATGGTGGTTCTAGCCTTCAACTAAGACCATGTCCTAGCATGGAAATCGCTGGTTTGGCGAGGCGTGGAACCGACATGGCAGGATGTGGTTTAGGCCGCAGCGGGTCGGCCAATGGCCTATTTCGGCGAAACCGGTCCGGACGGCCCCACCACCAGGTCGTCGCGGTGGATCATCTCGGCGCGCCCGCTGATGCCCAAAATCACCATCACGTCGGGCGACGAGCGACCCTTGATCTTCTCGGCATCCTCCGCGTCATAGGCGACGAGACCGCGGCCGATCTCGCGGGTATCCGGCCCGCGCACGACGACCGAATCTCCCCGCGCGAATTGCCCCTCGACCCGGATCACGCCGGCGGGCAGCAGGCTCTTGCCTGCCCGCAGCGCGCTGACCGCTCCGGCGTCGATGGTCAGCGTGCCCTTCGGCTCCAGCGAGCCCGCGATCCACCGTTTGCGCGCGGTGACGGGATTTGCGGGGGTCAAGAACCAGGTGCAAGGTCCGCCGTCGGCGACCGCTTTCAAGGGATGCTCGATCTTGCCGGAGGCGATCAGCATATGGGTGCCGCCGGTGGTCGCGATCTTGCCCGCCTCGATCTTGGTGCGCATGCCGCCGCGCGACAACTCAGATGAGGCGTCGCCCGCCATCGCTTCGATCTCGGAGGTGATGGTCTCGACCACCGGAATGAGTTTGGCGTTCGGGTTCTGCGCCGGGGGCGCGTCGTACAATCCGTCGATATCGGACAGCAGGATCAGGAGATCGGCGCTTGCCATGGTGGCGACGCGGGCAGCGAGACGGTCATTGTCGCCATAGCGGATCTCGTTGGTGGCAACCGTGTCGTTCTCGTTGATCACAGGCACCGCGCGCCACTCCAGAAGCTTGGCGATGGTCGAGCGCGCGTTGAGATAACGACGCCGTTCCTCGGTGTCCTGCAGGGTGACCAGGACTTGCCCCGCGCCGATGCCGTGAGCACCGAGCACCTCCGACCAGATCCGGGCAAGCGCGATCTGGCCGACGGCCGCCGCGCCCTGGCTTTCCTCGAGCTTCAGCGCGCCGCGCGCCAGTTTCAGCTTGCCGCGACCGAGCGCGATCGCACCCGACGAGACGATCAGAATGTCACGCCCCTCGCCATGCAGCTTTGCCAGATCGGCCGCAAGCGCCGCGAGCCAGGACGCGCGCACTTCGCCCGCCTTCTGGTCGACCAGAAGCGAGGAGCCGACTTTCACGACGATACGTCGGAATTTCTTGAGGGAAGGGCGGGCCATAGGATGATTTTCGCAAGCGGCAGTAATGTGCGCAACTAGCTTTGCGGCACTTCTTCGGCGCGCATGTCCCGCGACCACGGCTCCTGGCTGGCCATGCCGGCCTTGGCCGTGACCGGCGCCTCGCCGATCACTTCGCCAAGCGCACGCAAGGCTTCCTTGACGCCTTGCCCGGTCGCGGCCGACACCAAAAGGGGCGTCTTCTTCGCGGCGCGCTTGAGTCGATCCCTCTGCTTTTTCAGCTCATCAGGCGTGACCGCGTCGATCTTGTTCAGCGCAACGATCTCGATCTTGTCCGCCAGGTTGCCGTCATAAGCCTCGAGCTCGCCCCGAACCGTCTTGTAGGCCTTGCCCGCATGTTCGTTTGTCGCATCGACCAGATGCAAGAGCACGCGGCAGCGCTCGACATGACCCAGAAATCTGTCGCCGAGGCCGGCGCCTTCGTGGGCACCCTCGATCAGGCCTGGAATATCCGCAAGTACGAACTCGCGCCCGTCCGCATTCACCACGCCAAGCTGCGGGTGCAGTGTGGTGAAGGGATAGTCCGCGATCTTCGGCTTTGCGGCGCTGACCTTGGCAAGGAATGTCGACTTGCCGGCGTTGGGCAGGCCGACGAGCCCGGCGTCCGCGATCAATTTCAGTCGCAACCAGATCCAGCGCTCTTCGCCCGGGATACCCGGATTGGCGTGGCGCGGGGCGCGGTTGGTCGCGGATTTGAAATGCGCGTTGCCAAATCCGCCATTGCCTCCTCGGGCGAGGACGAATTTTTCGCCGAGCGTGGTGAAGTCGTGGACCAGCGTCTCGCGATCCTCATCGAACAGTTGCGTGCCGACAGGCACTTTCAGCACGATCGGCTTGCCGCCGGCGCCATGGCGGTCCTTGCCCATGCCATTGCCGCCGCGCTCGGCCTTGAAGTGCTGCTGGTAGCGGTAGTCGATCAGCGTGTTCAGCCCGTCGACCGCTTCGATGATGACATCGCCGCCACGGCCGCCATTGCCGCCGCTTGGCCCACCGAACTCGATGAACTTCTCGCGGCGGAACGCTACGCAGCCGTTACCGCCGTCGCCGGAGCGGACATAGACCTTTGCTTCATCGAGGAATTTCATGGGGAGTAGGTAGGGCAGGGCGAGCTGTGCGGCAACCCAAACTTCGCTCGAAAGCTGCGTATTTTCGGCGCGTCGTTAAGGCCCGCGATGACGGTTTACGCAATGTTCCGCGGCCGCCGACGTGCTACTGTCTCCTTGCGAGGTCCGGACCCGTGGAAGACACAGGGGCTTTGATGAAACGCCGGCAATTCATGCGGCTTTTCGGCGCCACCGCAGCATGGCAACTCGCTATGGTCGCCACACGCGCAGCGCGGGCGGAAAAGGGTATGCGGCGCATCGGCATGCTGTTCGGCAGCAGCGAAGACAATCCGCAAGCGTCAGCAGGCCTGGTGGCGTTCAAGAAAAGCTTGGCTGACCTCGACTGGGCCGAGGGCCGTAACCTCGCCATCGATGTGCGCTGGGGCGAGGCTGATCGCGACCGGATCCAAACGCTGGCCCGGGAGTTAGTCGGGCTACGGCCGGACGTTATCTTTGCACAGGCAACGCCCGCCGTCGCGGCGCTGAAGCGCGAAACCCAATCGATCCCGATCGTGTTCGCATTCGTCTCGGATCCGGTTGGCAGTGGCTTTGTCGAAAGCCTGTCGCGGCCGGGCGGCAACATCACCGGCTTTATCAACATCGAGGCGTCGCTTGGCGGCAAATGGGCCGAAATCCTGAAAGAGGTTTCGCCTGATATCCGTTTCGCCGCAATCTTGTTCAATCCGGGTACGGCGCCTTACTTCGCATATTACGTCGAGCCATTCGCTGCGGCCGCGCGCTCGCTGGGAATCGAGCCGATCATGTCCCCGGTTCGCTCCGGCGAGGAGATCGAACGCGTCGTCGCTTCGCTCGCCGCAAAGACGAATGCGAGCCTGGTTGTCGCGCCCGATGTCTTTACAGGAGAGCACATCGGTCTCATTACCTCGCTCGTCGCACGCAACCGTATCCCAGCCGTATACCCCTATCGGTTCATGGTGAGTGCGGGCGGATTGATCTCCTATGGAATCGAGCAGCAGGACATGTACCGGCGCGCGGCAGCTTATGTTGACCGCATCCTGAAGGGGGTGAAACCGGCCGACTTGCCGGTCCAGCTTCCCACCAAATTCGAGATGGTGGTCAACCTCAAGACAGCGAAGGCCCTCGGCCTGACCCTGCCGGGCACACTGCTCGGCCGAGCCGATGAGGTGATCGAATGAGACGGCGAAGGCGCTCGGCATCGACACCTCGCCGACGCTGCTCGCGACGGCGGATGACGTCATCGAGTAGGGGGTTCCCTTCAACCTGAATCCGGCTATTATCGCGTGGCGTGCGCGAAGACGAGCGGTCGATGTCGTACTTCGGAGGGGAGCAATGGGTCCAAGATTCCGTCAAGACGATCACCTCATTTCAAGTTTGTTGGACTTGGCCAACCTGCGGTTTGCGCGAGTTGTGACTGAAGCAGCTTCGCCGCCGCTTGCTCTGCCGCTAACGGATGGAATCGACGAACTAAAGTCGCTGCAACAAGCGTTCCAGATCTTTTCAGATACGCATTCGCTTGCGGACAGTTTTGCGGTTCTGGGGTTAGGCGGATTCTGGAATCCGGCGCTCAAGAACAAGTTTTACGGGTACCTGAATGGTCTCGCTCGCGAGCGTTTCGTCATGAACGGCTCCGAAACGGGAGAGGCGGGAGACCGAGGGATCGCAAACGCCTTGCAAAAAAACTTCGAATTGAAGATTCCGTACCCCGTCTATTTCACCACTCACAAGTTGGATAAAGATCCCCGCGTGCTTGCCTCTCACGGCATACCGCTCGTCTATCTGGATGACGAGTACCTGGTCATTTCGTTGCCGATGACACCCTGGCCTGGCCGCGCCGCGCTCCTTCCAAAAGGGCCTTGAGCGGCACGCGACCATAATGCGCACAGTCATAGATCAAGAATTTGCCGAGATCTATGCGAGCGTCGAATCCTACTACAGTGAGAAGATCATCGCTTTTGGTCCGGTACCTCATGGCGCTGATTGGGATTCAATCATCACTCAGGAAGTGCGATTTCAGCAGCTGCTGAAAATATGCGACTTCTCGGCTCCGTTTGCGCTGAACGACGTCGGTTGTGGTTACGGTGCACTTTTCTCCTATCTCACCAAATATCATTCTGAGACAGACATCGACTATCTTGGCTTCGATGTCTCGCCAGCCATGATCTCCCAGGCCGATAGCTTGCAGCGCGACCTCAGCCGGGCAGGTTTCAGAGTCGCTAATATCAGTCCGCGCATAGCGGACTATTCGGTGGCGAGCGGCATCTTCAACGTAAAGCTGGACCACCCTCTCGATAAATGGCAACGCTATGTCGGCAAAACGCTGATTGACATGCGTGCAAGCAGTCGACGGGGTTTCGCGGTCAACTTCATGACACCTGATGCGGTCAATGAAAATCCAGAGGGCCTGTACTGTACGACACCAGAGCCCTGGGTCCGATTTTGCGAGGATCAACTCCGATCGTCGGCCAGGATCATCGCAGGCTATGGTCTGCGAGAGTTCACGTTGCTGGTCCGCACACGGGAGATAGCCGACCATTAACCGGCGCTCGTTCCCGAGCCCGGGCCAACAGCGGTTCGTAGATGCAAGCCCCTGTTATTCGGATGAGTTCCTCCGCGCGGCCCAAGAGTGCCCTGGCCTCATCGACCGCGCTGGCGCCCCTTTCAGCAATGAGTGCTTCGGCGCAGGTGATGGAGGCGCGGCACTCGGGAAGGCGTGCACTTCGGTGCTGCGCGCTTCGAATTGCCTCTTTCGCGATGTCTATGGCTCGCCCCACTTCGTTGTTTTGGTAATGGCAATCCGCAAGGCTTGTCAGTATTTCGGGTTCGTACTCCATGGCGGCTTTTGTCTTTCGCAAAAATTCCAATCCGGCGACAAAGTCGCGCGTGGCGCCCGCGAAGTCCCCGGCGACGCTCTTGGCGGTCCCGCTGCAGGCAAACGCAAAGACCCGCAGATAGGGGCTCTCATGCTTCTCGGCGATTTGCGTGACCCGCGACGCGTGACGTTCCGCCATCGCGGGATCGCGGCAACACCAGGCCAAATCGACGTAACCCAGATGCGGAATCAATCGAGCTGTCGGATCGAGGAGGTTCTCCTCGAGTCCCAAAAGCAGAACGAAACATTTTTCCGCCTGCTCGAAACGACCGAGTCGGGCGAGGATGCGTCCGCGCAGGCCTATGGCCCAGTGTTCCACGCTGTATCCCAGGAATTGATGATCGAACTTCTCGATTTGCGAAATTCCCTCGATTGCGGCGCTATTCGCGGCGAGCGCCTCGTTCAGCATGCCTGCCCAACCATAGGCTTGGCTCAGCGCAACGTTCAGCGTTGCGATTCGGCCGATGTCCTTATCTTTCTTCAAAAGTGACAGACCTTCCTTGACAAGCTCGACGTATGCGTCGGCCGGGCCGCCACTCGTGATGGTAATCCTGCCGTCGACGAGCAGCAGTAGTGGAATCATCGTGTTGTCGGTTTCCCGAGACCATGTCAGAGCTTCGTCGATAAACGTCTTGGCTTCGTCTGCTGTCAGACCCTCCCGCCAGCCGAGCCACGCGAGCTGGCCGCTCGCCATAATCCTCAGCTCGTCGGTTGCCTCGGATCGAGGCTGTTTTTGCAGGAGTATGCGTACCTTCTGCCAATGTTTGATCGCTTGCGCGGAATGGGTCGAGCCGACCCACATCGCGGCTCGCGCTGAATAATTTGCGGCTTCGAGAAGTTGACCCGCGGCCTCATAGTGGTACGCAAAAAGGCCAGAGAACTCATCGATCCGATCCTTATAGAAGTGCTGCATGGCATCAGCGACCGAAGCATGGAGTACGCTGCGACGCGCCCTGAGCTGAGCGGCGTAGGCGACTTCCTGAATGAGAGGATGTCGAAATGCATACCACCGACCATCCGGTGCGGCCTGCCTTTGCAGCAATTCGGCGTCACATAACCCTTCGAGAATGCTCTCGATCTCCCCGGCTGGTGCGGGTGCAAGCTCTTCAAGCATGTCCCGCGGAAACTCTTCGCCTATTACGGCGGCAATCTGCAGAATCCCTTTGTCGGCTTCGCCAAGTCGATCGATACGTGCTCCGATGACAGCTTGGACCGTGGTAGGAAGCGTGCCCTGGGCTGCGATAAAGCCGAGGCTGTAGTCGCCCGGGCCACCGAAAATGCTGCCATTCTCCGCGAGCGAGCGCACAAGCTCTTCGGCAAAGAAGGGGTTTCCGCCGCTTCTCTCCGCGACTCGATGGCGCACGTCATGCAACTCGGGTCGATCGCCGATCAGCTCGCCGACAAGTCGGATGGTTTCCGTGGGCGTGAGGTCAGCGAGCAATATCTGACGATAGTATGAGCATTTCATCCACGACGCGACATAGGATGGCCGGAAGGCGAGGACGAGCATCGTCCGCGTGCCTTCGATGGCGTCCACCAACGTGCCGACAAAGTCTTCACTTGCTTCATCCAGCCAATGCAGGTCTTCGACGATAATGACTGACGTGGTCGCGCCGCTTTCCCTGACCATGTGACGAATGATATCGAGCAGCCGCCCATGCCTCGCGCTCGGCGACAGTAAAACTGGCGCGCTTTCCTGGTCGGGTACGCCGAGAAATTCACATACGAGCGGCAAATCTGCCTCGAATGTCGGACCGATGGTCGAAAGGCGCTCTCGAATGCGGTCTCGGGCGACTGCCGCATCATCGGTTGGAGCAATACGGAAAAAGAGACGGAGAAATTCGAGCACCGGCTGGAAAGGGGTTGCGTGCCCATAAAGTAGTGCGCGGGCTTCGAAAACAGGGATGAGACGGCTTCGACACCATTGAGCGAATTCGAAACAGAGCCGGCTCTTGCCTGTGCCGGGGGCACCAGAAACTCCGATCACTCTCGTATCGTCGTTCTCGGCGCTCCGCAGGGCGCGTTGAAGCATGGCAATCTCGGGATCGCGGCCGCGAAATGACGTCAGGTTCGCGCCGCGGAACTGCTGGCTGGCGACAGCGGGCTTCATTCCGAGAAGGCTGTAGATCTCCAAGGGTTCGGGAAAACCCTTCAACGCGTGGCGCCCGAGTGGACGTACGTCACAGTAGGCGCGAATTAACCGATAGCAGTCCTCGGTGAGGCAAATGCCACCCGGCTCGGCGATTTGCTGCAGGCGGCTGGCCAGATGAATCGTCGAGCCGTGGGCTCCTCGGTCCGTGCTCAGTTCGCCGGCGGCTAACTCCGAGACCACTTCCCCCGAATGCAGTCCCACCCGCAGCCTCAGCCCTCCGTGTGGAAATGCCTCCTGCATGCGGAGAGCAGCCTCGCAAGCCAGGAGCGCGTGACCCTCTTGTGCCAGGGGAGCACCGAAGAGCGCCATGAGGCCGTCACCCAGCGTGCGGATGACCGTGCCCTCGAAGCGTTCGACTGCTTCGCACATCATCGACACCGCTGGCCCCAAGCGCTCCATTGCCTGTTCAGGATCCAGGCCGACGACCAGCTCTGTGGAGCTCACGATGTCGGCAAACAGCACGGTTGCCTGCTTGCGTTCGCCGACCAGACGCCGCTCCGCCCGAAGCCGGAGAGGCCTCGATTCCAGCGAAGAGCCGCAAGCGCCGCAAAAACGCGCAGTCGGCGAACCTTGATGACCACAATTGGCACAGCGCGTCGAGAATGGCGTACCGCAACTGTGGCAGTAGCGGTTTTCGGGAGGATTCTCTGTGCTGCAAACCGAGCAGCGCATGCCGTCGCGCGCCTCTTATCACCTAGGGATATTATAATGGCGGAATTCTAATGCCGCGGGCCAGCCCCAATTTGTTAGATTTTTAATATTCGATCCTTCATCGCCGTTGTGCCAAATGGCCGACCTCACACCGGTCTTCGGCGGATCAGAAATTTCTGCATGCCCTCCAGCACCAGCTCGTGGCGCTGGTTGTGGACGGTAGAGCGCAAGGTGACAACGCCCGTGGTGCGGCCGGGCGTCAGCTCGACGACTTCGAGCGTCGGATAGATTGTGTCGTCGGTGTAAACCGGCTTGAGAAACCGGCTCGACTGCTCGAGAAAGCCGACCAGCGATTCCTCGACGAGATGCGGAAACAGCCCGGCGCCCGGCGCAGTGTGGACCAAGGTCTGAAAGCCATGCGCGAGCAAATGCGGCATGCCGCGCGCGCGGCAATATTCGACATCGTAGTGGATGGGGTGGGTGTCGCCGCTGGCGGCCTGGAAGGCCGCGAACACCGCCGTTGTCTGCGTGCGGCTCGGGATCACAAAGCGCTCGCCAAGGACAAAATCCTCGAACCAGCGCTGCTCGGTTACCATGCGGTGGCTTTTGGGATCGAAATCGGGCATGGCGAACGTCCTGCAATCGGGCGATGCTTTGGGGGCCGCTATCGCGGCGCTTGCATGCAGCAATTGTATAGCTCGTCATGCCCGGGCTTGTCCCGGACTTCCACATCTTTAAAACGGTGCGGCCCCAGAACGTGGATGCCGGGTCATCCTGTGCGAAGACGCGCTTCGCGCTTTAGCCCGGCCATGACGAAGTGCCACATGCCGCTACTCGCAAAAATCTCCACCGACCGCGATGCGCGCTCCGCTCGCCTTGCGGGAATCGGCTTGATGCTGCTCGGCGTGTTCATGTTCTCCTTTGGCGATGCGCTCGGGAAATTTCTGGTCTCGACCTATGCGGTCGGACAATTGCTGGCGTTCCGCGCCTGCGCCGCGCTCGTCCTGCTGTCGCCGCTGATCTGGCGGCATCGAGGAGAGTTTGTGCGCATGGAGCGGCCGCGCCTGCAATTGCTGCGTGTTGTCCTGTCGACGATCGAGGTCGCGGCATTCTTCCTTGCCATTGTCTATCTGCCTCTCGCCGACGTCACGACCTACTATCTTGCGTGTCCGATCTTCGTCACCGCATTGTCGGGACTGGTGCTGGGCGAGCGCATCGGTTGGCGGCGCTGGACCGCAATCCTGATCGGCTTTGCCGGCGTCCTGATCGCGCTCCACCCCTCGGCGCAGACGGTGAGCCCTCCCGCGATGATCGCGTTGACCGGCAGCATGTCTTTTTCTGTGCTGATGCTGATCACGCGGTACCTGCGGGCAACGCCCGACATCGTGATGGCGACCTCGCAATTCGTCGGCACGTTCCTGCTCGGCGTTTTGATGGCGCCCTTCGGCTGGGCGAGCCCCAGCGGAAAAAGTTTTGTGCTGTTCGCGGTGGCGGGGTGCATTTCCGTCACCGCATTGGTCTGCGTCAACCGCTCGCTGAAGCTCGCGCCGGCAAGCGTCGTGGTGCCTTATCAATACTCGATGATCGTCTGGGCTGTGACCTTCGGCATCACTGTTTTCGGCGATGTGCCGCGGCCTGCGACGATCGTGGGAGCTGCGATCATCATCGGTGCGGGGCTTTACATTTTCCTGCGCGAGCGCGCGCTCGGACATGAAGAGACTGCGATCAGCCCGCCGGCGTGACCTTACCCTCCCCTTCCAGGGGAGGGTGGAAGCATCACCGCGCTCTCCTCGTCGAACTCGCCCAGTTTTTCAAGGACGACCAGACGCCGCGCGAGAGGCGGAAGCGGTCAACCGGGGTCGACGATCCCAGCGCCTCGAAGCGGTGCAGCTCGACGCCGTTCCATTGAAATCCGCATTTCTCGAGAATGTTGCGCGAGGCCGGATTGGCGACGCGCGCTCCCGCGTGGAGCTGTTCGTAATCGTGCTCCTCGAAGAAGAAGTCGATCACCGCGCGCGCCGCCTCGGTGCCGAATCCCTGGCCCCAATGCTCGACGCCGAGCCAATAACCGATCTCAGGCATGCCGCGCGTGCCGACGTTGATGCCGACCATGCCGATCGGCACGAAATTGTTTTCGACCAGGAACGCGATCTCGTGCCCGATCTCCGCGATCGCGCGCACGAACTCGACCGCATGATCGTGCAGGTAAGGATGCGGGATGCGGCGGGTATTTTCCGCAATGCGCCGGTCATTGGCGAGCTCGGCAATCGCTTTTACGTCCGCGAGCGTCGGCTTGCGCAACATCAGCCGTTCGGTCTCGAGGACGCAAGATCTGGCCTCGCGCAAGCCTTTCGTTCGCAATTCCTGCAGCATCTCGGGCTCCGTCAACGCTCATTGCATGAAATAAAAATCTCATGAAACAAAAAAGGAGAGGCCGGTTTTCCCGCCTCCCCTTTGGAGCCTTTCAAGTCTCCGCCGGTTCATCAGGATCCGGCGGATTCGTCTTATCCACCGTCTATTCGGCTGCGACATCCGTCATCGGACGAACCGATACGAGCGTGCGGCCGTTTGCTTTGGTACGAAACTCGACATGGCCTTCGATCTTGGCGAACAGTGTATGGTCGGTGCCCATGCCGACATTAAGGCCGGGATGCCAGGTGGTACCGCGCTGACGCGCGATGATGTTGCCCGCAATCACATGCTCGCCGCCAAAGGTCTTGATGCCAAGGCGCTTGCCCTTGGAATCACGTCCGTTCCGCGATGAACCGCCTGCTTTTTTGTGAGCCATGGCCCGTCTCCAAACTAACCGTTCTCTTAAGTCAATTCCTTGAAGGAATCATTCACTTTTTGTCACTTTTCGCGGCCGGCTTCTTGGCTGCCGGCTTTTTCGCCGCCGTCTTGGCCGTTTCAGCCTTGGCGCGCGGTTTTGCCGCGGCAGTCTTTGCGGCCGGCTTCTTCGCGGCTTGCTTTTTCACCGCCTTCGGCGCCTCGTCGTCGCCGTCTTCGCTCGCCGCCGGCGCCACCTTTTCCTTCTTCGGTCGTGGACCGATGGTCGGCCTGGCGTTGTCGGCGAGGATCTCGGTGATGCGAAGCACCGTGAGTTCGTCGCGATAGCCGCGCTTGCGTCGCGAATTCTTGCGCCGCCGCTTCTTGAAGGCGATTACCTTCGGTCCGCGCTTGTGTTGCAGCACTTCGGCTGCAACGGAGGCGCCGGCCACGGTGGGTGTACCCAGCAGCGGCGTATCGCCGCCGAGCACGAGCACCTCGCCAAGCTGCACGATCGTGCCGACATCGCCGGCGATCTTGCCAATCTCGAGCACATCATCCGGCACGACCCGGTATTGCCGGCCGCCGGTCTTGATGACTGCGAACATCGTTAAAGTCCTTCGTGTTCGATCCCGGCCTCGGACGCTGGGTCCGGGTCGGCTTCTTGTTCAGTCGTTATGGGTTGACGTCTTGAATGGGTGACGCCTTGCGCGGTCCAAAAAAGGATTTTGCGCAAAAACAAGCGGCGCGAGAACGCCCCGCGCCGGAATGCCGCGGACTTATAGCGGCTGAGCGACCGAAGTCAAGGTAAAGCAGGGCGAAAAGGGGCGAAAATCGAAGGATTTGGCCGGAAATCGCACTCGTGAAACCTTCCGGTTCCCTCGCCGTTGTCCCCCGGTTCGAAAGGGGGCAGGGCTCTCATGGCTGAGGACAATGTAGCGACCACCGGCATCGCGGCCCATGGCGCCGCCCGACTGCCGTCGGTCGAGATCGACAGCTTCAATGTCGAATTGAAGGACGAGGATGGTTTTGTCGGCGACCGCGCCTCGAAGGGTGCCTTCCGCAAGATCTTCGACCGCTGGCGCAAACCGCTGCGCACGACGGGCAAGGACCCGTTCGGCGACCTGCCGTCGGAGAAGATCAGCAAGAAGGCGTTGGACGACATGCTGATCGGCGACGACACCGAAGCCTCCGCCGTGGTGCATAGTGCGATCGAGGAGTTCGCCCAGGAGCTGGCCTATGTCACGCGGCGTTTCCTCAAGACCAAGGCCTGGGCCGATACCGAACGCATCGTAGTCGGCGGCGGCTTGCGCGACTCCAGGCTCGGCGAGCTCGCGATCGCGCGCACCGCGATCGTTCTCAAGTCCGAGGGCTTCAAGGTCGACCTGGTGCCGATCCGCTATCATCCCGACGATGCCGGGCTGATCGGCACGCTGCATCTGGCGCCGTCGTGGATCTTCGAAGCCCACGACGCCATCCTGGCGGTCGATATCGGTGGCACCAATATCCGCACTGGCATCGTCGAGACGCGCTGGAAGAAGTCGCGCGATCTGGCGAAAGCGAGCGTCTGGAAATCCGAGTTGTGGCGGCACGGCGACGATGAGCCGACGCGCGAGGCCGCGGTGAAACGGCTGGTCAAGATGCTCAAGTTTCTGATCGAGGCCGCGGACGAAGAGGGGTTCAAGCTCGCGCCCTTCATCGGCATCGCCTGCCCCGGCGTCATCAAGGAGGACGGCTCTATCGAGAAGGGTGCGCAAAATCTTCCCGGCAATTGGGAGAGCAGCAAATTCAACCTGCCGGCGCGCCTGGTCGAGGCGATCCCCGTCATCGGCGATCATGATACGGCGATCGTGATGCACAATGATGGGGTCGCACAGGGGTTGTCCGAGGTGCCGTTCATGCAGGACGTTGAGCACTGGGGCGTGCTCACCATCGGCACCGGGCTTGGCAATGCGCGCTTCACCAACCGCAAGCGCGACAACGGCAAGGACAAAAACAAAGACAAGGACAAGGACAAGGACAAGGGCGATAAGGACGGCGGCGACAAGAATGGCGGCAAGAACGGCAAGAAGTAAGGTTGACTGGTTAGGTTAAAATCGACTTCGCGTTGCCGCCCTCCGTGCCGTCGCTACCTTCTCCTTGCCGCTTCTGCCGGTGTCGCGAAGCCTCCTCTTCGTCGACCGGCATTTCAAAGGAACGGCACGGGACCGCCAATTTTTCTCGCGTTTGGCGGTCCCACTCTTGTCCTCCGCGACGGTCAGGCTGAAATCTTTCGGCCGCGCCTTGTCTGGTTGACCATCCTCGCCTAGAACACCGCCCCGACCGCTAGTGGAGCGGATTTGACGTTCGCTACCCGTTCGCGGCGATTTCGTCATGCGAACGTCAAATCCAAAGCTCCACTAGAACCAATATTGTGCTAGTGGTCCCTTGATTCTGAACATTCGCAAAGTGCGTCCCCGAAATGGGGGCGAATGTCAGAATCGGACCACTAGGGGCAGACGCCCCGATTTGGCGCCTTGGAGAGGTGGCAGAGTGGTTGAATGCACCGCACTCGAAATGCGGCATAGGTGCAAGCCTATCGGGGGTTCGAATCCCTCCCTCTCCGCCACTACACTGTTCTCCTTTGTATCCGACTGTTCGATTCTGCAGCTAAAACAACGAGTAGCGCGACGAAGGCTATTGCGGTCAGTTCCGCGATGTTACCCCTAGTCACCGCGCCGCCCGTGGGTTTGGGCCGTGGGTTCGGAGGACGGTTTGCCAGGGGAAACACATGGCAGGCAAGCTCAGGCCGCTCGACGTCGAACGTGAGACGCGGCCCGGCAAATATTTCGACGGCGATGGTCTTTATCTTGTTGTGAAGGGCGCGACGTCGAGGAATTGGATTTACCGATACCGTAAGGACGGTAAGGAGCGCTGGCTCGGCTTGGGCTCCCTCAAGGACGTATCATTGAAGAATGCGCGCATGGCCCGCGATGCTGCGCGTCTGAGAGTCAAAGGTGATCGCAGCGCACCTGGCATCGATGTCGTTCAGGAGAAGCGAAACGCTCGCGAAAACGCGAAAGCCACGCAGGTCAAAGTTACTCTTCCCGTCTTCGAGGAATGCGCGGAAACCTACATCCGCGAGCACTGGTCGATCTGGAGCAAAAAGCACCGGGCCCAGTGGCCGTCATCGCTCAAACGATACGCTTACGCGACCATCGGAAGACTAACGATCCCAGAAATCAAACCCAGCCACATCTACGAATTGCTTCGACCGATTTGGGTAGTGAAGCGCGAGACCGCGAATCGTGTCCGCGGACGGATCGAGACCATCATTGCGAAGAACGTCGACGTCGACGATACCGACTTTCGAAATCCAGCAGAACTCACCAAGCAGTTGCGCGAGAAGCTCCCAAAGCGGCCGAAGCGCGTCGTGCAGCATCATCCTGCATTGCCCTATGGGGAAGCACCGCAGTTCATGAATGACCTCTCCTCAGCAGACGGTATTGCGGCCCGTATGCTTCGGTTT
>Ga0070734_10003256_pt1 | contig 17382 bp, 12 predicted proteins | sample Coa_R1_8_FD_66444 | JGI IMG/M metagenome (GOLD analysis project Ga0070734, IMG submission 66444) | Surface soil microbial communities from Centralia Pennsylvania, which are recovering from an underground coalmine fire - Coalmine... | ecosystem: Environmental > Terrestrial > Soil > Unclassified ... | reverse complement strand
GTGCCGTCGGACCACACGTAGTGGTTGAGCGTGATCGTGGCGGTGTTCCCCGACCAGGTCGGCTCCTTCGCCAGGCTGAGGGAGGGGTTCAGCAGTGGCTGTGACCCGTTGCCGAACCAGTACAGCGGCCGGTACATCAGGTTGGTGAAGTACGCGGCGTTGACCACGCTGATGTAGGCGCTGCTGGTGAACGGGAAGATGTAGTTCGGCGTGGTGGAGGGGGGCAGGGCATAGACAGCCGTGCCGCCCTTGACCTTCGCGCCGGTGGCGCCCGGGCTGGTGCTGGAGCTACTGCTACAACCCGCCGCGGCGATGGCCAGCGCCGCGACAGCGGCGGTTGCCGACAGGTAGCGGCCCAGCCGGGGGCGCCCGGCCGGGCTCGGAAGGTGGGGTCGTCTCATAGCAGGCCAATCTGCCTGGCTCCTCTTGTTGCCCGCTTGGCGGGCACTTGGTGCTGCCATGTCGCTTCGCTTGGCGTGCGCATGTCACAAGAGCGTGACGAGTGACTCTCGGTTAGAGGCCGGCTCACCCGGTGGTGTCCTTTTTGTTATGAAATGCCGGAAAGCTACCGCCTAGCATCTGAAATGAGATGACCTTGACACGCGAGCAGCGTGCCGTGGAGGCGGCTTGTGGGGCGCGACATCGTGGTGCGGGTGCTCGGGCCGGTACGGCTCCGGGCCGATGACAGCTGGCGGGTGCCAGCGAGCCCACAACTGCGCCTTGTGCTTGGCCTGATGGCGCTGCGTATCGGTCAGGTCGTGCCGGTGGCGGAACTGATCGACGCCATCTGGGAGGACGAGCCGCCCCGGTCGGCGCGGGCCAGCCTCCAGGCGCTGATGACCCGGCTGCGACAGCTGCTCAAGCCGCTCCCCGGTGCTTCGCTGACCCGCTGCGGCGACGGGTATCTGCTCGAACTCGACCAGGACCTGGTCGACGCGGAGCGGTCCCGGTCGCTGGGCCGGGCGGCCCGGGCGGCGGACGGGGCCACCGCGATCCCGCTGTTCGATGCTGCGCTGGCGCTCTGGAACGGCCCGGCGCTGGCCGACGCGCCGGACACCGACCGGGTCACCGCGATCCGGCACGGGCTCGCCGAGGAACGCCTGTCGATGCTGCAGGACCGCCTGGCGTGCATGCTCGCCTGCGGCAGGGAAAGGGAGGCGGGGGCCGAGCTGCCCGCGGCGCTGACCCGCTACCCGCTGAACGAGCGCCTCGCCGGGATGCTCATGGCTACCTGGTACCGCTCGGGCCAGCGGGCCGAGGCGCTCGCCGTGTTCCGGCAGATCCGCGGGCGTCTCGTGGCCGAGCTCGGGGTGGAGCCAGGGGCCGAACTGCAGCTACTGCACCAGCGCATCCTCGCCGGTGACGTGGGATTGGCCGACGGTCACCGGCCCGCTGCGATCGACGGTCACCGGCCCGCCGACGCCGAGGACCACCGGCCTGCCGTGGCCGTCGGCCCGCAGCCCGCCGTGGCTGGCGGCGGTGCGTTCGTGCCGGCGAACGGTCACCAGGCCGGGCCGCCGGGGAACGGCCAGCGGTCCGTGCTAGCCGCCGGCCCGCCGCGCCCGGCCGATGGCCAGGAGCACGCGGGCACCTTCCCGGTGCTGCCGGTGCGGCCATGGCTGGTGCCCCGCCAGCTGCCTGCGGCACCCGCACAGTTCATCGACCGGGCCGCCGAACTGGCCAGGCTCGACGAGCTGATCGGCCAAACCGCCGAGCCCAGCGGCGAAGCTCAGGTCCGGGCGGTCGTCGGGTCGCCCGGAGTCGGAAAGAGCGCGCTGGCGACCGTCTGGGCCCACCGCGCCGCCGGGCACTTCCCCGACGGGCAGCTCTACGTCAACCTCAAGGGTTTCGCCCCGGCTGCCCGGCCGGTCCTGCCCGAGCAGGCGATCCGTGGCTTCCTGCAGGCCCTGGGCGTGCCGTCCGCCGAGATCCCCGAATCGCCCGATGCGCAGGCCGCCCTGTACCGCAGCGTGCTGTCCAGCAAGCGGGTGCTGGTCGTGCTGGACAACGCCAGGGACGCCGAACAGGTCAGGCCGCTGCTGCCCGGCAGCAGCCGGTGCGCCGTGCTGATCACCAGCCGGGCCCGCCTTGACGGCCTGGTCGCCACGGTGGGTGCCCGGATCCTCACCCTGGACGTGATGTCCGAGGCGGAATCCCGCGAGCTGATCGTCCGCCGGCTCGGTGCCGCCAGGGCCCAGGCGGAGCCCGAGGCAGTGGCGGACCTGGCCAGGCTGTGCGCGGGCCTGCCGCTCGGCCTGGCGATCGTCGCGGCCCGTGCCGCCGCCCGGCCCGGTTTCCGGCTGGCCGCCCTGTCCGCCGAGCTTGCCGGCGGGGACGCGCGCCTGGACGCGCTGGAGACCGCGGACACGACAAGCAGCGTGCGCGAGGTGTTCTCCTGGTCCTACCGCCAGCTCAGCCAGCCAGCGGCGCGGATGTTCCGGCTGCTCGGCCTGCATCCCGGCCTGGACATCACCGTGGCCGCGGCGGCGAGCCTGGGCGGCACCGGCCGGACGCAGGCGCGCCGGGCGCTCGCCGAGCTGACCGGGGCGCACCTGCTGACCGAGCATGTGCCTGGCCGGTTCACCGGCCACGACCTGCTCCGTGCCTACGCCGCCGAACTGGCCGCCGAGGGCGAGACCGAAGTCGACCGCGACCTGGCCAGGCGCCGACTCGGGGACCACTACCTGCACACCGCCGCGGCCGCCGGGCGGCGGCTCTGCCCGGCCCGCCCCCCGGTCGTCCTCGACACCCCGCAGCCAGGCGCGGTGCCGGAGAAGTTCGCCAGTTACGCCGAGGCGCTTAGCTGGTTCAGCGCGGAACACCAGGTGCTGCTCGCGGTCGCCGATGCCGCGGCGGCCACCTGCGGCGACGCGAGCGCCTGGCAGTTGCCCGCGCTGCTCACCGACTACCTCAACCTGGAGGGGCACTGGCACGACCTAGCGGCCCTCGGCCGGGCCGCGCTGGCCGCCGCCGAGCAAGCCGGCGACGGGCTGGGCCGGGCACACGCGCACGCCAGCATCGGCGTCGCCAATCTGCGGGTGGGCTGCTACGACACGGCGCGCTCGCACCTGCTCCGGGCCAGTTCGCTGTTCCGCGAGGCCGACGCGACCGCTTGGCAGGCACGCAACCACCTCACCGTCGGGGTGCTGTTCGACCGGCAGGGCCGCCACGACAAGGCAAAGCGGCAGGCGGAGCGGGCGCTCAGCCTCTACCAGGACCTCGGGTACCGGGCGGGCGAGGCGCACGCGCTGATGAACCTGGGCTGGCACCTGGCGAACCTGGGCGATGGCCTAGCGGCGGTCGCGCACAGCCGGCGTGCGCTCGACCTGAATCGCGAGGTCGGCAACCCGGTCGGGGAGGCCTATGCCTGGGACAATCTCGGCTATGCCATGCACCTGCTTGGCGACGACGCCGAGGCGATCGCCTGCTACCGCCGCGCGCTGAAGGTGCTGCGGGAGGTCAGGGACCGGGCCGCGCAGGGCGAGGTGCTGGCCCGGCTCGGGGACATCTACAGCTCGGTCGGGAACAAGGCGATGGCCAAGGCCGTCTGGCGCCGGGCCCTGGCCATACTGGAAGAGCTGCACGACCTCGGCGCCGACGAGGTCCGGTCCAGGCTGGGCGTCGCGCCTGGGTCGGCGGTGCCCAGTGCGTGCTGAGCTGCTACCGTCCCTGGCCATCCTCGCGATCATGAAATGGGGCCGTCGGGGAACATATCCCTGAGGGGTACATAGATGGTCTGGGACCGGCGGCGCGTTGCGCTCACCGCAGTGGGGGCTGTCGTCGTGGCGGCGCTGGCGGCGGGGGGCATCGCCTACGCCATGCACCACCACGCGGCCGGCAAGCTCGCGTCGGCGCCGAAACCAGCCCCGGTGCACTCGACCAAGCCGCCCCCGCCCCCGGGCCCGCTGCTTTCACCATTCACCGGTGAGCCGGTGCACCGGCTCAAGCGGGTGCTGGTCGTGAAGATCGGCAACACCGTCCCCGAGCGGCCCGCCACCGGTCTGGCCAGGGCCGACATCGTGTACCTGATCCCGGTCGAGGGCGGGCTGAGCCGGATCATGGCGGTCTTCTCTTCGCACTACCCGGCGGTGATCGGCCCGGTGCGCAGCGCCCGGCAGGACGATCTGCAACTGCTGCGCCAGTTCGGCCGGCCGGCGTTCGCCTGGTCCGGGGCGCAGCCACAACTCGTGCCGGTGGTCGAGCACTCGAGGATTGTGGACCTGTACGCGGCGACCGCGAGCGGTTACTTCCGCACCGTCGACCGGGTCGAGCCGTACAACCTCTACGCCGACACCCGGACGCTGCTGAAACAGGCGCCGCACGCCAGCGTGGCCCGCGACATCGGCTTCCGGTTCGGCCCGCCGCCGCCCGGCGGTCACCCCCGCAGGGCGGAGTCGGTCTCCTACCCGGCCGCGTCGTTCCGGTTCCGCTGGTCACCGGCCAAGGACCGCTGGCTGATCTGGATGGACGGTTCCCCGGCCATCAGCACCGGCGCCGGGCAGCTGGCCGCGCCCACGATCGTCATCCAGCGCGTGGTCGTGGGCCTGTCCCGGTTCCTCGAACAGGGCCCGGTGATGCCGCCGGACGCGGAAACCGTGGGCTCGGGCACCGCAACGGTGCTGCGCGATGGCCAGGCCTTCCAGGCGCGGTGGTCCCGCCCCTCCGCCAACGGCGGCACCACGTTCACCACGGCCTCGGGCAAGCCGATGACGTTCGCCCGTGGCCCGGTCTGGATCGTACTGGCCTACGGGCCCGGCTCGTCGAAGTGGCGGGGCGGCAAGCCCGTGCCGTGACGCACCGGGTATCCGGCGGTCCCGGGCCTGCCCGGCGCGCGGGCTGGGCAATACTCACGGCGCGGTGAGAGGATCGGCTCTGTGGTCTCAGCGGTATCCCCAGCGCCGGGCGCCATCCGCCTGACCAGTACACAGGGGCGGTGGGTGCTCGCCGCCACCGTCCTCGGGTCGAGCATGGCCATGCTCGACGGCACCGTGGTGAACGTGGCCCTGCCCACCATCGGCAAGAGCCTGCATACCTCCCTGGCCGGCCTGCAGTGGACGGTCACCGCCTACACCCTCACCCTGGCCGGGCTGATCCTGCTCGGCGGCGCGCTCGGCGACCGGCTCGGCCGCCGCCGCATGTTCGTGATCGGGACGATCTGGTTCGCCCTGGCCTCGGCACTGTGCGGCCTCGCCCCCGGCATCGGCGTGCTCATCGCCGCGCGGGCGCTGCAGGGCATCGGCGGCGCACTCCTCACCCCCGGTTCGCTGGCGATCATCCAGGCGTCGTTCGCGCCCGATGACCGGCCCCGGGCCATCGGCGCCTGGTCCGGCCTGGGCGGCGTGGCCGGCGCGGTCGGCCCGTTCCTGGGCGGCTGGCTCATCGACTCGGTCGGCTGGCGGTGGATCTTCCTGCTCAACCTGCCGCTGGCCGCCGTGGTGGTGGCCGTCGCGGTGCGCCATGTGCCGGAGACCAGGGACCCCACCAGCCACGGCCGGTTCGACTGGGCCGGGGCGATACTTGCTGCGCTCGCGCTGGCCGGGATCACCGATGCGCTCATCGAGGCGCCCGTGCACGGGTGGGCCCGGGCGGCGTTGACCGGGGGGGCCGGGATTGTTTGCGGTGTCGGCTTCGTCCTGCTGGAACGCCATCGCGGCCGTGCCAAGAACGGCACGCCGCCCATGCTCCCGCTCGACGTGTTCGCCTCCCGCCAGTTCACCGCGGTCAACGTGATCACCTTCGTGATCTACGGTGCGCTCGGCGGCACCATCTTCCTGCTAGTGCTCCAGCTCCAGGTGGTGTCCGGCTACTCGCCGCTGGCCGCGGGCGTCTCGCTACTGCCGCTGACCCTGCTGATGCTGGTGCTGTCGTCCCGGGCGGGCGCGCTGGCGCAGCGCGTCGGACCGCGCTGGCTCATGACCGGTGGCTGTCTGCTCTGCGCTGCGGGTCTGCTGCTGGCGGTCAGAATTGGACGTAACGCTAATTACGTCACTGATGTACTCCCCACGGTGGTGTTGTTCGGGCTCGGCCTGTCCGCGACCGTTGCCCCGCTGACGGCCACCGTGCTGGCCAGCGCCGACGTGCGCCATGCCGGAACGGCCAGCGGCGTCAACAACGCGGTGGCCCGGGCCGCGGGCCTGCTGGCCGTGGCCGGGCTCCCGCTGGCCGTGGGCCTGACCGGCCAGGCGTACCGCGTGGCGTTCCTGATGAACCCCGCGTTCCAGAAGGCCATGGTCATCTGCGCGGGCCTGCTGGCCGTGGCCGCCGTGCTGTCCGCCCTGACGATCGACAACGACGTGCTGCGCCCCGAGCCGGAGCATCCGGTGGCTCAGCCGGAGTGCCTGACCTGCCTCCCGATCGGCGCACCGCCGCTCGAACCGGGAAACCGAGTCGAGGCTCCCGCGCAGGGCCACTAAGCTCTGTTTCTGCCATCGCGCCGTTACCTGCGGCGAGATATCCGGACCCACGACGAGAAAGCCCGCCATGCTTGCCTCGACCGCACCGCCCCGCCCATGCTAGCCCGGACCCCTGTGCGCTGGTCACAGATGCACATACCGACCCTGCGAGATGACCCGGCGGACGCCGGGGCGCCGAGCCATCGGCTGCTGGTCCGGGCGGGGTACATTCGGCAGCTCCACGCGGGCCACTACACCCTGCTGCCGCTCGCGGTCCGGGTGCGGGCCAAGGTGATCGACATCATCCGGGAAGAGATGAACCGGATCGGCGCCCAGGAACTCCTGGTGCCCGCGATGCACCCGAAGGAGATCTGGGAGCGCAGCGGCCGCATCGAGACCATGGGCGACGTGATGTTCACGCTGACCGACCACAAGGGCGGCCAGAACGTGCTGGCGGTGACGAACGAGGAGATCTTCACCCTGCTCGCCCAGGAGCTGAACTCGCACAAGCAACTGCCGCAGGCCTGGTACCAGTTCCAGACCAAGTTCCGGGACGAGGCGCGGCCCCGGGCCGGGCTGCTGCGGGTGCGCGAGTTCACCATGAAGGACTCCTACAGCTTCGACCTGGACCCGGCCGGGCTGGACGGCTCCTTCGACCGGCACCGCATCGCATACCTGGACATCTTCCGCCGGCTCTCCGTCCCGGTGATCCCCGTGGAAGCGTCGAGCGGCGCGATGGGCGGCAAGGACTCGACCGAATTCATGTCCCCGTCCGACATCGGCGAGGACCTGGTCGCGCACTGCCCGGCGTGTAACTACGCGGCGAACGTGGAGAAGGCCACGTCCCGGCTTGACGAGATCGCCGATGGCCCCGGGCTGCCCGCTCCCGAGCGGTTCGCCACCCCGGGCGTGCGCACCATCGAGGACCTGGCGACCGGGTACGACGCCCCGGCGAACCGGCAGATCAAGACCCTGGTCTACGTGCTGGACGGCAAGCTGACGCTCGTGCTGATGCGCGGCGACCACGCGCTCAACGAGCAGAAGCTCGCCGACGCTACCGGCGCGGTGGAGATCCGCCCGGCCCACCCCGAGGAGATCAAGGAGGCGCTCGGCGCGCTGCCCGGCAGCCTCGGCGCCGTCGCGGTGACGAGCCTCCCCGTGCTCGCCGACGAGGCGCTGCGTGGCCGCCGCGACATGGTCACCGGGGCCAACACCGACGACTTCCACCTGCGCGGGGTGGACGTCGCCAGGGACATCAGCGCTGGCACGTGGGCCGATGTGCGGGAGGTAACCGCCGGGGAGCCGTGCATCCGGTGCGGCGAGCCGCTGGAACTCGTGCCGACCATCGAGGTCGGGCACATCTTCAAGCTCGGCTACAAGTTCACCAAGACGTTCGGGATCACGGTGCTTGACGCGTCCGGTGAGCGGGTGCACCCGATCATGGGCTGCTATGGCATCGGCGTGGAGCGCGCGATGGCCGCCGTCGTGGAGAGCCACCACGACGACCGTGGCATCGTCTGGCCGGTAGCCGTGGCACCGTTCACGGTGGTCGTGACCGTGGCCCAGTCCGAGGACCCCGAGTCCGCCGAGGTCGGCGAGTCAGTGTCCGGGCAACTCGCCGCGGCGGGCATCGAGGTCATCATCGATGACCGGGCCGAGCGGGCCGGAGTGAAGTTCCGCGACGCCGAGTTGACCGGGATCCCGTTCCGGGTGACCGTGGGCAAGCGCGGCCTGGCCGACGGCACCGTCGAGGTCACCACGCGCGCCACCGGTGAGACGGTCAAGGTCGCCGTCGGCAACGTGGTGGCGCACCTGCGCGACGTTCTCGCGTCCTGACCCGGCCCCGCCCGGCCCCATGCTCGTGGGCGATTGCTGGGTGGGTCTATCACCCTGGTGATCGACCACGATCCCGAAGTCTGCTGGCGGGGTCTGTGTCACTCGCCGCGGATAGCGCGGCCGGACCGCTCCGCTGCCGGGTGACCACCACGCTGGCCAAGGCGGTCGTGCCGAGCACCAGGGCGATGATCGCCAGCGAGAGCCAGGGGCCGACGTGCGGCACCGGGACCGGCCCGAGGCTGGTCACGCCGGAGCCGCGCAACGCATCGGCGAACAGCTTGACGCCAATGAAGGCGAGCACCACGCACAGGCCGGCCCGCAGGTAGACCAGCCGCGCCAGCAGCGCGGCCACCAGGAAGTACAGGTGCCGCAGGCCGAGCAGGGCGAACACGTTCGCGCTGAACACCAGGAACGGATCACGGGTCAGGCCGAACACGGCCGGGATGGAGTCGACCGCGAACATGACGTCAGCGACCCCGAGCGCGGCGACCACCGCGAGCACCCCGGCGCTACCGTGGCGGGTCAGCCGGGCCGCGATGCGCCCGGCCGCCCCGGGCGGGGCCTCCGTCACGGGGACCGGTACCCCGGCCGCGTTCGCAGGCGACTCGCCGGATTGCGGGAACTCGCCGGGGACGTGACCCGGGCTGGTTCCGGTGGGCGGCGGTGCCTCTTTAGGGTGGCGGGCTACCTGGGCCGCCGTATAGAGGAGAAAAAGGCCGAACAGATATTCCAGCCAGCCGAACCGGTGCAGCGCGGCAGCGCCGAGCCCGATGGCGACGCCGCGCAGCACCACGGCGACACCGATGCCGGCGAGCACCACGCGGCCTTGGAGCCGGCTCGGCACCCGGAACCAGGCGATCAGGATGACGAAGACCAGCAGGTTGTCCATGGACAGGCTGTACTCGGTCAGCCAGCCGGCGAAGAACTGCCCGGCGGGCGCGCTTCCCGAGGTGATGGCCAGCATGGCGCCGAAGCACACCGCGAGCAGCACGGTGGCCAGCGTCCACCAGGCCGCTTCCGCCATGCCGACCGGACGGTCCCGGCGGGTACTCGCCAGCAGATCGGCGCCGAGCAACACAACAAGGGCGGCGATAAGCGCCGCCCAGCCCCAGACAGGGACCTGCAAAGATGCCATGGCTACCCGATGGCCCTCACTGGCTGATCGTCCGGTCTCTCCCGCCTGTGGTCGTTGTCTACCGGTCTGGAGCGCCCTTCGCGGGCGACATCATCTGCCTGCCCGGCCCGGGCACCATCAAGGTGCCCGGGCCCGGGCGCGGCCAGGCCGGCCGGGATGAGCAGTGCCCCGGTTGACTGCCCAATCCGGCTGGCGACCGTGGCGGCGCGGGCACGGCGTCGGAGGCCCCGTGACTGGTGACCGTCATAGTGACCTTCCGCCGGCTGCCTGGCCCGGCCGCTCCGGGCTACTGCCTTAACTATTGCTTGCCGATCACGTAAGGTCTTCGTGACTTACCGGCTAAGAATTACCCCTGTATCTTGCCGACGACCGGCAAAGTGGGGGGCCGACGAGAACGCGGCCCGGGCGGGTTCTGCCAGGCCTGGGGCAGGCGTGCCTGGCTGGAAGGGCGGTGCCTGGAGTGACCGTGCGTGGCGGTGGGCCAGACCTGGCCGCGATCACCCGCGCCGCGAGCCGGGAATCCGGCGGGGTGCCGCCCGGGCTGCTCGGCGACTACCTGCCCGCGGTCCTGGACGCGTTCAGCAGCGGGCGCCGGTTGACCGCCACGGAACTGGCCGGGTACGCACGGTCCGGGGAACAGGCGGCGGAGGGCGGGGTAGCCCTGGGTGGCCTGGTCGACCTGTATCTGTCGGCCACCTGGCGGCTGTGGCGCGAACTGCCCGCCGAGAGCTACTCACCGGCGGTGCTGCGGGGCGCCGTGCTGGCCGTGCTGCACGCCGCGGACGACGCGGTGGCGGCCGCCGCGGGCGGTTTCGAGCGGGCCTACCTGTCGGTGGCCCGCCGCGAGGAGGCGGAGCGGCGGGAGTTCTTCGAGGACCTGCTGTCCGGCCGCGGCGGCGTGGCCGACCTGCTGGCCAGGGGAGAACGGCTGGGACTGCGCCTGGCCGGCCCGCACCAGGTGATGGTGGTGGGCTCAGCCGACGGTGGCAGCAGCCTGAGCCTGACCGGCATTCACATCGACAGCGTGGTCGCTGACGCCGCGGCACCGTCCTCCTCGCTGGTGGTGAGCCGCCGCGGCCGGCTGGTGGTGATCGTCGGTACGGCCGGTGACGACGAGGCGGCCGGGGTGGCCCGTGCTCTGGCCGGCGCGCTGGCCAGGCAGGCGCCCGGCCGCACGGGTGCCCGTGAGCCCGGCCGGGCGGAGCCGCGGCCCTGGCGGATCGCCCTCGGGCGGCCGTACCCAGGGCCGAGCGGCGTGGTGCGCTCTTTTGACGAGGCGACCGACGCCCTGGACGCAGCCCAGCGCGTGGGCCTGGCCGATGAGGTGGTCAGGGCCGCGGACCTGCTCATCTACCAGGTGCTGCTGCGCGACCGGGGGGCCATCACCGACCTGGTGCAGACCCTGCTCACGCCGCTGGCACGGGCCCGCGGCGGTGCCGCGCCGCTGCTCGCGACGCTGGACGCCTATTACGCCAGGGGCGGTGTTGCGGCCGCGGCCGCGCGGGACCTGCACCTGTCGGTGCGGGCCGTCACCTACCGGCTGGCCCGGGTCAAGGAACTGACCGGGCGCGACCCGTCCCGGCCCGCGGACGCGCTTGCGCTCCAGGTCGCGGTGATCGGTGCGAGGATGCTCGACTGGCCCGCCACCCGCCTTGAGCGCGAGTGAACCAGACCAGGCCTGGGGTCGGCCCGGGCCCTGGGCGGCCTCAGCCCGGGGCGGGGCTCAGCTTGGGGCGGGCTCAGGCGGTGGTGGCCTGCTGCCCGGCGATGCTGGCGCGGACCTCGTCCATGTCCACCTCACGCGCCTTGGCGATGAGGTCTTCCAGCGCAGGCTCGGAGATCGCGCCGGGCTGGGCGTAGAGGATCACCTTGTCGCGGACGATCATCAGCGTGGGGATCGACGTGATCCCGAACGACGCGGCGAGGGCCTGCTGGGCCTCGGTGTCGACCTTGCCGAACACCGCGTCCGGGTGCTGCTCCGACACCCGCTCGAAGATCGGCCCGAACATCCGGCAGGGACCGCACCATGACGCCCAGAAGTCGACCAGGGCCAGATCGGCGTCACCGATCACGGCCTCGAAGTTCTCGGCGGTCACCTCGACCGTCGCCATGGTTTCCTCCCAGGGGTAGCGGGGTTTTGCATCAATACCGTTGTGGGGTATGGAACCGTGCCGGGCCCGTGGTCATTCCCGCGGCCATGACCTGCCGATCCGGGCCGGGAGCGGCCGCGTGATGATCATGGTGTGATGCGCGGGTCTGGACTCAGCATTGCCCCGGCAAAGTATCTCCAGGCGACAACCCGCAGTGCCGCCCGGCGCGGATAACGTCTGCGCAACCTGACATGCCGGGAGCGCGGATGCGTCACCAGTCGGCAGGAGGCCGCGGCCGCGGGCACGGCTATCCGGACGACCAGCCACAGGACGGTTACTGGCGGCGCCACAGTGGCCTGCGGAAGGCCGCCTACGGCTGCGCCGCCTTCCTGACCGCGATCGTGGTCGTGGCCAGCCTTGGCGCGTATGTCATCTACCGGCACCTGAACGGCAACATCAAGGTCGTCAGCGTCAGCGGGCTGACCCACCGGTCCGTCTACGGCGCGCAGAACATCCTGCTGCTCGGGTCGCAGACCAGGAAGGGCCAGGGCAAGGGGTTCGGCAGCAACCCCAGCCTTAACACGAGCAACTCCGACAACCTGCTGCTTGTCCACCTCGACCCGACGCACACGCACGCCCTGATCGTGTCCATCCCGAGGGACACCATCGTGTACGAGCCCGGCTGCAAGGCCAGGCCGGGCGTTGGCGTGGGCATCTGGGGGCCTTACCAGGCCGCGATCATCGACGGTGCCATGAACATCGGCGGCCCGTCGTGTGCGGTGAAGACGGTGCGTGACCTCATCGGCGTCAAGCTCGATCACTTCGTGATGTTCGACTTCAACTCCTTCCGCGCGATGGTGGACGCGATCGGCGGGGTGCAGGTCTGCGTGCCGCCGGGCGGCTACCGGGACCGGTGGTCGGGGCTGCGCCTGTCCGGCGGCAAGCACCTGCTCACCTATGACCAGGCGCTGGCCTACGTGCGGACCAGGCACGGTGTCTCGGCAGAGGGGGACGTCGGCGGTGATCTGCCCCGGATCGAACTGCAGCAGGCGTTCATCTCCTCGGTCATCCAGAAGGTGAACAGCCAGGGCATCCTGAGCAACTCGCTGCAGCTGCTGAAGATCGCCGATACCGCCACGAAGGCGCTGACGGTGGACCAGGGCCTCGACTCGGTCAGCAAGCTGGTGGGGCTGGCCAAGAGCCTGGTGCACCTGAGCGCCAGGCACGTCACGCTGCTCACCATGCCGACGGTGCCGGACCCGGCCCAGCCGGGCCGGCTGCTGCCCGAGCAGCCGCAGGCCGATGTGATCTTCCGGATGATCTCCGGCGGCCAGCAGTGGCGTCATTCGCTGCCCACTCTGGCGCCGCGAAAGGTGCAGGTGAAGGTGCTCAACGGTACCGGGCTCGGCGGGCTCGCCGGCCGGACCGCCGCCCGGCTGCGCAAGCTGGGCTACGACGTGACCGGCGTGGCCGACGCGCCGCCGACCAGCACCACGACCGTGACCTACTCGGGCACCGCGCAAGCCGACAGCGCCTACACCGTGATGAACTCGCTCAAGACCGCGCCCGCCGCACAGGACCTGCTGGCCGAGCCTGCCAGCCAGACCGGCGGCGCCGGCCCGGTCACGCTGGTCCTCGGGTCAGACTTCGCCGGCGTGAAGCGGCCGCCCGCGCCGTCCACCAGTAAGACGGGCAAGGCCAGCCACGGCAACAGCGGGCATGGCACGGCCACGAGCGGTTCCGGCGGAGGCGGCGGCTACGGCAGCACGACCTTCGTGCAGGCCCGCAACGCCGGTGCCAGCATCTGCTCCGGCCTGCCCGCGGCGGTCAACTCCGGCAGCCCGCCCTGACCCCACCCGCATGATCATGTGATCCTGTTCATTCGTACGATGAACAAACTCACTGGATCATTGTCCTCATGATCTGCGTGCTCGGGGACGCTCATCTCGACGTGGTCGTCTCGCTGACCGGGCCCGTCGAGCCGGAGACCGACACCCCGGCCACCACCTCGGCCGGCGCTGGCGGGCAGGCGGCGAACGTGGCCGCGTGGATCACCGCGCTGGGCGGCCGGGCCCGCCTGATCGCGGCGCAGGCGGCCGACCCCGCGGGCCGCATGGTGGCCGACGAACTCGCCCGCCGTGGCGTGGAACTCGCCGGGCCCGTCCTGCCGGGGCGGACCGGCGTGGTCGTCTCGCTCTCCGACCGGGGCCGGTCGCGGTCCATGCTTACCGACCGGGGCGTGGGCACCGAACTGGCCGCCGGTCACCTGATCGACGCCTGGTTCGACGGCTGCACCCGGCTGCACCTGCCCGGCTACAGCCTGCTGCGTGAACCGGTCCAGGGGGCGGCCCTGGCCGCGGCGCGGCGGCTGCCGCGGCCGAGTGTGGATCTCTCCTCCACCGCGGCGCTGCGAGACTATGGCGTGGACCGCTTCCGCTCGCTGCTCGCTGGCCTGCGGCCGCGGGTCGTGTTCGGCACGGAGGAGGAGGCGGACCTGGTGGGGGAGGTGCCCGGTAGCGAGACGGTGGTCAAGCTGGGACCGCGCGGAGTCCGGGTCGGCGGCGTCGTCCACCCCGCGCAGCAGGTGCGCGCGATGGACGCCACGGGCGCGGGTGACGCGTTCGCGGCGGGCTACCTGCTCGGCGGGATCCGCCTCGGGCTGGACGCGGCTGCCCGCGCCGTCACCAAGGTGGGGGCGATGCCGTGACGACGTTCACGCCGGTTCTGGCCGGGGAGGTCGCCGCGGCGCTCGGCGATGGCGGGCCCGTGGTGGCGCTGGAGACCACGCTGGTCTCGCACGGCTTCCCCGGCCGCCAGGGCATGGAGGTGGCCCTGGCCTCGGAGGCGCGGGTACGCGCGGCGGGCGCGGTCCCCGCCACCGTGGGCGTGGTGGACGGTGCCGTCCGGGTCGGCCTGACCGGGGCGGAACTGGAGCGGTTCGCGGCAGCGGGGGAGTCGGCCCGCAAGGTGGGCGCCCGTGACTTGGCCGCCTGCGTGGTCCAGGGCGCGCTCGGCGCTACCACGGTCGGCGGGACCCTGGCGGTGTGCCGGGCCACCGGCATCCACTTCATGGGCACCGGCGGCACCGGAGGCGTGCACCGCGGTTTCGCCCAGAGCCTGGACATCTCCAGCGACCTGCCGCAACTCGCGCGCACCGCGGCGATGGTGGTCTCCTCCGGCGCCAAGTCGATCCTGGACGTCCCGGCCACGGCGGAACTGCTGGAGACCCTGGGGGTTCCCGTCCTGGGCTGGCGGACACCTACGCTGCCGCTGTTCTACAGCGCGGGCGGCGGCCCGCCGGTGTCCGCGGTCGCCGCCAGTGCCGAGGAAGCTGCCCGGATCGCGGCTCTTCATTGGCAGCTGAACGGCGCCTCGGGGTTGCTGCTCGCCCGTCCGCCGGACCCGGCCGTGGACCTCGAGGAGATCATCGCCGAGGCGGTCAGCCAGGTACACCGCCAGGGAGTGGCCGGACAGTCCGTCACGCCCGCCGTACTGTCCCTTGTCCATGAACTGAGCGGGGGCCGCAGTGTCGAGGTCAACCGGCTGCTGATCGCCGACAACGCGGCACTGGCCGCCGAGGTGGCGGTGGCGCACTCGCGCGGGACGCCGGAAGGGGCGGTTGGCGGGTAACCGGGCGAACCGGGCGTCGGCCAAGCAGAATGGGACCGTCCACGGACCAGGCGCGGGGAGGCATTCCATGAGGATTGGCGTAGGGCTGCAGGACCCAACCGGCCCGGCCCCGATGACGGCGCTGCGCGAGCAGTTGCAGCGCGCCGCCGACCAGGGGTTCGCCTCCGTGTGGATGAGCAACATCTTCGGGGTGGACGCGCTGACCGCGCTGGCGGTCGCCGGCAGCCAGGTGCCCGGCATCGAGGTCGGCACCGCCGTGGTGCCGACCTACCCGCGGCACCCGGCCGCGCTGGCCCAGCAGGCGCGGACCGTCGCGGCGGCGGTGGACGGCCGCCTGGTGCTCGGCATCGGCCCGTCCCACCGGATCGTGATCGAGGACATGTTCGGTTACGACTACGGCAAGCCGATCCTGCACATGCGCGAATACCTGGACGTCCTGCTGCCGCTGCTGGACGGGCAGCCGGTCGCGTTCACCGGGACCACCGTGCGGGCCAACATCGGGCTGACGACCCCGAACCCCGGCCGGGTCCCGGTCCTGCTGGCCGCGCTCGGCCCGCAGATGCTCAAGCTGGCCGGGGAGCGTACCGACGGCACCGTGCTGTGGATGACCGGGCCTGCCACCGTGCGCGACCACATCGTGCCCACGATCACCGCCGCCGCGGCGGGCGCCGGCCGGGCCGCCCCACGGGTGGTGTGCAGCCTCCCCGTCTGCGTCACCGACGACCCGGACGGCGCCAGGGAACGGGCCACGCAGGTCTTCGCCATCTACGGCGACCTGCCGTCGTACCGGGCCATGCTGGACCGCGAGGGCGCCGCGGGCCCGGCGGAGGTGGCCATCGTCGGCGACGAGGACACCGTGGCCGCCCAGATCGCCACACTCGCCGAGGCGGGCGTGACCGACTTCACGGCCGTCGAGTACACCGGCGGCCCCGAGGGCGCCCGGACCCGCGCGTTCCTGCGCACCCTCCTCGCCTGACCGCCGCCCCGTTTGTGGTCGTTGGCGTGATCGCCCACAGAAGAATGTGGTCGTTGGCGTAATCGCCCACAAACGCCCTGGTCGCCTGCTCACACGATCCGCGTGCTGACGCCGTTGACGATCATGGCCTGCCCGTCCTGCAGGGTCCGGTAGGCGATCCTTTCGAGTTCGACCCCGGTGCGGCGCACGTCGGGCGGTGCGTCGTCCATGGCGTTGGCGATGACCACCCTGCGTCGGCTGTCCGCGCCGACTAGGGCCACCAGATGCTCCGGATGATCGCCCATCCGGAACGACGAGAGATACAGCCGCAAACGTGTCTCCAGTTCCGGCCCGGCTCTCCGGAAAGCTTATGGGACGTCCGGTTGCTGGCATGGATGGCCCTGGCTGGGTAAACATTCCCCAACCGGTAGAAGGGATCACCATGCGGTTCCGCAACCGATCCGACGCCGGGCGCAGGCTAGCCAACCGTCTGCAGTTCCTGCGCAGCGAGGACGTGGTGGTACTCGGGCTGCCCCGGGGCGGAGTGCCGGTCGCGGCGGAGGTGGCCCACACGCTGCGCGCGCCGCTGGACGTGATCCTGGTGCGCAAGCTGGGCGTGCCGGCGCAGCCAGAGCTCGGCCTGGGTGCGATCGGGGAATCGGGGGCGCGCGTCATCAACCAGGAGGTCGTCCGTTACGCCCACGTCAGTAAGGACCAGATCGCGCAGGTCGAAGCGAAGGAACGGGCCGAACTGCAGCGCCGCGCGCAGCGGTTCCGCGGGGATGCGCCGCATGTGCCGCTGGCCGGGCGGACCGCCGTCATCGTGGACGACGGCATTGCCACCGGTTCGACCGCCCGTGCCGCGTGCCAGGTGGCGCGGGCGCTCGGCGCGGCCTCGGTGGTGCTCGCGGTTCCGGTGGCACCGCCCTCGGCGGACCGGGCGCTGCGCGGCGATGCCGACGAGGTGATCTGCCTGGAGATGCCGGATCGGTTCCTGGCGATCGGCGAGTGGTATGAAGACTTCGCGCAGACCTCGGACGAGGAGGTGGTCGCGCTGCTGCGGGCGGCTGGGCCGGGAGCAGCGGCCGCCGTGGTGGTATCCGTGGACGCGGCGGGGCAGCCGAACGACGGGCAGGAGGAGCAGGTGCGCGAGCGCCAGGTGGACGGGACGCAGGAACAGGTGCCGGATCAGGCCACGGCCGGCCAAGCCGAGCCCGGGACGGGGAGTGAGGACAGCCGCAGCGAGCTTGACGGCCTGGTGGCCATGATGCCGTTCACGGCCGGCCTCGGCATCGTCCTTGACGCCGCCGCGCCGGATGAGGTCCGTGGCCGGATGGCCTGGGC
>Ga0070734_10003255_pt1 | contig 17389 bp, 12 predicted proteins | sample Coa_R1_8_FD_66444 | JGI IMG/M metagenome (GOLD analysis project Ga0070734, IMG submission 66444) | Surface soil microbial communities from Centralia Pennsylvania, which are recovering from an underground coalmine fire - Coalmine... | ecosystem: Environmental > Terrestrial > Soil > Unclassified ... | reverse complement strand
CCGAGGAGAGGCCGGCTGCCTCTATGGAATTGATTCAGGATATGCTGGTGATGCTGAGCGGCGAGCATCGGGGCGCGCTTCCGGAGTGGTTGCAAGCCATCGCCGCAAGAGGATGGCGTGTGCCAGAGGAGCACCTGGTAGACCTCCTGGAGTATGGACGGGGGCATACCGAAGTGCGCGATGACATCCTGCCCGTGCTGGGCAGGCGTGGGCGCTGGCTGGCCGGGCAGAACCCCGATTGGAAGTACGCGCTCCAGATCAGCCTGTTTGAGATCGAGAACACGCCGGAGACAGAGCCCCGTGTGCTGGAGGCCAACGAAGCAGAGTGGCAGACGGGAACCCGGGAGGAGCGCGTCGCTCTGCTGCAACGGCTGCGACGCACCCATCCGGCGCAAGCCAGGGCGCTCGTCGAAACCACCTGGAAGCAGGACGCGCCTGACGAGCGCGCCGCCTTTCTGGCGACCTTTGAGACAGGGCTGAGCATGGAGGATGAGCCGTTCCTGGAAGAGGCGCTGGACGACCGGCGCAAGGAGGTACGCTGGGCCGCTCAGGAGATGCTGCTGCATCTACCCGAATCGCGACTGTGCCAACGCATGTGGGAGCGGGTGCGACCACTGGTCACGCTTCAGGTGGGAGTGCAGGAAGCGAAGGTCGAGGAGAAAGCTGGATTCCTGGACAAAATGCGCTCAATGTTGAAGCCGAAAGAGGAGGCGAAATCCATCGAAACCATTATGGTGGAGTTGCCGCAGGAGTGCAACAAGGCCATGATCCGCGATGGCATCGAGGCAAAACCCGCTTATTCCAATATCGGCGAAAAGACCTGGTGGCTCAAACAGATGCTGGAGCGTATCCCTCTGGGCTACTGGAGCCGGGAGTGGAACCGCAGCCCGGTAGATGTGATCGCGGCGAACCGTTCCGAGGAGTGGCAAAAGTTGATTTTGGAAGCCTGGACTGCCTCGTTGCGCCGTATGGGAGATCCGAATTGGGCGACTGCCCTCTTCACCTTCTGGATCGAAAACCAGACGGATAAGATGCCGATGCCGCTCGATGAAGTCTGGAGCAAGAACTTGCCTCCCGATGTCTTTGAAGCGGGCATACTGCGCCTGCTCGATACCGTCGGGCAGCGCATTCAGTATGGGAACCCCGCCTTTACGCTGTTGACCCAGGTGAAAGTGGTGTGGAGCGCTCCGTTGACGCAGGCGGTGCTCAAGAAGTTGGGCGCGTTTTCCGGCAACTCCTACTATATCGCCAGCAACCTGGGGGCGTTGGAGCCCTATGTCCCAGCGCAATTCAAAGATGCCTTCTACGCCGTCTGGAACAAGCTGGCGGAGAGCGCACCCTACTATCAGAACCAGATCCAATCGCACATCGCTTTGAACGAATTTCGGAAAGAGATGCGGCGCAAGATCGCTGCCGCTAAGGAGAAATGACACCCATGTCTACGCCCAATATTCTTCGCCAACACGCCGAGCAGCAGTTCGCGGAAGAGATGGACGAACTGGCAAAAGCCGATAGCCGAACCCGGCCCCCGAACTGGAAGCTCTCCCCCTGGGCGGTCGCAACCTATCTGTTGGGGGGAAAGCTGGAGAACGGCTTTGAAGTCACCCCCAAGTACATCGGCAATCGCCGCCTGATGGAGATCGCTATCGCGACGCTGGCGACCGACCGCGCGCTGCTGCTGATCGGAATGCCAGGGACCGCCAAGACCTGGGTGGCGGAGCACCTTACCGCTGCCATCTCCGGCGACTCGACCTTAATCGTCCAGGGGACGGCAGGGACCAGCGAGGAGACGATCCGCTACGGCTGGAACTATGCCCAACTGCTGGCGAAGGGGCCGTCGCTGGACGCGCTGGTGCCCAGTCCGATCATGCGGGCGATGGCCGATGGGAAGATTGCGCGCATCGAGGAGCTTACCCGCGTGCCGTCCGAAGTGCAGGATTCGCTGCTCACCATCCTCTCCGAGAAGACCCTGCCCATTCCGGAACTGAACGAGGAGGTGCAGGCCGTGAAAGGCTTCAATGTCCTGGCTACCGCCAACGACCGCGACCGGGGTGTCAACGAACTGTCGAGCGCCCTGAAGCGCCGCTTCAATACGGTCGTGCTGCCCCTGCCGGACACGCTGGAGGAGGAGGTGGACATCGTACAGCGGCGTGTGGAGAGCCTTGGGCGCGCCCTGGAACTGCCTGCGGAGCCGCCCGCCCTGGAGGAGATACGCCGGGTCGTCACCGTGTTCCGTGAGCTGCGCGGCGGCGTTACCCTGGACAACAAGACCAAGCTGAAGACCCCCAGCGGGACGCTCAGCACGGCGGAGGCGATCTCGGTGCTGAACAATGGGCTGGCGCTCGCCGCCCACTTCGGCGACGGGAGCCTGAAGGCGAACGACCTGGCAGCGGGCATCACCGGATCGGTGGTGAAAGATCCGGTGCAGGACCGTATCGTCTGGCTGGAGTACCTGGAGACGGCGATCAAGGAGCGCGACGGTTGGAAGGATCTCTACCGCGCGTGCAGACAGGTGATCTGATGGCAACGCATATCTTCGGCATCCGGCACCATGGGCCGGGTTCGGCACGGAGCTTACGCAATGCCATCGAGAGCCTGGAGCCGGACTGCGTCCTGGTAGAAGGGCCGCCCGACGCGGAAGCGGTGCTGTCGCTGCTGGCCCACACGGATATGAAGCCGCCGGTCGCCCTGCTGATTTATGTGCCGGAGGAGCCGTCCCGTTCGGTCTACTATCCGTTCGCGACCTACTCGCCGGAGTGGCAGGCCATCGCCTATGCCCTGAAGCGGAACGTGCCGGTGCGCTTTATGGACTTGCCGCAGGCGCACCGTCTCGCCCTGCCCGAAGGCGGCGAACCCCAGAGCAAACAGCCGGAGAGCGCCCTGGAGAAGGCGCCCATCGCTCCCCCCGGACAGGCGCAGTCCGTGCCGCCGGAAAACCCGATCGGTGAAATCGAGACGGAGCTTGAGACAGAGGGTGTGGAAGTGCCGCTGCCGGAAGAGGCGCTGACGATACGAGTGCGCCAGGACCCGCTCAACTGGATCGCGGAGGCGGCGGGCTATAGCGACGGCGAGAGCTGGTGGGAGCACATGGTCGAGCAGCGCCGGAGCAGCGCCGACCTGTTCCAGGGCGTGATGGAGGTCATGTCTGCGGTGCGGGAAGTCGCGCCTCCCGACCCCGATCCGGTGGAGGCGCAGCGGGAAGCCTGGATGCGACAGACCATCCGGGCGGCGGAGAGGGAGGGCTTTCAGCGCATCGCGGTCGTCTGCGGCGCATGGCATGGCCCGGCGCTTGCGACCATGCCGTCCGAGAAGGAAGATGCGGCGCTGCTCAAAGGGTTGCCGAAGGCGAAGGTCGCGGCGACCTGGGTTCCCTGGACCTATGGCAGGCTCACCTATGCCAGCGGCTACGGCGCGGGCGTCACATCTCCTGCCTGGTACGAGCATCTCTGGCTGCATCCCGACCGGGTAATCGCCCGCTGGATGACCTCGGCAGCGCAACTGTTCCGTGAGGAGGACTTGCCGGCGTCGCCCGCCTCGGTGATCGAAGCGGTGCGCCTGGCGGAGGCGCTGGCTGCTGTCCGGGAGCGCCCGCTTCCCGGCCTACCGGAACTCTGGGAGGCCGCACAGGCGATCTTCTGTTTCGGCAGTGCACTGCCGATGCGGCTGATCCAGGAGAAGCTGATCGTCGGCGAGAAGTTGGGGCAGGTGCCGGAAGAGACGCCGATGCTGCCCATCCAGCAGGACCTGCGCCGGGAGCAGAAGCGGCTGCGACTTGCGCCGGAAGCCGCGCATCGTGACGAAGATTTCGATCTGAGAAAAGCCAATGACCTGGAGCGGAGCGTCTTATTGCACCGTCTGAATCTGCTCGGCATTCCCTGGGGACAGTTACAGCGTTCGGGCGGCGGGAAAGGCACCTTCCACGAACTCTGGCGCATCCAGTGGCACCCGGAGTTTGAAGTCAAACTGATCGAGGCGAATGTCTATGGCAATACGGTGCTTGCGGCAACCACGCGCAGCGTGATCGAGTTCGCCGATAAGACCCAGGAGTTGGCGGACGTCACAAAGATGGTGGAGCAGACGCTGCTCGCCGATCTACCTGCCGCTATACAGCATCTGATGACGCGCCTGGAGAGCCTGGCGGCAGTAACCAGCGATGTGCCGCATCTGATGGACGCCCTGCCATCGCTCGCCAATGTGCTTCGCTATGGCAATGTCCGCCAGATGGATGTGGGGATGGTAGGGCATGTGGTGGAGGGCCTGGTGGTGCGCATCTGCGTCGGCCTGCCCGCTGCCTGCGCCTCTATGAACGATGATGCGGCGGAGGCGATGTATCCGCGCCTGATGGGGGTGCATAACGCCCTCCGCCTGCTGGAGAATGCGGAGCATCTGGCGGCCTGGAACGCCACGCTGGAGCGATTGGCGAACCTGAATGGGCTGCATGGCTTGATCGCCGGACGCTGCTGTCGCCTGCTGTTGGATCAGCAGATCTGGGAGGCGGAGGAGGTCGGCAGGCGTTTGAACCTGGCCCTCTCCACCGCCAACGATCCGGCGCAGGCCGCCGCGTGGATCGAGGGGCTGCTCAAGGAGAGCGGCGAGGTGCTGGTGCATACCGACGCCCTCTGGCCCATCCTCGACCGCTGGGTGGCCTCGCTGCCGCCGGATACGTTTATCCAACTGCTGCCGCTGCTACGCCGTACCTTCAGCACGTTCCACGCCCCCTTGCGGCGTCAACTGGGAGAACGCGCAAGGGGTAGGGCAGGAAGTTTGACGGCCCATGCAACGACAGTAACCGACCTGGATACGGAGCGCGCCGAACGGGTTCTGCCCCTGGTGGCCCGCATTCTGGGACTGACCTACGAGAAAGCAATGCCATGACCGATATGGATACACAGCCTGCCGCCTCGCCCGAAGCCGAACGCCTGCGGCGTTGGCGACTGATTTTGGGCGGCAAGGAAGCCGACGGAACCGGCTGCCCGTTACAGGGCCTGGATCTCAACATCGATAAGACCCTCCAGGCGCTCTACGATAACGACGGCGAGCGTAAAGCCGGGCTGGGAGGATCCGCTCCCAATGTCGCGCGTTGGCTTGGCGATATTCGTACCTACTTTCCTTCCAGCGTCGTGCGAGTGATGCAGCAGGACGCCTTTGAGCGGCTCGGCATGAAGCAAATGCTGCTGCAGCCGGAGATGCTGGCAGCGGTCGAACCGGATATTCATTTGGTCGCCACACTGCTCTCGCTCAACTCGGTGATGCCCAGCAAGACCAAGGAGACGGCGCGGCAAGTTATTCGCAAGGTGGTCGAGGAGCTGGAGAAGCGGCTCGCCAATCCGTTGCGGCAGGCAGTGACCGGCAGCCTCAGCCGTGCGATCCGCAACAGAAGGCCCCGGCACAACGAGATTGACTGGAACCGTACGATCCGCGCCAACCTGCGCCACTATCAGCAGGACCTGAATACGATCATTCCGGAGACCCGGATCGGCTATGGACGGAAGGGGCAGGCCTTGCGGGAGATCATTCTCTGTATCGACCAGAGCGGCTCCATGGCGACTTCGGTCGTCTACTCCAGCATTCTCGGCGCGGTATTGGCCTCCATCAAGTCGGTCAAGACCTCGGTCGTGGTCTTCGATACTGCGGTAGTGGATCTCTCCGACCTCCTGTACGATCCGGTCGAGGTGCTCTTCGGCACCCAGTTAGGCGGAGGTACGGACATCAACCGCGCCCTGGCCTACTGTCAGGGCCTCATCCGACGCCCGCAGGAGACGATCCTGGTGCTTATCAGTGATCTCTACGAAGGCGGCAACCTGCAGGAGATGATCGCCCGTGCCGCGACCATCGCCAGCTCAGGCGTGCAGATGATTGCCCTGTTGGCCCTTGATGACCGGGGCGCGCCCAGCTTCGACAACCGCGTGGCCGCGCACTTTGCAGAGTTCGGCATTCCCAGTTTCGCCTGCACACCCGATCTCTTCCCCGACCTGATGGCCAACGCCATCAAGAAACAGGATCTATCCCGTTGGGCCGCTACGCAGGGTATCACCGTCGCCCGCGCCGAGAATGGATAATCGGATAACCCATGTCTGGAAAACCCTTTGACGCAACAACCAAGCAACTGATCCAGACCCACCCCAGGGACTGGCTCGACTATCTGGGGCTGCCTGTCCGTAGCGTCTCCGTCACTGAGGCGGACGTCTCCACCATCTCTGCCGATGCCGACAAGGTGCTGATAGTAGAGGCGGACCCTCCCTATATCGCACATATCGAACTACAATCCGGATACAAGCCTGACGATGATGAACGATTTCTCGTATATAATGTGTTGGTTGGGCGTCAGAATGGCTTATTGGTGAGGACGGTGGTGTTTCTGTTGCGCCCAGAAGCCGATGGGGTAGGTATGCACGCTCCTCTGCAACGTCAGTTTCCAGACGAGCTGCCTTATCTTCGGTTCTCTTTTCGTGTGGTGCGGATGTGGGAGCAGCCAGTAGAAGGGATCTTGCAAAGCGGGGTAGGCTTGTTGCCGCTGGCTCCGCTCTGTAATGTAACACCGCAAGCTCTACCGAATGTGATCCGCCAGATGGAGCAGCGAATTGATGCGGAAGCACCTGAAGAAGCGGGAGAGTTGTGGACGTCCACATATATTCTGATGGGATTGCGCTATCCGAGAACACTGGCAGCGCAATTGCTGAAAGGGGTTAGGGCGATGAAAGAGTCGAGTACTTACCAGGCTATCCTGGAAGAGGGCGAGGAGATCGGGCTTTTGAAAGGCCAGGAGATTGGCCGAGCGGAAGGCCAGGAGATTGGGCGTAGTGTAGGCAAGGCAGAAGAGGCGAGAGCCATTCTTCTTCGTCTCGGGAGCAAGCGATTTGGCACTCCCAATCCAGCGACCCTGTCTGAGGTGGAACGACTTGACGAGATTGCGACGTTGGAGGTATTGATTGAGCAGATTCTTGAGGTAGAGAGTTGGGAAGATCTCCTCAACCGACCATGATTTCCTGGCTTCGGATTACAGGGCGTATTGCGGTCTTGATGACGGCACTCGCTGTCATCGCTATACTGGGAAGAGTGGTGCAACAATATAAACACCCTGTTGCTACTTCGGCGATTCCTGTTGTGCAAACGCCCTCGGTTGGCAGTAAGGCCTGTTGTAATACACCGCAGAAAAAGCTCCCGGCTGGAGTGACCGCCTCGGAGTCTACCAGCAGCGAAGACGAAGGGACCGTCGAGCCTACCGTAGTAAGCGCTGTGCCTGCGCCTGGGAGAGCGCCGGAAGGAATGGTATGGATCCCGCCGGGGCGCTTCTCGATGGGCAGCGAATACGCAGCCTTCACGGACGCTCGCCCGATCCATACCGTGGAACTGGACGGCTTCTGGATGGATGCGACCCCCGTTACCAATGCGCAATTTCTACGGTTTGTTGCGGCGACGCACTATGTGACGGTCGCCGAACGTAAGCTCGATCCCCGTGATTTCCCCGGCGTGTCGAAGGAGAAGCTGATACCCGGTGCTTTGGTGTTCCAAGCTCCAAAAGGCCCAGTATCCCTGGATGATGTATCGCAATGGTGGGTGTACATTCCCGGCGCGAATTGGCGGCATCCGGAGGGGCCGAAGAGCGACCTCCACGGTCGAGAGGATCATCCGGTCGTACAGGTCTGCTACGAGGATGCAGTCGCGTATGCTACGTGGGCAGGGAAACGCCTGCCCACGGAAGCGGAGTGGGAGTATGCGGCGCGGGGGGGGATGACCCAGATGGCATACGTCTGGGGAAATGAGTTTAAGCCGGGCGGTAAGTTTATGGCCAATACCTGGCAGGGCCATTTCCCCGATACCAATAGCCGCGATGATGGTTATGACCGCACCTCGCCTGTTCATGCATTCCCGCCAAACCGGTTTGGGCTCTACGACATGGCGGGAAACGTCTGGGAGTGGTGCACCGATTGGTATCGTCCCGATTACTATGCAGTCAGTCCACGGAAGAACCCCCAGGGACCGCCGGATAGTCTCGATCCGGATGAGCCGGGCGTTCCCAAGCGCGTACAGCGCGGAGGATCGTTCCTCTGCACCGATCAATACTGCTCACGTTTTCGGCCGGGAGGGCGCGGGCGCTGCGCAGTGGATACGGGAACGTGCCATGCAGGATTTCGATGCGCTCTGGCTCCCGCAACGGGAGGCAATAAATAGCACACCTCTTAAATAACAAGGGTACACAAAGCGAACAGACGAGGGTATAATGAGCCATCACTGCCTGAGAGTGCTCAGGATGAGAGAAGGGGAACATGTACCATCGTTGGATCTTACGTTGCCTGGTAATCCTGATGTTCCTGGGCGCTGTGACGGAAGCTTCGGCACAGCATGAATCTCGAAAACCCAATGTTCTTATTATCCTTGCTGATGATATGGGGTATTCGGACCTGGGGTGTTATGGGGGAGAAATCCAGACGCCCAATCTCAACCAACTCGCCCTGAACGGCCTGAGATATACCCAGTTTTACAACACGACCCGATGTTGGCCCTCCCGCGCCGCTATCCTGACAGGCTATTATGCCATGCAGGTGCGGCGCGATACGGTTCCTGGCTACATTGGGAACGGAATGTATGGGGTCCGGCCGGGTTGGGCGCCCCTGCTACCCGATTTATTGAAACCCATGGGGTATAAGACTTATCACTCCGGAAAATGGCATCTGGATGGATCACCAACCCGAAGCGGTTTTGATCGCTCCTACCGCCTTGACGATCATGATCGATACTTCTGCCCGCGACTGCATGCTGAGGATGACAGGCCGCTGCCGGCGGTCAAACCGGACAGCGGTTACTACGCGACGACGGCCATCGCGGACCATGCGATCAATTATTTGAAAGAGCATGCCGCGCAGTATCCACAGCGGCCCTTTTTCGAATACCTGGCGTTTACATCGCCGCATTTTCCCCTGCAGGCTCTACCGGAAGACATTGCGCGATACCGCAACCGCTATGTGGATGGCTGGGATATTATGCGCCGCAGGCGGCTCAATCGCATGAAGGCGCTGGGGATCGTCCAGTGCGAGTTGTCACCACGCACACCGGGAGTGCCTGCCTGGGAAACGCTCACTGCCGTTGAGAAGCGCAAGTGGGCCGACCGCATGGCGCTCCATGCCGCCATGGTAGACCGCATGGATCAGGAGATCGGTCGGGTGATCGCCCAACTGAAGGCCATGGGGGCGTTTGAGAACACCGTAATCTTCTTTTTGAGCGACAATGGCGCGAGCGCGGAGAAGATGGTGCGCGGCGACGGCAATGACCCGAACGCGGCTCCCGGCTCCGCGAAGTCGTATCTCTGCCTCGAAACCGGATGGGCGAACCTGTCCAACGCCCCTTTACGCCTCTCGAAAATCTTCGTCCACGAGGGCGGCATCTCCACGCCCCTCATTGTTCACTGGCCGGCAGGGCTGAAGGTGAAAGGGCAGTTGCGCAGCAATCCGAGCCACCTCATCGATCTGGCGCCCACCATTCTCGAACTGGCCGGAGGGAAGAAGCCGAACACATGGCGAGGGCAGCCCGTCCCTCCCGCTCCGGGGCGTAGCCTGGTGCCCAGCTTTGTCAACGATGGCTCCGTAAAGCACGACTATCTCTGGTGGTTCCATGAGCGGAATCGCGCCATCCGCATGGGCGATTGGAAACTCGTGGCCGAACAATTCAACACACCCTGGGAGCTCTATAACCTCAACACGGATCGCAGCGAGACCCATAATCTCGCCTCTCAGTACCCGGAGAGAGTAAAGCAAATGGAACAGGCGTGGAACGCGCACATGAAGGAGTTCCGTGAGCTTGCGATCCGAGACATGCCTTCAGAACCGGTGGCGCAAGGAAGATAATCGGCTCTATGATGAGCCGATTATGGATGGCGGATTCGGGATTAAGGAATGCGAGCGCCCCGCTGGGTCCAGGCGGAGCGTAAGGGAGAGACCACCATCGAAACGACCTTGACATTGCCGCCGATGGCATAGAGTTCTAATCCTTTCTCCTTCAGGCGCGGCACAAAGCAGGAGGTCATCGAGATCTTGCCTTCGTTGCCGAAGACTTCCAGCGAAGTGCGGTCCACCAGAATGCGTAGCTTGATCCGGCCATTTTCGGGCGCCAGGGGGGCGGTTCTGCCCAGGCAGGTGAGGGTCTGCTCTTTGACGTGGTAACGGATGTCTTCGCCCCGCACACGGAGGCCGAACTCCGTGGCATCCTGCAGTTCACACTCCATCTGAATATCCCAGAGTTCGCCGGAGAAGATCTTGAGCAAATTCTCTCCCGGCTGGACCATATGATTGCGCCACTGGAGCGGGCCGGAGTGGAGACCGGCAAGCTCTCGAATAGGCAAGCGATACAACCGTAATCCATCCGGGGTTGTGTGCAGCGTCAGCGTACAGGGAAAACTCATCTGCTGGTTGAACGGCATTTGCGGATAGCTGCCACCGGTCATCCAGGCGATCTGGATCCGGCGACCATCCGTGGACGGGATGTCGCTGTAAGTCTGGACCGCATAGTAGTTCGCGCCATAGTCCACCTGCTGCACTCCCCCCTCCGGTGTGAAGCGCTTGCCGTCGAAATCGCCCACGAGATAGTGTCCATTGGCAGCGGTAAAGACCCACTTGTGCTCCTTTGGGTTTTCGGTGACAGGGATCTCGAAGAAGTCCGGGCACTCACTGCAGCCCGGCATCGTCAGAGTCTGTAACTGCGTCCATGCCTTCAGATCCTGGGAGGAGAAGAGAGCGTAATCCTCCTTGTCCAGATAGAGCGCCATGATCCAGTGTTGTGTGGGGGCGTGCCAGACGACTTTCGGGTCACGGTTCTCCGCGGCAATATGCTTCAACACCGGGTTTTGCGCATACTTGGTCCAGGTCTGACCCTTATCGGTGCTGTAGGCCAGGCACTGCGTGAAGGGCTGCCCCTGCGATTCGGGCGAGGTCCCTCCGGCAGCCGTGTAGATCGCTACCAGGGCCGGCTGGTTGCCGACCTGGAAGCCTGCGGTGTTCTTCTCATCCACCACGGCGGAGCCGGAGAAGATAGTGCCGAGTTTGTCCGGTTCGATGGCATTGGGCAACTGCTTCCAGTGGACCAGATCCAGGCTGGTAGCATGCCCCCAGGTCATATTTCCCCAGTTGATGCCGGAGGGATTGTGCTGGAAGAAGAGGTGGTACTCCCCTCCGTAGTAGACCAGGCCGTTCGGATCGTTCATCCAGTTCTTCATAGGAGTGAAGTGGAACTGAGGCCGATAACTCTCATCGTAGAGAACGTCCGTTCGGATCGTTTCCGCTCTCTTTTCGTTGCTCATGGTAATCCAGTCTACGGTGATATGGCCCCAACCGCCGGTCGCCCTATCCACGATTTCGATCCGCACCGACCTGCCCTGAAACTCCGAGACGTCCCAGGTCTGCCAACTCAGCTTTTCGGTGCCTCCCGGTTTGTCATTGGGGCCGGTCGCAGTGCGTACCACACGCCCCTGAACGAGCAGATTGATACACGCCTCACCGGGGCGCATCCCTCCTCCGATGAGGAAATTGAGGTACTTGCGCTCGATGGTGAAGGGGGGCGAAGTGAGGGTTCCGGTGGCGTCATCGCCGCCATAAAAGGAGTTCGCCAGTCCATAGCCGTGAAAACCGGTGACCTCCATCTGTCCGGGCAGCGTACCCTGCGCCGGTCCTGGGCCGAACGCCGTTCCGGTCGTCTTCCAGTCGCCGTAGGTGTTTCCCTCGAAGTCGGCGACGACGATATCGTTCGTTTCGGCGGCATGTAGCGTCATAGCGCATACCAACGCCAGTATCAGCGTGGTCAGCAAAATCCTCATGATACTCTCTTTTACTCCTCTTAATTCGGCGTCCGGCGTCGTTTCAACCGGTCCAATAACACCGCGCCGAGGATCACCAATCCCAGCACCACTTTCTGTTTGTACGGTTCGGTATTGGTGAGGTTCATACCGTTCCGGATGACGGCGATAATGAACGCGCCGATCAACGTGTTGAAAATACGTCCCTCGCCCCCGGCGAGGCTCGTGCCCCCTACCACGACGGCGGCAATGACATAGAGTTCGTACATCTGCCCGTAGGTCGGCGCGCCTGCCTGCAACTGCGAAGCGGTAATCACGCCGCCGATCCCGGCGGCGATGCCGGAGATCAGATAGACGAACAGCAGGATCCGCCTGGTCTGAACGCCCGAGAGACGCGCCGCTTCGCTATTTCCTCCGACGGCGTAGATATATCTCCCGATGCGGGTGCGCGTCATCACCAGGTGCGCCAGAGCGTAGAGCAGCACCATCAGGACGACTGCATTCGGCAGAGAAGCCAGGTTCTCGCCGCGCCCAAGCCAGGTGAAGGAGGTTGGAAGCGCATTGATGGACTGCCCCTGCGCCACGATGAACGCCAGGCCGCTGGCGACCTGCATGATGGCCAATGTGGCGATGAAGGACGGAATACGGAAGCCGGTGACCATCAGGCCGGAGAACAGCCCCATCGCGCCGCAAGCCAGGATGGCGATCAAACTGGCGAGGCACATGGTCGAGAAGGTCGCCTGAACGCCGCCTCCATGCTGAATAAGCCATGCGGTCAGGATGGCGGAGAGCGCGACCAGGCTTCCTACCGAAAGATCGATCCCGCCGGTAAGGATCACCAGCGTCATGCCGACGGCGATGATGGCGATCACTGCGATCTGATCCGCCACATTCCGCAGATTGCTGGGCGAGAGAAAGGTGGAGCGCCGCCCGCTCTGAGGAACCCGTACCGCAGTCCGGGAGAAAGCCGGATTGTGCGCTTTGAGCGCGTCGAAAACCGTCCATCCCTGGCAGGTCGGCGTCGTCGCGATCAGGCCGATAGGGCTGCCCGTTACCGCCAGCGCCTCCAGCTCTTTGCGAACCGCAGGCGGGTCTCCCTGCGCCATGGCAACGTTTTGATAACCGTGTGCGAGCAGATCCGCGTGCAGGGTTTCGGCGAACTCGGTCTCGGCGGCGTCCGTCTGCGCCACGATGACGATCCGGGCATCTTTGGCGATGTCGGTCCGGATCGAGCCTGCCAGCGATATCGCCCCCTCTCTTCCCGTCGGCTGTTCGGTGTGATACGTCGCCACGGTATAGTAGAGGCACAGGATCAGCAAGACCCCCAGCATCCCATATCCGGAGAGCCGTTGGGAGGCCCGGTGGATAAGACGCGTAAGAGCCGGTCGCTCTGAGCCGTCCCTCATTTCAGAGACGTATCCTTGTCGGCATCCGCCTTCTTATAGAGCGTGGTCGGAATGAGGATCTGAGGAGGAACGGTCTCCCCCGCCATGTACCTGGCAATCGTCTGAATGGCCGTTGCGCCGATCTTATCCGGATACTGGATGGGTTCGGCATAGATCTTCCCATCCTTGACCGCCTGTCTCGCCTCCGGCTGCCCATCGAAACTGATCACTTTTACCTTTGCCAGCCGTCCCGCCTTTTCCAGGGCGCTGATCGCGCCAAAGGCGGTAGGGTCGTTGATGCAGAAGAACCCGGCCAGGTCGGGGTACTTTTCCAGAATATCCTGCGCCGTTTTGTAGGCGGTATCCCGCTGGGCGCCGCCAGGAAGCTGCGCTACGATCTGGATGCCCTTCGCGTTCGCCACGACCTCCTTGAACCCCTTGGTCCGCATCATCACCGATTCCACTTCCGGGTGGTCGATGATGGCGACTTTTCCCTTGCCGCCAAGCGCCTCGACCATCGCCTGCCCGGCCAATTTCCCCCCTTCATAGTTGTCCGTCGCGATATGCGAAACCACCTTCGACGCGGTGTCCAGGGAGGCGATGTCCGCAGTGAAGACGGGAATGCCCGCTTTATTCGCCGCCTGAATGGCAGTTCCGACGGAGCGCGAGTCACAGGGGCAGAGGATGATCGCATTGACCTTCTTTGCGATGAAATCATTTACCTGGTCGCGCTGGCGTGCTGCGTCCATCTCACCCGCCGTGATAAGCACCTCATAGCCGTTCTTCTTGCCCTCCGCCGTCATCGCGTCGCCCATGTCCTTAAAGAACGGGTTCGCGAGGGTTAATAGAGAGACGCCGATAACCGCCTTGGGTTTCCCCTCCGTTGCGGTTTCCGCTTTCGGCGGCGCTGCCGTGGTACTATCCGCCGTTTTGCCGGGTCCGGCAGCAGGCGGTGGCGTCTCCAGGTTGCAACCTGCCATCCCTGCCAACATCGCACCTGCCATCAGGCCGAACAATCCTCTTCTGCTGAACATGAAGTCACTCCTCTGTGTACGGTTGCTTAGCAACGTCGTTCGGTTTCGAGGGGGCTGTTTCCTGCTCCGTTTCCAGGCGTAGGTAAAGTCGTGCAGAGCATTCGCTCTTCTCAAGGAGAAAGAGTGCATTCTCCCTGGTGTTCGGTATCCGGCATTCCGGTCGCGCTCAAATCGCTTGAATAGGCATTGACACCGCTCTTTGCGGTGACTATAATAGAACGCGGGGCGCGATCCTGTCCGCGTTCCGGAAAGATCAGGGAAGGTTATCTCGTACATCTGTCGGGCGTGCAGCGTCTCGGCAGCGAGCAACTCTTCTGCCAGGTGGCTCGGGCAGGCAGAGCCTGGCAAAGGCATTCAGAAGGATACGACGTATGTCAATCAAACACAACCTCCACGTGATGCGCCGCTGGCTCAAGTCGGGCTGGTCGGAAGGCGACCTCGACGTTGCCGACGAGATAATCTCGCCGGACTTTCTCGTGCATGGCGCCGGCGGACAGGTGATCCCCGCCGGAAATCAGGGTGTCAAGGATTTGGTGCACACCTGGCGTGTGGCATTCCCGGACGGCGTCATGTCCGTCCTCGATGATATTCCTGAAGGCGATAAAGTCGGGGTTCGCCTGGTATGGCGCGGTACGCATCTGGGCGACTTCTACGGCGTACCCGCGTCGGGGAATAAGGTCGAAGTGACCTCCATCGGCATTGACAAGGTCGGCCCGGATGGCAAGATCTCGGAGGGCTGGGGCGAAGTGGATATGCTGGGTATGATGCAGCAGATCGGGGCCATCCCGAAAATGGGACCCTCCGCCCCCGCCGATCCCGGCTCGTTGGCGGAGAGCCCGGCGCGCCCGACGTCCACCTCTCCGGAAGAGAACAAGAAGGTCGTTCTCGGCTTTGTCGAGGCGATCAATCACTGGGACCTGGAGGGCGCAAAGGCGCTCTGCGCGATCCCCGGTTATGTGGAGCATAATCCCGCCTGGGGCGCCATCGGGTTCGATGGCACCGTGCAGACTTATACCATGATTCGCGCCTCCCTGCCCGATCTCACCTTTACGCCCGATATGGAGAACGTCCTCGCGGCGGCAGATAAGGTGGTGGTGCGCGGTACCGTCAGTGGAACCCACACGGGCGCGCCGCTCTTCGGAGTCCCGCCGAGCGGTAAGAAGGTCGAGTGGACAGGAATCGACATCTCACGCGTCACGGATGGTAAGATCACCGAGCGCTGGCTCTGCGCCGATATTCTCCGGCTGATGACCGAACTGGGATTGGTGCCCGGTCAGGGCTAAATCGGAAAGCCTTGCTGAGAGCGTCACACGCCCCCAGCAAGGCTTTCGTCCCTTGTTTAGACTGATAGGCAATTCTTATGTTCGCAAAAGACGGCCCAACCTTTTTCGAGTTGATGCACCAGGCGCTCTCCTCCACCTCCCGTGGCTACGACATGCTCGCGCCGAAGTTCGATCTGACCCCCTTTCGCACCCCCGATGAGGTCCTGGAACCGGCGATCAAGGTCGTCGGAACGGTAGACTCCGCGCTCGATCTCTGCTGCGGGACGGGCGCGGCAATGCACTTCTTGCAGCAGCATTGTCGGGAGAGGGTGGTCGGGATCGATTTCAGTCCGGGGATGCTCGCCGCCGCAAAGCAGAAACTGACCGTGTCCGAAGGCGGACCTGCCGTGGAGTTCGTGGAGGAGGATATCATGAACATGAGCTTCCGGAAGGAGTTCGATGTCGTGACATGCTTCGGGGCGCTGGGACATATCCTGCCGGAGGAGGAGAGGAAGTTTGTGCGCCTTATTCGGCGTGCGCTCAAACCCGGCGGGCGCTTTCTCTTCGTCACCGGCTACCAGCGGCATCCGCTCTCTCCGCTCAACCTGGCGCTGTACACCTTCAACGGGATCATGAAAGTCCGCAACGCCGTCCTCAAGCCCCCCTTCATCATGTACTATCTGACGTTTCTTCTACCCGAAGTGGAGCAGTTGCTGAAAGAGGAGGGCTTCGCGGTCGAAGTATTCAAAGAGTGCTTCCCTGCGCCTTACCAGCGCTATTGCCTTGTCGTCGCCACTCGCACCGACACCCTATTTCCAGAGTGGGATTATGGTGATCCGCGTTAAGACAACCTGTTTGTGAAAAAGAGAGCGAATATGAGCGTCTCCTCAGGAGTACAGAGAAGTATCCGCACGGTCATAGGCATGGGAACCGTATGCCTGTTGGTATGGGCAGCACAAACGGGTAGACCGCAGTCGGGAGCGAAGCCCGGAAAACCGGATCCGGCGCAGGCGGATTTTTTCGAGGCCAAGGTGCGCCCCATTTTGGCAGCGAATTGCGTAAAGTGCCATGGTGCATCGAATGCCGGCGGCGGACTGCGGCTGGACACGCGGGAGGGATGGCTCAAAGGCGGCAGCCGTGGCCCGGTCGTGACGCCGTTTAAGCCCGCAGCAAGCCTGCTCTTGAAGGCAGTCGCGCAGACGGATCCCGGATTGAAGATGCCCCCAACGATGAAATTGTCGGAGGATCAGATCGCTATATTGACGCAGTGGGTCAGGAGCGGGGCGGTCTGGCCGGACTATGGCAAAGGGGAAGCCTCTGGAGGCGTTGCCGATATGTGGGCGCTGCAACCGGTGCGTAAGCCCACGCTCCCAAAAGTGAAAAACGCCGCCTGGGTGCGCAACCCCATCGATGCCTTTGTGCTGGCTAAGCTGGAAGCGAAGGGGATGCAGCCTGCCCCGCCCGCCGGGAAGCGCGAACTGATCCGTCGGGTGACGTTCGACCTGGTCGGGCTGCCTCCAACGCCGGAAGAGATCGCCGCCTTTATGGCCGACACATCTCCCGACGCCTACGAAAAGCTGGTGGATCGGCTGCTGGCGAGCCCACGGTATGGCGAACGCTGGGCGCGCTACTGGTTGGACCTGGTGCGCTATGCCGACACCAACGGCTACGAACGCGACGCCGAGAAGCCCTACTCCTGGAAGTATCGTGATTACGTCATCCAGGCGCTGAATGAGGACAAGCCCTACAATCGCTTTGTCACGGAGCAGTTGGCGGGCGATGAACTGCCGGACCGCAATGAATCCACGGTGGCGGCGACCGGGTTTTTGCGCCTGGGCACCTGGGATGACGAGCCGAACGATCCCCTGCAGTACAAGTATGAGCGGCTGGACGATCTGGTGCATGCCACGGGGACGGCTTTCCTCG